>ERZ779762.1289-NODE-1289-length-14182-cov-2.441212_pt1 | contig 14182 bp, 12 predicted proteins | sample MGYA00511887_ERZ779762 | MGnify/ENA primary metagenome ERZ779762 (study PRJEB29588, sample SAMEA2163052) | human gut metagenome | biome: human gut; feature: human-associated habitat; material: faeces | place: Denmark | collected 2008/2010 ...
AAGCAATTGCAGCAACGGCACCCGTCAGTGTTGCCTTTTTCTGTGACATACCGAAACCGGTAATAACGACTTCATCGAGTACTTTTGTGTCTTCCTTTAGAATTACTTTAACTGTGTTTGATGCGCCTACGTTTACTTTTTGTGTTGTGTAACCAATAAATGAGATTTCAAGTGTAGCTTTAGGGCCGACACTCAGCGAGAATTCACCGTTCATATCGGTGATGGTACCAGTTGTACTCCCCGGCTCTTTTACGTTAGCACCAATTACCGCTTCGCCATTGGCGTCGATAACTATACCCTTTACGGTCCGTTGTTGTTGAACGGAGTTCACTGCCAATACAGTTTCTGTTGCCGGGTTTTCGGCGCTAGCGAAACTGTAGGCACTTGGCAAAAGCGAAAAGGCAGCCATACAAAGTGGTATGCGCCACATTCTGCTACGACTTGCGAGCCAAAACATTTGTTCTTTTTTACGCATAGTACATAAATTTAAAAAACAGGTTCTATAAATCTTTAATGTATAAAAGCATCGTTATGGAAATAATCCTCGGAATATAAGACGGGATGTATTTCATAGTATAGCTTTTACGGTTTCGAAACATTGCAAAGGAAAGTTATTTTTAGCTAATAAGACGATAATATTCGTTCAATAAACAACAAAATCTGTTCTTTTCAACATTTCAATCCCCCTCACAGAGCCCTAAAAGCACATCTGAACAGATTCTGCTATTTATTGAACAGTATTTTTCATCTCCTTTCTGCGAATTTGGTCACCTTTGTATAATTCCTCATTTATTAATTAAATAATGTATTAAGCAAACATGAAATTACACATTGCTATGCTGGCAGCTACCCTGCTGTTGTCCGGAGGAGCCTCGTACGCTCAAGGGAACAAACAGGAGAAAAAGGCGAAAGCCTACATGGTAGCAGATGCCCATCTGGACACTCAGTGGAACTGGGATGTACAGACTACCATTAAAGAGTATGTATGGAACACGATCAACCAGAACCTGTTTCTGCTGAAAAAGTATCCGAACTATGTATTCAACTTTGAAGGCGGCTGCTATGCTAAGGTTATCAACCTTGATAAAGAGTCAGAGCCTGACATCTACAACGCTATCAGAAGAGACGCTCTTCTTGAAAATGTTACTGTTGACAAGGAAGGCAAGATTGACTTTAACGACAAGACTGTAACAGAGAACACTCGTGTATCATATCCGATTGATCACATCGACAACATTGTTCGCCCTGTTTCTTCAGCTCCTGCTGCAAAGAATGTAATCTTCCTTTCAGCTGATGCTTTCGGCGTACTTCCGCCTGTTTCAATCCTCACACCTGAGCAGACAAAGTACTACTTCCTCTCAGGCTTCACAGCTAAGCTTGCAGGTACAGAGCGTGGCATCACAGAGCCAACTCCAACATTCTCAGCTTGCTTCGGTCAGGCATTTCTCGAGCTTCATCCTACAAAGTATGCTGAAGAGCTCGTAAAGAAGATGGAAATGAGCGGTGCTAAGGCATACCTCGTAAACACAGGTTGGAACGGCTCTGGCAAGCGTATCTCTATTAAGGATACTCGTGGTATCATCGACGCTATCCTTGACGGTTCTATCACAAAGGCTCCTACAAAGACAATTCCACACTTCAACTTTGAAGTTCCTACAGAGCTCCCAGGCGTTGATTCAGGCATCCTCGATCCTCGTGACACATATGCAAATGTTGCTGATTGGGAAGAGAAGGCTAAGGATCTTGCAAGCCGTTTTGTTAAGAACTTTGCTAAGTACGAAGGCAACGAAGCCGGTAAGGCTCTCGTTGAAGCAGGTCCTAAGGCTTAATTTGCTCGACTGTGCTTAACGCATCATAATTGGTGCAACCTTTACCTAATATAAATTTCACCCGAAAGGTTTTTGAAAAAATTCCTTTCGGGTGTTTTTTATTGAGATTATACTTACAAAAATGCGGACATTTCTTTTATGTTTTCTTCTTCGGTTTCTAACATTCTTTTGGCGAGGAGGCTGACATGGGGGTCATTGCCGTTATATTCTCGGATTTTGCGTGACATTTTATTCACTCCCATTGTGTTGCCTTTTATCATCATTTCGGCAATGTGCGAAGATGACGAGTCACGCTTTAAATCCCTTTGTGCGGCATAGCGTGTCATTGCTTTTGTCATATTACTCACTCTGTGTGGCTCCGCACCACGATTTTGCAACATTTTATTTGCACAATGATACAGCTTTCCGTATTTAATAAGATGTTCGCACAAAACACCGTCGACCTTGCTGTCCTTCAAACTTTTCCTCACGCTCGTAATTCCCTGACATCCCATTTCGGCATTCTGCAAAACGCAGTTGAGCATTTCAATATCGTTAGTCATAACAAATCACCTCTGTAGATATTATTTACGGGAATTTTTGTATTTATGCAACCGTAAAAAATTAGGTTGCAACCCAGCCGTTTTTATGGTTTAATATCTATTAGATAATAAAAAACAGGTGATTTTATGGTTGACACAAAGTTACATACAATAAAACTTCCGTATCCCGACAAGGGTGACAGAAATGTTTGGGTTTATATTCCGTCACATTCCGACGGCGAAAAACTGCCCGTTGTCTATATGACAGACGGACAGAATCTTTTTGACGATAATTCAACTCCGCACGGTTCGTGGGAGGTTGCAAAAGCTGTTGAAAATGAGCAGAAAAGCGGTGTAGGCAACGCTGTAATCGTTGGTATTGACAACGGTAATGCTTGGCGTGACAGCGAGCTTACACCGAAATCAATCGGTGAGGTTCAGCACCTTGAAATGCTCTGCGAGGATTTCAAACCCGAGGGCGAAATCTTTGACAATTTTCTTATGAATACCGTCATTCCGTATGTTGAAAATAATTTTCCCGTATGCACCGACAGACAGAATGTTGCCGTCTGCGGAAGCTCATCGGGCGGACTTATGTCGTTTTTTTCAGCTTTTGAACACCCGGAAAAATTCGGCTATGCTGGTGTGTTTTCTCCTGCATTTCTCTGTTACACAAGAGAGGATTGGGCGAAATATCTTTCGACAAAAATTGTTGAAAATATGCCGTACCTCTACATCTATACGGGTAACGGTGACGAGCTTGAAGAGATGATTTTTGAAAGCACCGAAATGCTCTACGAACTTTTGGAAGAAAGCTTCTACCCGTATGACAGAATGAACGAGGTCATTCTTTTTGAAAACGCACACAATGAAAAATCTTGGCGAGAAATTTTCCCCGATTTTCTTCACACATTTTTGAGCAGACTTTGATAATATGAACAGCAAAATTGATATAAAAATATGCACCATTGATATGCTGACGGACCTGCAATATCTTTGCAGAACAACTTTTTACGAAACTTTCGCCGATTCAACCGATGAGGAGGATATGCGAAAATTTCTTGCAGAAACTTATTCAGCGGAAAAGCTGTCAGCAGAACTTGCAAACTCTGAAAGTGTAACCTTTATAGCGTACAAAAACGGTACTCCTCTCGGATATCTAAAACTGAATATCGGCAATGCGCAGACTGAAAAATGCCTTGACAATGCGCTTGAAATTCAACGCATCTATATTCTGAAAAGTGCCAAAGGACAGGGTATAGGCTCAGCCTTTATGCAGATTGCGGAGAATTTTGCAAGTGAGAAAAAACTTTCAACAATATGGCTCGGTGTATGGGAACATAACGAGCCTGCAAAGAAATTCTACAAATCAAAAGGATATGAAAAATTTTCACATCACACATTTGTCATTGGTGACGATATGCAAACCGATTTCCTTTTGAAAAAAGAAATCTGTATTATTCCGGTCGAAGTGAAAGCTGAAGAAAATTTACAGTCGAAAAGTCTGCGCTCTTTTGTTGAAAAGAATCCAGAACTACATGGCATCCGTTTTTCCATGTCAGATTATCGGGAACAAGAGTGGCTGACAAATTATCCGTTATTAGAATAAGTCTTTTACTTATCGCAGTAATTATTGTACTTCAAATGATTTTTGACCCCCCAATGAATGGTGGTTCAATTGATATCATGGCATTTATTTTTGTAGCTCTGGATATTTTGTTAGCAATATTTGCAAGAAAAATACATGAATTGATTTTCTATATAAGGTCAAGTAAAGCAGATCCTTCTGAAAAACAGGGGGTTAGAGAATATATGTTTTTTGAAGATGGTATTCAGATAATTTCACCGTGGGTAAAAGGAACGAACCAATGGAATATGTTTTATTTTTGGGGCAATTATAAAAATTATATCTACATTATCCATCGCTCAAACCATGTATTGTTGGTTGATCTCAGGAAGCTTTCCGTGAATGAAATAAATGATTTGACAAATCTTTTGAACAGACATCTCAGCTTTTGTCCCAACTGACCTTATTTTGGCAAAACAAAAGGACAGCCTTAAAAGACTGTCCCAAAAATGTGATTTGGTTTAAATCGAAATTATGCGATGATTTCGCCGTCAACCGTACCGCCAAGACCTGCGGCATTTGATTCGTCTGTATCAATGTGCATTGCAGGAGCGTAGTTTGCGTTTACTCTGATTACAACATCACCGAATGTTGTTGCTCTGCCTGTATTTTCGCCAACCTTAACCGAAACGAGCTGTTTGTCTTTAAGACCAAACTCCTCGGCAGTTTTCGGATCAAGGTGAATGTGTCTTTTAGCGGCAATTACACCGCATTCGATTTCAACTTCGCCCTCGGGACCGACAAGCTTGCAGCCGGGTGTGCCTGCAATATCGCCTGATTCTCTGACAGGAGCGGCAATGCCGAGCTTACGAGCGTCTGTAAGAGAGATTTCAACCTGATCTGCACTTCTTTCGGGACCGAGAATTGACATTTTCATTTCACTTTTCGGACCTACAACAGTTACCTTTTCAACACAGGCAAACTGTCCTGGCTGTGAAAGATTCTTTTTGTTTGTAAGAGTTGCGCCCTTGCCAAAGAGAGCCTCAAGAGTTTCTTTTGTAACATGAACATGATGCGCTGATGTTTCAACCATTACTTTCATTTTGTGTACCACCATTCAATTAGAATTCGCCGTACGGCTTCGTGTTTATTTTACTACTTTATTCTTGGAATTTCAACATTTTTGATAAATTTAAATCTTTATTTTGGGAGAGAAAATTATGTATAATACCTGGGAAGAATTAAAATCGGCTTGTGAAAACTGTCACAGGTGTGAACTCTGCGAAACTCGCACAAATGTTGTTGTGGGCGTCGGCAACGAAAATGCAGAGGTTATGTTCATCGGTGAAGGTCCTGGCGAAAACGAGGATCTTCAAGGCGAACCGTTTGTCGGCAGAGCAGGCAAACTGCTTGACAAAATGCTTGCGGCTGTTGACCTTGACAGAAACAAAAATATTTACATTGCCAATATGGTAAAGTGCCGTCCGCCGAAGAACCGTGATCCAAAGCCCGAAGAACAGGAAATGTGCATTGAGTGGCTCAGAACACAGGTGAGAATGATCAAGCCGAAAATTATTGTCTGTCTCGGCAGAATTGCGGCGGCAAGGCTTATTAAATCGGATATCAAAATCACAAAGGAACACGGTCAGTGGATTGAGAAAAACGGTGTGCTTATGATGGCAATGCTTCATCCTGCGGCAATTTTGCGTGATCCACGCAGAAAGCCCGACGCTTTTGACGATTTCTTAAAGCTCCGTGATAAAATCAACGAGGTCTGTAATCATACATATGAATAATTTTTTGCAGCGGAGGTCTAGTGTGACCTCTGCTGTTTTTATATGTATAATTTCAAAATATTGTACATACAGATGACGAATACGGTAAGATTTCTGTTGATATTGCGGTGCTAATTTGGTATAATTAGTATGCAAAGCACAGTGATTTTTTCTGTAAGAAACATATGAAAAGGGTGATTTTATGAGCCTTGTAGAATTTAATAATGTTTACAAAAGATACAAAACGGGTGAGATTGTCATCAATGCGGTTGACGGCATTTCGTTCAAGGTTGAGGAGGGCGAGTTTGCAATTGTAGTCGGTGCGTCCGGTGCAGGCAAAACAACCGTTCTGAATATTCTCGGCGGAATGGACAGCTGTTCCGAGGGCGAAATCATTGTCGGCGGAAAGGATATAAGCAAATTTAAGGACAAACAGCTTATTGAGTACAGACGGCATGACATAGGCTTTGTGTTCCAGTTCTATAACCTTGTTCATAACCTAACGGCAAAGGAAAATGTTGAGCTTGCCGCTCAGATTTGCAGTAATCCTCTTGACAGCGAAACTGCTCTTGACAGTGTGGGCTTGCTTGAAAGGGCAAACAATTTTCCCGCACAGCTTTCGGGCGGTGAACAGCAGAGAGTTTCAATCGCAAGAGCACTTGCCAAAAGACCGAAGCTTTTGCTTTGTGACGAACCGACAGGTGCGCTTGACTACAACACGGGCAGACAGATTCTGAAATTGTTGCAGGAAACCTGCCGTAAAGACAAAATGACCGTTGTTCTCATCACTCACAACGGAGCAATAACACCGATGGCGGATCACATTATAAGAATGAAAAGCGGAAAAATTGTTGAAGATATTTACAATGAAAATCCGAAAAATGTTGAAGAAATTGAGTGGTAAAAAATGAAAAGGAGGTGTCACAATGACTAAATCCTTGATAAAAAACACATTCAGAGAAATTAAAAATACAAAAGCAAGATTCATCTCAATTATGGCGATTATCGCCCTCGGAGTGGGATTTTTTGCAGGAATAAAGGCAACGGTTCCGTCAATGTACAATCTTGCAAGAACCTACACGGACGAGCAGGAGCTTATGGATTACCGACTTGTGTCAACGGTTGGATTTGATGAGGACGACATAAAGGCGGTAAAAAATACGGACGGAGTAACCTCTGTTATGCCGTCATATTTCTGCGATGTTCAGACCGATGCCGACAGCGGCGGCAGGACTATGAGAGTCATTGCGCGTCCCGAAAAATACGGTGATAATTCCGTTCAGAACAAGCTTGTTTTGACGGAAGGCAGACTTCCCGAAAAGTCGGGTGAAATTGCAGCCGATTCAAGCTCGTTCACGGCAGAGGGTTATAAAATCGGCGACAAAATCAGATTTGCAAAACAGACGGGCGATACAGATACTTCAACCGAACTTAAAACCCTTGAATACACTGTGGTCGGTCTTGTGCAGTCACCTCTTTACATAGCATATCAGCGAGGAACTACGACGGTCGGCAACGGAAAAATCTCGGATTATTTCTACATTTGCCCCGAAGATTTCGCCTTTGAACGCTACACGGAGCTTTATGTAAAAACCGATATTTCGGATAAATTCTTGGCATACACGGACGATTATGATAATGCCATAGAGGATAAAGCCGCCGATTTTGAAAAGGTGGGAGAGAACAGGAGCAAGAGCTTTACGGTTGAGGTTATCGACAAGGCTAAGAGCGACCTTGCAGATGCAAAACAGGAGTATTCGGACAATAAAGAAAAAACCGAAAAGAAGCTTGCCGATGCAAAGACGGCGATTGATGACGGCAAAAAAGAGCTGAAAACCAAGACCGATGATGCACAGAAAAAACTTGATTCGGCAAAACAGCAGATTGAGGACGGCAAGACACAGCTTGAAAATTCACGCAATGAATATAACACAAAAATTGCCGACGCACAGGCTCAGATTGCCGAAAAGGAAAGTCAGCTTAATTCTGCCGAAAAACAATATAATTTTTCAAAAGCAGAATTTGATAAAGAAATTTCAAAATCACAGGCTGAAATAGAAAATGCGGAATATCAGCTGCAGTCGGCAAAGGATACATTTCAAACCGAACAGGAACCACAGCTTTTGGCAGGAATAAGTCAGGCTGAGGACGCTGTTTCGGCTTTGCAGTATCAAATCAGTCAGACAACCGATGAAGAAACGCTTGCTGTTTTGAATGCACAGCTTGAACAGGCTCAGCAGACGCTTGATGAACTCAACGCAACATATGATTCCGCAAAGGCTCAGCTTGAAGAAAGCGAAAGCCGACTTTTTGAAAGCAAGGCACTTTTTGAACAGAAAAAAAGTGAGGGACAGGCTCAGCTTGACTACGCATATTCACAGATTTCAAGCGGAAGAACACAGCTTGATGCCGCAAAAGCAGAACTTGCACAACAGTCGGCAGACGGTCAGGCTCAGCTTGATTCGGCAGAAAGCAAGCTGAATGACGCTCAGAGCGAGTACGACAGCGGTGTTGCAAAGCTTGCCGAGGAAAAGAAAAACGGCGAGAAAAAACTCTCCGATGCACAGACAGAATACGATGACGGCGTTAAAAAAGCCGATGAAGAATTTAAAAAAGCAGAGGATAAAATCAAAGACGCAGAGGAAGAAATCAATTCTCTTACAGAACCAAAGTGGTATGTCTTCGACAGAAGCGACAACCCGGGTTACTCAACATTTTCTTCAAATGCTGACAGACTCGGCGCTGTTGCAACGGTATTTCCAGTATTCTTCCTGCTCGTAGCGGTGCTTGTCTGCGTAACCACAATGACAAGACTTATTGAAGAAAAGCGTACCGAAATCGGAACGCTGAAAGCACTCGGCTACAGCAACACAAGCATTGTAATGAAGTTTGTAATCTACTCGTTGCTTGCGGCTGTTATCGGAAGTGTAGTCGGTATTTTAATCGGCATTTTCACATTGCCGTTTGTAATTTATGATGCTTACAAAATTATGTACTACATCGGCGATATAACGCTGATACCAGACTATACAAGCATAATTTTCGGAATTGTTGCCGCAGTTGTCTGCACGGTTGTTGTGTCGGTTGTAGTGTGTGCAAAATCTCTGCACGAAAAGCCTGCGGCTGTTATGCGGCCGAAAGCACCAAAGGCGGGCAAGAGAATTTTGCTTGAACGCATAAAACCGTTGTGGTCACATATGAGCTTTAACTCAAAGCTGACCGCAAGAAATCTGTTCAGATACAAGGTAAGACTTTGTATGACTGTTATCGGTGTGGCAGGCTGTACGGCTCTGATTGTTGCCGCATTTGGTTTGCTCAACAGCTTTGAACCGATGACACACGATCAGTTTGAAACAATCTATAAATACGATGCCGTTGTTGTTCCGAAAGACAGCGGAAGTGCCGACAATCTTTCGTTTTTGACAGATACACTTGATAAAAACAGCAATGTCAAACACTCAATGCTTGTTTCACAGCAGGAATGTACGGTAACACACGGCAGTAAGGTTAAGGACAGCGACACAAATCTTGTTGTACCGCAGAATCCCGAAAAGTTTGACGAAATTGTTTCTCTGCATACAAGAAAAGGCAAAGAAGAACTCAAGCTTTCGGACAGCGGAGTAATGCTCAGTGAAAAAATGTGCAGTGAGCTTGGAATAAAAACGGGCGACAAAATCACACTGAATGTTGACGGCAAAAAGGCAGAGGTCAAGGTCAGCGGAATTTTTGAACAGTACATTTACAATTTTGTTTATATGACGCCAACCGCCTATAAGAGCTTGTTCGGCAGTGACTGCACCTATAATATGGCTGATGTCGCACTCAAAGATACCTCGGATTCCGCCTGCGACAAATTCGGTTCACAGGTTTTATCAGATGATAAAATTGCGGCGGTAAGCTACATTGCATCAAGCTTGAACGAATTTAAAAATATGCTCAACTCGCTTGATATGGTTGTTACGGTTATGATAATCTGCGCAGCGGCACTTGCCTTTGTTGTACTCTACAACCTGACAAATATCAACATTGCCGAGCGTGTCCGTGAAATTGCAACCTTTAAGGTTCTCGGATTCTACAACCGTGAAACTTCATCCTTCATTTACAAAGAGAACATAATTTTGACCCTCCTCGGAATTTTCGTAGGTCTGTTTCTCGGAAATCTTTTGACGGGCTTTATCATTCAGACGGTTGAGGTTGACAACATTATGTTCGGAAGAGATATTTATTTCACTTCATACCTCTATGCGGCAGGGCTGACATTCCTGTTTTCAATTCTTGTAAATGCGGTTATGAGCTTTAAGATTAAAGCCGTTAATATGGTTGAAAGCCTTAAAAGCGTTGAATAACGGAATATTTTGCCGTATGCTTAAAAAATCTTTTGTAAAATATTGATTGAATACAGCAATTGTGTTATAATACAGAAGAATAGGCTAAATAAATAGGCTGACAGGCAAAATATCTGTGAAAGGATAGTTACAGTAATGATAAAAGCTAATGAATACCGCACAGTCACCTGCGGTGAGTTAAGAGAAGAAAATATCGGACAGCAGGTCAGAGTTGCGGGCTGGGTTGAAAATATCCGTGACCACGGCGGTGTAATGTTCCTTGATATCCGTGATCAGTACGGTGTGCTTCAGGTTGTTGTTCACAACGATGAACTCCTTAAAGATATCAACAAGGAATGTACAGTAACTCTCAGCGGTACTGTTGTTAAGCGTGACGAAGAAACAATCAACAAGAAGATTGCAACAGGTTTCGTTGAAGTTCACACGGAGGATATCAAGGTTCTCGGTAAGTGTAAGAATGTTCTTCCGTTTGAGGTTGCAACCTCTACAAATACCAATGAAGAAGTAAGACTTAAATATCGTTTTCTTGACCTCCGCAACCCGAAGGTTCACAATAATATTATGATTCGTTCGCAGATTATCACATTTCTGCGCAACAAGATGAACGAAATGGGCTTTACGGAGATTCAGACTCCTATCCTTTCAACTTCATCTCCGGAGGGCGCTCGTGACTACCTTATCCCGAGCAGAAAGCACAAGGGCAGATTCTATGCTCTCCCACAGGCTCCTCAGATTTTTAAACAGCTCCTTATGGTGTCAGGCTTTGACAGATATTTCCAGATTGCACCTTGCTTCCGTGATGAGGATGCCCGTGCAGACCGTTCACCGGGTGAGTTCTATCAGCTTGATTTTGAAATGGCTTTTGCAACACAGGAAGATGTATTTGCTGTTGCTGAAGAGGTTCTTTACGAAACATTCAAGAAGTTTTCAAATAAAGAGGTTTCAAAGCCTCCGTTTGCCCGTATTCCGTATGCAGAGAGTATGCTCAAGTACGGTACAGACAAGCCTGACCTCCGCAATCCGCTCGTAATTGTTGAAATCAGCGACATGTTTGAGGAAACAGACTTTGCTCCGTTCCGCAAAAAGACAGTTCGCTCAATCAATGTTCCGAACGCCGCAGGTCAGTCAAAGAAATGGTTCAAGAAGATGGAGGAGTTCGCTCTTTCAATCGGCATGAAGGGCCTTGGCTATGTTAAGGTTAGAGATGACCTCACATTTGACGGTCCGATTGACAAGTTCCTTAAAGAGGGCGACCGTGAAGAACTTATCAGCCGTAACGGTTCAAAAGCAGGCGATGTAATCTACTTTATCGCCGATACTGCTCAGGAAGCTCCAAAGCTTGCGGGTCAGATCAGAACAGAGGTTGCAAAGCGTCTTGACCTTATCGATACAAGCCGTTTTGAAATGTGCTTTATCGTTGACTTCCCGATGTTTGAGAGAGATGAAGAAACAAATCAAATTATCTTCACACACAATCCTTTCTCAATGCCGCAGGGCGGTCTTGACAGCCTTCTTAACAAGGATCCCGAAGAGGTTCTTGCTTATCAGTACGATATCGTTTGCAACGGTGTTGAGCTTTCATCAGGCGCTGTTCGTAACCACGATATTGAAATTATGAAGAAAGCGTTCGAGCTTGCCGGCTACAGCGAGGATGACCTCAAGGCTAAGTTCTCTGCACTCTACAATGCGTTCCAGTACGGTGCTCCGCCGCACGCGGGTATGGCTCCGGGTGTTGACCGTATGATTATGCTCCTTACAGAGGAAGAGAACATCAGAGAAGTTATTGCATTCCCGATGAACTCCAATGCTCAGGATCTTCTCCTCGGTTCACCGGGTGAGGTAACAGAACAGCAGCTCCGTGAGGTTCATATTAAATTAAGATAAAAACTGCATTTGCAGTCATATATTCAAACTCAAAGGGCGAGTTATATATTATATGACTTGCCCTATTTTCTTTAAAAAGGACGGTTTTTATGGTAACAAGAGAAGATGTTGAAAACATTGCGTTGCTTTCAAAGCTTTTTGTTCCCGAAGAGGAGCTTGACGGCCTTACAAAGTCAATGCAGGAAATCATAGATTTTGCCGACACAATCAATAACGCTCCGACAGACGGTGAGGAGTTTGACGATATTAACAATCTGTCAAATGTTTTTCGTGAGGATGAGGTTGTTGAGTCCTACGATACAAAGGAGATCCTTTCAAATGCTCCCGAGCAGGCAGAGGATCACTTCCTTGTAAGAAACAGAGAGTAAGGCGGTGTAAAAATGGGTTCTATTGAAAAAATTCATGAAATGCTTGTGTCAAAAGAGTGTTCATGTACCGAGCTTACAAAAAGCTATCTTGATGAAATCGAAAAGGCTGACGGCGAGCTTAACGCATATGTTAATGTAACAGGCGAGGAGGCTCTGAAAACTGCCGAGGCTGTTGACAGAAAAATTGCCTCCGGCGAGGAAATCGGTATGCTCGAGGGTGTTCCGATGACGCTCAAGGACAATATTTCAACAAAGGGAATTGAAACAACCTGTTGTTCAAAAATTCTCACAGGCTATAAGCCGATTTATAACGCAACCGTTTGGGAAACTCTTGCAGGCGAAAACGCAGTTATGCTCGGCAAGACGAATATGGACGAGTTCGCAATGGGCTCTTCATGCGAAACATCATACTTTGGCGGTGCAATGAATCCGTTTGATTCAAACTATGTTTCAGGCGGTTCATCAGGCGGTGTTGCAAGTGCGGTAGGCGCAAACATTGCCGCTTACGGTCTTGGCTCCGATACAGGCGGATCAATCCGTCAGCCGGCATCATTCTGCGGTATTGTAGGTCTTAAACCTACTTACGGTGCGGTTTCCCGTTACGGACTTATCGCATACGCAAGTTCACTTGACCAGATTGGACCGATTACAAAGTCTGTTGAGGACGCTGCAATTGTTTTTGATGCAATTTCAAAGAGAGATGAAAAAGATTCAACCTCAAAGGGCTTTGTCGGTGACACTTATTCAAAACTCAACAATGACATCAAGGGTATGAAAATCGGTATTGCAAAGGAATATCTTGAGGGTGTCCGTGACGATGTAAAAGAGGCTGTCTTAAAGGCTGCCGATATCTACAAGTCAATGGGCGCAGAGATTGTTTACTTTGACCTGCCAGAACTCAAATTTGCTCTTCCTGTTTACTATATCATCGCCTGTGCCGAGGCATCTTCAAACCTTGGCAGATATGACGGTATCCGTTTCGGTTACAAAACCGAGCATTACAACGGCACTCACGATATGGTTTGCCGTACCCGTTCGGAGGGATTCGGCGAAGAAGTTAAACGCAGAATCCTCCTCGGTACTTATGTGCTTTCCGCAGGTTACTATGACGCTTATTACAAAAAGGCTCAGAATCTTCGCGGTACTATCGTTAAGGCATTCAACAACGCATTTGAAAAGTGTGATGTAATCCTTGCTCCGACAGTTCCTATGACAGCATTTGAAAAGGGACACGCTGTAAGTGATCCGATTGAAACCTATCTTACGGATATCTGCACTGTACCTGTCAATATTGCAGGTCTGCCGGGTGTTTCGGTTCCGTGCGGATTCAATGCAAAGGGTATGCCGATTGGTATGCAGCTTATCGGCAAGAGCTTTGGCGAGGCTGAAATTCTTAATGCGGCATACAAATATCAGCAGGCTGCTGCTGAAAACTTTAAGGATACAAAGTGGGGTGTTAAGCTGTGAGTTACGAATTAGTTGCGGGTTTTGAAACCCATATTGAGCTTGCCACAAAGACAAAAATCTTCTGTGGTTGTACTACAAAATTCGGCGGTGCGCCAAACAGCCATTGCTGTCCCGTGTGTATCGGTCTGCCGGGAACACTTCCAAAGCTTAACCGTGAGGTAGTTCGCTATGCAATCCGTGCAGGTCTTGCAGTTCACGGTGAAATCGCAGAGATTTCAAAAATGGACAGAAAGAACTACTGCTATCCCGACCTTTCAAAGGCTTATCAGATCAGCCAGCTTTATGCTCCGCTTATTATAGGCGGTTATGTTGAGCTTTCAAACGGCAGAAAAATCCGTTTGCACCACATTCACATCGAAGAGGACGCAGGAAAGCTCATTCATCAGCACGGCGACACATATGTTGACTATAACCGTGGCGGTGTT
>ERZ779762.1303-NODE-1303-length-14101-cov-1.947601_pt1 | contig 14101 bp, 10 predicted proteins | sample MGYA00511887_ERZ779762 | MGnify/ENA primary metagenome ERZ779762 (study PRJEB29588, sample SAMEA2163052) | human gut metagenome | biome: human gut; feature: human-associated habitat; material: faeces | place: Denmark | collected 2008/2010 ...
CTGCAGGAAAATATGACAAGAAGGATTACCGTGTATACACACTCACAGGAGATGGCGAGATTCAGGAGGGACAGATCTGGGAGGCAGCCATGTGGGCAGGCCACCGCAAGCTCGACAATCTCGTAGTTATCGTTGACAACAACAATCTCCAGATAGACGGTTCTGTTGAGGATGTATGCTCACCATACCCAATCGACAAGAAGTTTGAGGCATTCAATTTCCACGTAATCAACATCGATGGCAACGATTTCGACCAGATCAGGGCAGCCTTCAAGGAAGCCCGTGAGACAAAGGGTATGCCTACAGCCATTATCGCAAAGACTGTAAAGGGCAAGGGCGTATCATTCATGGAAAATGCCGCAGGATGGCATGGAAAGGCTCCAAATGACGAGGAGTATGAAATCGCAATGGCAGACTTAGAAAAGGCAGGTGAAGCATTATGTCAGAAGTAAAGAAAATCGCTACAAGAGATAGCTACGGAAATGCACTCGTAGAGCTTGGAAAAGCCCACGATGACCTTATCGTACTCGATGCTGACCTGGCAGGTGCCACAAAGACCTGTATATTCCAGAAGGAGTTTCCTGAGCGTCACTGGGACTGCGGAATCGCAGAGTGCAATATGACAGGTATCGCAGCAGGACTTGCTACATGCGGCAAGGTGCCTTTTATCAGCTCATTTGCCATGTTTGCAGCAGGCAGAAACTATGAACAGGTAAGAAACTCAATCGGATATCCTCATCTCAATGTCAAGATAGGTGCCACACATGCAGGAATATCTGTAGGTGAGGACGGAGCTACACATCAGTGCCTCGAGGATCTTTCGCTCATGAGAGAAATCCCGGGCATGGTTGTAATAAACCCATCAGACGATGCGGAGGCAAGAGCCGCAGTAAAGGCAGCATATGACCATGTGGGCCCTGTATACCTTAGATTCGGCAGACTTGCAGTGCCTGTAATCAACGACACACCGGACTACAAGTTTGAAATCGGAAAGGGTATCGTACTGGGGGAAGGCAAGGATGTATCTATATTTGCAACAGGACTTGAGGTATCAGAGACACTTGAGGCAGCAAAAATGCTCGCAGCAGACGGCATAGATGCTGAGGTTATCAATATCCATACAATCAAGCCAATCGACAGAGAGCTGATTGTTAAATCTGTATCAAAGACAGGCAAGGCAGTCACAGTAGAGGAGCACTCTATCAATGGAGGACTCGGAAGTGCTGTGGCAGAGGTACTCTGTGAGGAGCAGCCTGCAAAGCTTCTGCGTATCGGTGTAGAGGACCGCTTCGGCGAGTCAGGACCGGCAGTGGAGCTTATCCACAAGTATGGGCTGGATGCAGAGGGCATCTACAACAAAGTAAAGAATTATATGAAGTAGTAGGTTTTGCTGCTTCGCACTTGGAGGCTGTGTTCACCGGTGCAGCATACAGTATATTCCTCAGAAAAATATGAAATCAGCCGCAGGATTTCGTGTGGATAGCGTGTGGAATGAGTTTAGTCATTCTTGCCATTTTACATAATGGAACCCTGCGGCAGTTCATATTGTTTTCTTCAGAATATACTGTACGCTTTCCGGTGGATTATAGGGTGTCGAGTGCGAAGCAATTGACTGCTTCATATGGGAAAAGTCGGGCGCATGGGTTCATGCGTCCTTTTTTCGTTGGGGATTAACTGCAAAATACCTTTATAATCGCATAATATTGCATAAATTTACATTTTGCAAGTGCTATGCTGACCGAAAAAGGAGGCTGGCATGATAGATATTGTGACGAACAACGTCAGGCAGATTGGCACACCGGCGGATGAGGGCCGGGTTTACATATCGGAGAAAGCGTACAAGCGCATAAAGACAGAGGGATTTAAGGATAAAGAGGTTTTTGTACTTATGGGGCATACGGAGAGCAGCGGAGGCAGGTATGCAACATTTGTGGAGGCGGCGATTGCAGTATATGATATGGAGTTTGACAAAAATGCGCCTCTTTGGACCAACAAGGTATGGAGCAGAGTGTTTGCGGAGATAAAGAAAAGCTACGAGGAACTGATTATCGTCGGATGGGCATTCAGGCAGGAGGATTTTCCGGCTGAGCCAACACCCATGCTTGAAAATATACACAGGGAGCACTTTGGCGGCGCTCATCAGCTTATGTTCCTTTTGAACAGAACCGAGCAGGAGGAAAACTTCTTTATCAAAAAGAATAATCATCTGAAGAAAAAGACAGGATTTTTTGTATATTACCGCATGAATGAGCATTGTGATAGTGCTGACAGCTATAATGAAACTGACACCTGCAGCTATAGTAATGCAAACAACAATAATAAAATCGACAGTTATAGTAATGCCGATGACAGTAATAAAAGCAGCAGCCGGTATGAGGACATTGACACAGCGGCCGAAAGCAGCTACAGCCGGATACATAGAAGCGCTCCGGCAGACGACAGGATCAATGTGTCGTTTCCTGAGGAATTTGGCAGCATATCGAAAGAACGCGGCCGGTACAGAAAAGCCATGGAGGCAGGAAAAGAACCGCGCAAGGGTTCGTTGGCATCTGTAGTGATGATTGCAGCGATAGCAGTGCTTATAGTGCTTATCGGGCTTAAAGCCGGCGCTGGAATGAGCGGCACAATAGACAAAAAGGAGACACTTCCGGCCATGTCAACAGAAGAAGATTTAATTCCGGTGGAAAAAATATCCGGTGAATGGTATACTGACAAGTGACAAATATTTTGGAAGTAGACAAAAGGATAAGATTATGGCACAGAGAGCAGATTTTAAAACTGTCGAGACCGATTTGGACGAGCTCGAGGAGAAAATACGAAAGCATAGAAGAAAAATAGCAAAAAGAATAATAATAGTCGTGGCTTTATTTCTTATAGTATGGTTGTGGATGGCGCTGCGCACCTACAAGTCATTTGACGTCAAAAACAGCGTGGAGCAGAAGGACAAGAGTGCGGTGTCGTTCGTGGATTTCTGCGGAGCGGTAGTGGAGTACAGCAATGATGGTGTATTGTATACAGCATCAGACGGAAACCGTATATGGAACCAGGCATTTGAGATGTCATCGCCACAGGTAGTCACATGCGAAAGCTTTATGACGATCTATGACAGGGGTGGAACAGACCTCTATATTATGGACAAGAATGGAGTAAAAAAAGAAATAGGAACATCGTGGCCTATCATAAAAGCCTGCATAGCAAGCCAGGGTACAGTGGCAGTCCTTGTCAGTGAGAATGAAAATTATTATGTAAAGCTGTATGATGTAAACGGAAAAGAGCTGGCAAGTGGCGAGTTTTTCGGAGAACAGAAGAACATACCTGTTGATATAGCTCTTTCATATGATGCTAAAAAACTGGCTGTAGATATGATAGATGTCTCCGGAGGAAAGACGGACAGCGTTATATCCTTTTACAATTTTGGATCAGTAGGACAAAATGAGATAGACAACAATGTCGGCACCTACAAGTATGAGAATCAGCTCATACCTGAAATAGCATATGTTTCCGACAGCAGGATGATAGCAGTTTCAGATCAGAATATTATGGTATTTGACGGGAGCCAGAAGCCAAAGCTCAAGCAGACTATTAAGCTGGAAAAGCTGATAGACAGCGTATTTTACAATAATAAATATATAGGAGTAGCATACTCCAACAATGATAAAAAATGCACCAGTCATATCAAGCTTTATGATTTTAACGGTAAGATGCTTATGGAAAACGACACAGCTATTGCCTACAATAGTATAGAGTTTGACAGCAATAACGAGGTGTGCGTCACAGGAGACACAGCATGTGAGATATACACCATACACGGAGTTAAGAAATTCTACCATACATTTGACAACAAGCTGTACAAGGTGATGTATAAATCGGGTATGAATAACTATATCTTCATCTATGACGGCGCAATGGACGAGGTGAGACTGAAATGAATTGGCTGTTAATTGCGGTAATATGTATTATTGCGTGGAATGTGGTGAGAGGCTACACAAGAGGTGTGCTTCGCATGGTATATTCGCTTGCAGCCTGGATAGTAATGCTTGCTGCATCAATCATGGCAGCCCCATATGTCAGGGATCAGATATTATCACAGACAGGAATAGAGCCCGTAATTTTAAACGGTATTGAAAAACAAATAGCTGCACAGGGACAAAAAGCCACAGGAGATTTTGATATGGCAAACATATTGCTGCAGCAATCCGGAGCATATGACACCATATCCGCACAGCTTACAAATGCCATTATGACAGGTTTGTCATTTTTTATAGTATTTTTTTTGTTGGGAATAGTGGCATACATAGTCCGTCACATCATCAGAAAAATAGAAAGGGTGCCCGTTATTGGCACTGTGAACCGGATTGCAGGCTTTGCAGTAGGTTTTATTAAGGGAATGGTCATCGTATGGCTGCTCTTTGCCCTGACATCATTATTTGCCGCATCTGAAATAGGACAGACAATGACAGCATATATAAATGATTCTATGATGCTTAGGTATCTGTATGAAAACAATCCTGTCATAAAGGTGATAGAAAATATACTGTCAAATGCCTCTAAGTATGCCAGAGACACAGAGATAAGTATTGTTACGGAATGTATATCGCCCGAAAAACTTCCAAGGAATGTCCATGTGAGCGGCGCTGATATGGTATACAGGCTGTCCATAAAGGATCAAGGAACAGGAATCCCGGATAAGGACATGCCGTTCATATATGAGAAGTTTTATCGAGGGGAAAACTCCGGTGATGAACCTGGAGCGGGCCTTGGACTATTTATTGTCCATTATCTCATGGACAGAATGGGCGGAGATGTGGAACTTGTAAATCATGCTGATGGCCTGGAGGCAGTGTTATATTTTGCAGCAAGAAAGGTTTGTTAAGGACTTGTTAATAAATAGGGTGATATGGTTGTAGCACGGTGGCGAGGTGAAGATCTGTAGAGGATGTCTGAATGCCCCCGTGCTACAACTATAAAAAGGAGAGAAAAATGGCAGATATAATACTTCAGGCAAGAGACCTTTGCAAAAGCTTTTCCAGTGAGGGCGTGCAGAATCATGTGCTCAACAACATGGATCTGGATATCTATAAGGGAGATTTTACAGTCATCATGGGAGCGTCAGGCTCGGGAAAATCCACACTGCTTTACAGTCTGTCCGGGATGGACAGACCGACTTCGGGAAAGGTCATATATGATGGCGAGGATATAACAGAATATAATGAGAAGCGCATGGCAGAACTCAGGGTGTATGAGTTTGGATTTGTGTTTCAGCAGATACATCTTGTGAGCAACCTCAGCATTAGAGAGAACATACTTGTGCCGGGTTATATGAATAAGAATACGAGCACAAAAGAGACTGAGAACAGGGCTGATGAACTCATAAAGAATATGAATATAGAAAGTGCTGCTGACAGACTTCCTGCACAGGTGTCTGGCGGAGAGGCACAGAGGGGAGCTATTGCCAGAGCGGTCATCAACAGTCCGGGTATCCTTTTCGCGGATGAACCGACAGGCGCATTAAATCGTAGAAATACCCAGGATGTGCTGGATCTTCTAACCGAGCTCAACGTGGAGGGACAGAGCATACTCATGGTTACCCACGATGTGAGAGCTGCCATCAGGGCGAACAGGATCATCTACATAGAGGATGGAAGAATCATAGGTGAGCTGAAACTGTCACAATATATTGAAGAAGACCGCAAGAGACGTGAGAGCCAGATAGATGCATGGCTTGGTTCCATGCAGTGGTAGGAGGTAAAGGATGAGATATATCATGATGGTGCTTCGAGGAAATATGAGAAGAAACAAGGGCGTGCATATAAGTGTGTTCGTGCTCATGCTTATCATTTCTCTGGCATTCTGTTCAGTGCTTTCTTACTACACGAATTCCATAAGGCATGATTCGGAAGCTATGGAAGAGGTTGGTTATGGAGGTATGCTTGCCGCACTTTATGGGGAGAACAGGCTGGATGCCTATGGAACAAGTGCAGACAAGATAATAAAGAACATTGGCAAATGTGATGCGGTGCAGGAAGTGAAAGCAGCAGATGTTGTATATCTGCTGCTTAAGGACTGCAATGGAAAAGGCGGAAACAGCAGCTTCGTTTTGAATGATACAGACAGCGTGCTCACATATGATCAGTATGATGTGGATAACAAAATGACAGATCGCCGGCTTGAAAAAGGTGAGGTAAGTGTGCCGTTCAGTTTCATAGGTATGTATGACTGCAAGATTGGTGATACAGTCGAGCTGGGCAATGATAACGGTTCTTATACCTTCAAAGTTGCGTCATTTTTCGAGGATCCATATATGGGATCTTCGGTCATGGGAATAAAGACGATATTGATCTCAGATGAGGATTTTGCGGATCTCAAGGCAAAGGCTGCGGAAGATAATAGAAGCGGACTGGAAGATGACAAGAGATCCTTTGAATTGTCAAAGCTTATCATAATAGATAAAAAGCCGGGCCTGGACCTCACGGAGATGGAGTTTGAGAGAGAACTGAATAATGTGAGTGATTTCGCGTCATATTGCTGGATAACTTTATCAAAGGAGCAGGCGGGAAATTACATGCTTCTTATGACAAAGGTATTCTCCGCGGTGCTGCTTATATTTGTTGTGCTGCTTCTGGTGGCGGCTATGATAGTTCTAGGACACAACATCGGCAGCAGCATAGAGATGGATTTTGTTAACATAGGAATACTCAAAGCGGTCGGAATGACAAATGCATCGGTGAAGCTGGCGTTGCTTGCCGGGTATATGTGCACTGTGGCGGCTGGACTGTTTGCTGGCATACCACTGGCCATTCCGATACTAAAAATCATAAATAGTGCCACAAGATCTTCTTCAGGACTTGAAGTTCCGTTTGATATTAATGTAGGACTTGTGCTGTGTGTCATATTGGCGATACTGCTTCTGGTAGCAGCATTTATCATGTTGAAGACAAGGAGAATATCCGAGGCCACACCTATAAAGGCGATAAGAGGTGGACGGGACAGTGTGCATTTCTCAAGCGTTCTGAAGCTTCCGGTCTCAGGCAAGAAACTTGGTGTGAGTCTTGCATACAGACAGTTTATATCTGAGAAGAAACAGTATGCCGCAGCCATCATAGTGACTGCTATACTTGCCATGTTCATGATACTTATGAACGATATGATGCGCTGGTTTAATTCACAGAATATGCTGGTGGATATGTTTTCAGTCACGAAGTATGACCTGACTGCTTCGTTTGTCGATGAGGATACACAGAAGGATATAGAGAATGTTATATCAGAACACACAGCGTATAGAAAATATCAAATGTCCAGCGAGTACATTCTGTTCGATGATGTGCAGATGTATTGTTATATAGTGGAGGCTCCTGATATGATCAACACGATAAGAAAGGGAAGAACCTGCACATATGACAATGAGGTGCTGATAACCCAGTATGTGGCTGATGGATTTCACCTGAACATAGGCGACACAGTCACGGTCAAGCGCGGCGGCGTGGCAAGGAAGATGGTTATCTCCGGCATATATGATTCGGCAAATGATGTGGGCAAGAACTTTGCAATCAGTAAGGCTGCATATAGTAAGTTTGCCAGCGGAGAGACCGTAAGTGAGCCTGGTGTCAGTGGAGCTGCCAAAAGCAGTTCAGATGAAGAGGAATGGAGCGGCAAAGGAATATGTTATGATCTTGACAATACTGATGAATGTGATGCGATAATCCAGGAGATAGATAAGAGATATGGCGATAATCAGGGCATCACGTATTCAATACATTCAGCAAAGGATGATTTTGAAGGAGTGGCGGGTACAGTCAACATTGCAATACAGGGACTCACATTGCTCACATATATGTTAGGGGCTGTATTTGTGATAGTCACGGTCATAATCGTGTGTGGCAAGGTTCTCATGCGTGAGCAGAAGGATATCGGAATATACAAGGCACTTGGATTTACATCTTTCAGACTCAGATGCCAGCTTGCGGTCCGCTTTATCGTGACGGCAGTTGTGGGTTCGCTGCTTGGTATAGTTCTTGCACTTATCGTCAGCAAGCCATTCTTCAAGGCAGGATTTGAATCATTTGGAATATACAGTTTTAATTTAAGTACAAGCGTGATATCACTGGTTATACCATTGGTATTTATGAGCGTGTTATTCTCTGTGGTAGCATTTATCAGAGCGGGGAACATCAGAAAGGTTCAGCCGCAGGTGCTCATCGCAGATCAGTAGAAGTATATAGGAGAGTGGAACTATGTATACAATGTCAGTAGACAAGGTGGGTATATATAATGGATAAGTTGATCATATATCTGATATGTATAAATATACTAGGAGCTGTCCTTGATGGAGTGACGGCTGCGAGACGCAGGAGAACAAGCCATAAAGCGCTCAGTGTTCTGCTGGGGATCATAGCCATTGCCGGTGGTGCCCCTGGCATGATAATAGCATTTGCGTTGTGTGACAGGACTGCATCCAAGACGAATATGATGCTGAGAGTGTTCACAGTGTGCGTGTGTGTGATAGAGCTTGCGGTGTTCATGACTTGGAAGCTCAGACCGGCGGGCAAATTGAACTTTGCATTCTGGGATGTGTTTGTGGAATACAGATGGACACTTTGGTTCGTTGCGGCAATGAGTGTTATAACATTTGTCATGTTCGGAATTGACAAATACAGAGCGGTCAAGGGAGGATACAGGATCCCCATAGCGGTCCTTCTCGGTATGGCATTTGCCGGTGGAAGTATCGGTGCTCTGCTTGGAATGGTGGTGTTCAGGCATAAGATAAGGAAGAATTATTTCTCGGTTGGAGTGCCACTTATACTTGTAATGCAGGTGGTGCTTTTGATGTGTGTGGTTAATCTGCTGTAGGATCCGCAAATATCCCCAGTTCAGGCGGATAGTTGGTAAATGCAAAGAATGCAACCGCGAGAATTGCCAGGATAGTCATGGAAACGTAGTCGTTTATGCACATTTGCCTGGATTCTAATCTGTTTTCGGTGTGCAATGCATATACAACCCCGGCGAAATAAAGTGCGATATTCAGGAACTCATAATTCCTGCCCAGTACACCGTTTAGAGTGTAGAAACCGACCACAATGAATGCCATACCTGACAGGATACCGACAGTCCTTGCTGGAAGATAGTTTTCCGGCAGGGGCTTATCTTTTATATGAGCCCAGAGAAATTCAATCATTGTCAGCAGGAGCAGTGGAAAGAATATAAGTTTCAGGTGTTCCCAGGTTGACTCGTTCACTGCCGAGAATAGTCCGACAGCGGGATTGCCATTTGACCACTCGTAGGTGAAATGCAGCAGCACTCCGAGGATCGATATGAAGAAAAAACGAAAAAAATAGAGTTTGTTAGTAGTTGCCATAGAGCGTTCTCCGATTAAAACTAGTGCTATATTACATAGTATATGACGAATATGGTATTTCATGTAGCGGAGAAACCGAAATTGCCGAAATTAAGATAAACATAATTGGGATATATTGCCGGTGATGTTATAATTATTTCAACGAATGTTTTGTTTAAAGGGGAAGTGTATATGCGTTTAATTCATTTGTCGGATCTTCACATAGGAAAGCGTGTAAATGAATTTTCTATGTTGGAGGATCAGGAGTATATATTAAAAGAAATACTGGGCATCATCGATGATGAGCAACCGGATGGAGTCATCATAGCCGGGGATGTATATGATAAGTCTGTGCCGAGCGAGGAGGCGGGGAAACTGCTGGACAGCTTCCTGACTTCGCTTGCAAAGAGAAAGCTGCAAGTATATATCATCAGCGGCAACCATGATTCGGCGGCCAAGCTGGCATTTGCATCAAGTCTGATTGATCTCAGTGGAATCCATATATCGCCGGTATATGATTCGGCACAGATAGCCATGATGGGAGATGGGTTGGTCAGACCATATAAGCTGGAGGATGGAAAAGGACAGATGGTGAACATATACATGCTGCCATTTGTGAAGCCGGCAATGGTCAGATCGGTGTTCCCTGATGAGGCGGATGATATAAATGATTACACGGATGCCTGCCGTGTGGCGGTAGAGCATATGGATGTAGATGAGAAAGCGACAAATATACTGGTTGCCCATCAGTTTGTAACCGGGGCTGTGCGCTCAGAGTCGGAGGAGAATGTGGGCGGACTGGACAATGTGGATGTATCGGTATTTGACTCATTTGACTATGTGGCGCTGGGGCATATACATGGGCCGCAGAAGGTGGGCAGGGAGACTGTCAGATACTGTGGCACACCACTTAAGTACTCACTTTCGGAGGCTAACCACACCAAATCGGTGACGGTTGTTGACATACCTGAGAACAAAAAAATAGAGATAAGGACTGTTCCACTTGTTCCAATGCATGAGCTGCGCGAGGTAAAGGGAACATTTGACGAGCTGATGGACAGGCGAAACTATGAGGGGACGGCTGTGGATGATTATCTGTATGTGGTTCTCACGGACGAGGATGACGTGCCGGATGCTTTGGGAAAACTCAGAACGGTCTATCCAAATGTGATGAAGCTTGGATACGACAACACCAGAACCCGTGTGACACAGACGATAGACGATGGTGCTGTGCTTGAAGGGAAAAAGCCTATAGATCTGTTTGGAGAGTTGTATGAGAAGCAGAACAACCAGGAAATGAGCGATGAACAGAGGAGTTTTGTTCAGGATATTATAGACTCTGTATGGAAGGAGGAGCGCTTATGAGCGAAGCGAATAACTCAAATGCGCTCCGACGACCTGCCCCGCTCGCAGAGGCGAGAGGGGCGATACATTGTGAAAGAGAGGAGCGATTATGAGACCACTTAATCTTACGATGTCGGCATTTGGACCATATGCGGGAGTCCAGATGCTTGACATGGCCCAGCTTGGGGCTGAAGGCTTGTATCTTGTGACTGGGGATACAGGTGCGGGAAAGACCACGATATTCGATGCCATCTGTTATGCGCTGTATGATGAGCCGAGCGGAGCGAGCCGCGATGCGAGGATGATGAGATCAACGTATGCCGATGTGGACACAGATACCTACGTTGAACTGACATTTGATCATATGGGGAAGACTTACAGAGTTAAAAGAAATCCTTCCTATGAGAGACGTAAGAAAAAAGGTGAGGGAACTACCCTGCAGGATGCGGCTGCAGAACAGTATCTGCCGGAGGACTTGGTCATTGCCAACAGAACGAAGGTAAATTCATATCTTCAGGAATTGTTGGGTGTGGACAGAGAGCAGTTTTCGCAGATATCCATGCTTGCTCAGGGTGAGTTCAAGGAACTGTTGGTGGCGGAGTCCGGGGACAGACAGAAGATATTCAGCAAGCTTTTTCACACATCAAGGTATTTTGTTCTGCAGAAGCGTCTTCAGGATGAGACGAGAAGGCTTCAGAGTGAACGCGACGATATGAAGAAGAGTATAGAGCAGTATATATCCGGGATAGTCTGCGGAGAGGATGACCCTTTTGGGCTCAGTGTTCAAAAGGCGAAGGACGGCCAGATGCCAATTGATGAGGTGATCACACTCATCGGAAAGCTTATTGTAACGGAGAAGGCAAGAACGGATTCATATGAGAAGCAGATCAGTACACTTGAGACCCGGGTCGGGGAACTTGACACGCTGATAGGCAAGGCACAGCAGACAGAGAAAGCCAGAGTGCAGCTTGAAAAGGCACATTTGGAGCTTGCAAATGTACAGAATGACAGAACTGCTGCTGAGGCAGAGTTAAACAGGACAAAGGAAGCGCGCCCAGAAACGGAAGAGCTCCAAAGGCAGGCAGCAGTTATAAATAACGAGCTTCCAAACTATGAGAAACTGGACGAGAAGCGAAAAAATATTGTAGACGAGGAACAGCTCCTGCAAAGGCAAAATGAACAGGCAGAGAAGGGCAGAATGCTTGTGACAGACAAACAGAAGAGCATAGAAAAGCTGAGGCAGGAGCAGACACAGCTTGCGGATGCGGGGGAGAAAATAGTTGCAATCACGGCATCGAGGGAGAAGATGGCTGACGCTGTTGACTATCTGAATGACATAAGCAGACTGCTCATGGAATACAGCAGAAGAAAACAGGCGGTGGACAAAGCACAGAAGCAGTATCTGTTTGATAATGATATGTATACCAGAAAACAGGATTTGTATGAGCATATGAGCACGCTCTACAGGAATGCCCAGGCGGGAATACTTGCAAAGGATCTGAAGGAGGGACAGGCGTGCCCTGTGTGCGGTGCGACGGAGCACAAACTCCTTGCATCGCTGCCAAAGGAGGCTCCGACAGATGCGCAGTTAGATGGTGCGAAGAAGGATGCGGACAGAGCACGCGACAGGGCAAATGCCAGTGCTACGGATGCAAAGGTAAAGCTTGCCAGCGTCATGGAGATCAGAAACAGCATCACTGAGCAGGCCAGGAAGAAATTTGACACTCCGGAGGATATAGACGGTCTGCCGGAAAAGGTTGAGAAGAATATTGGGTACTATAATGAGAAGATTGCGAAGACTGACAGACAGATCGAGGCTGAACGCAAAAGGGTCAGCAGAAGGGATGAGCTTGCTGCAAAACTTCCTCAGGAGGAAGAAGCATTTGCCGGGATGCAGGTGAAGCTGGCGGATCTTGAGAGAAATATATCGGCGCTCACGGCAAAGGTTGTCTCAGACAGAGAACAGGCGACAGAACTGGCCGCGGGGCTCAGATTCAGGAATCGGAGTGAGGCGGAAACGAAGATGAACGAGATTCTTGGCAGAGCAAAGAAACTGCAGAATTCATTTGACGCCGCTGAGAAGAGACATAATGCTGTGATCCAGAATATTAAAACGCTGGAGGGGCAGATAAAGGCTCTGACAGACACGCTGGAATCAGCAGAGAGGCTCGAACTTGCTAAGCTTGAGAAAGATAAAACCGCAGTGAGAGATGAACTGGGAAGGATCAGGCTTCTCATGCAGGATGGAAACAGCCGCATCCGTGCAAATGAAACGGCGATGGCGAATATAAGCAGAAAGTCCGATGAGCTTTCGGCAAAAGAAAAGAAATATGTAAGCGTGAAGTCGCTCTATGACACTGCCTCAGGAAATGTATCCGGCAAGAACAAGATAAACCTTGAGGCGTATATACAGATGTCGTATTTTGACAGGATAATTCAGCGTGCAAATCTGAGATTCCTGAAGATGTCAGACGGTCAGTATGAACTGGGGCGTGTGACAGACAGCAGTGACAGGCGAAGCCAGATCGGCCTTGACCTCTGTGTTGTGGATCATTACAACGGCAGCAGACGAGACGTTAAGTCTCTTTCTGGGGGCGAGTCATTTATGGCATCACTCTCCCTTGCACTTGGACTCTCCGATGAGGTGCAGGCTTCGGCTGGCGGCATACAGATAGATACGATGTTTGTGGATGAGGGCTTTGGATCCCTTGATACAGAAAAGACTCTGCCACAGGCATACAAAGCGCTGGTCAGCGTGACCGAGGGACGCAAACTGGTGGGAATAATATCGCACGTGACTGAACTCAAGGAGAAGATTGACAAGCAGATAGTGGTGGAAAAGGACAGAACCGGCAGGGCGAAGGCGAGGCTGGTGGTGTAGGAATTTTAGTCATCCGAGTATTGGGCTAAAATGTGCTCAAGTTTATTAAAGTCTACACATCTTTTGGTAAGGTTACGATTTTTGTCGGGAAAATCAGTTATGAGAGAGTGGACTTTATTGGCTCTGTTGATTATGGTATCGGAATGTTCCCGACACCAGGATAATTGCTTCTGCATAAGAATCTTTCGTTTTGTTTTATCTGGGGTATCGTGAGGGTTTAATTTCAGATTGACCTTAGATATAACTGAGTTGTTAACTGGAATCATATTGTTTAGATTGAGAATTCCTATGATTTTAGAAGAATACTCAGGATACTTGCTGTTGTGGTCAAATACTTTGATGAAATCAATCTGGCTTTTCATATTTTCAAATTTCTTTTTGGGTGAGGTAAGGGGGATGCAATATTTCAGACCACCTATAAGAATGATTATTCCAAGAAATGGTCGTTTCTCCTTACCTACCTGAGGGGAGACTGACATTACGTTGTCATCTGCACGAGACAGATTTCTTATGTATTTTAAATCAATATAGTAAAAATTAAGGAT
>ERZ779762.1318-NODE-1318-length-13997-cov-2.526969_pt1 | contig 13997 bp, 11 predicted proteins | sample MGYA00511887_ERZ779762 | MGnify/ENA primary metagenome ERZ779762 (study PRJEB29588, sample SAMEA2163052) | human gut metagenome | biome: human gut; feature: human-associated habitat; material: faeces | place: Denmark | collected 2008/2010 ...
TGTAGAGATTAAGTTCGGACCAAATATCAAAGACTGGCCAAAGATGAGCGCGCTTCCAGAAAACATGATTCTGAAAGTTGTGTCCGAGATCCATGATCCAGTTACAACGACAGATGAATTAATTCCATCAGGAGAAACATCATCCTACCGTTCGAATCCACTTGGCCTTGCAGAGTTTACTCTTTCAAGAAAAGATCCTGCTTATGTAGGACGTGCCAAAGAGGTACAGAAAGCAGAGCATGCTATAGAGAATGGAGAATGTCCGTTGGATGTACTGCCAGAGCTGAAATCGGTTATGGAAACCGTACACAAAGAGTATCCGGAAGTAGGCAAAGGCAACCTTGGCGTTGGAAGCACGATCTTTGCCGTGAAGCCAGGAGATGGCTCCGCCCGTGAGCAGGCTGCTTCCTGCCAGAAGGTATTAGGCGGCTGGGCGAATATCGCCAAGGAGTACGCAACCAAGAGATATCGTTCAAACCTTATCAACTGGGGTATGCTTCCGTTTGTAATTGAGAAGGACTTTGATTTTGAAAATGATGACTGTATCTTCATTCCTGGCATTAGACAGGCAGTGATAAACAAGGACGAGGTTATCAAGGCATATGTGGTCAACAAGGATTTCGCAGAGCTTGAGCTTAAGCTTGGTTCTCTCACAGACGACGAGAGACAGATAATCGTTGACGGATGTCTTATTAACTACTACAAGCACAATTAAGAATATAGAAATTTGTAAAATATAGTATGAAATAAGTCGGAAAAACATACTATGAAACATGTTATAAAGCATATTGTGAAACATGTTATAAAATATATGATATAATATATTTCAAAGCATAATTGTTCAGCCTGTCTGAGATTTAATATCTTGAATTTCAGATGGGCTGAAATTCAATCTGACAAAATCAGATCCCAAATGACTGGTGCTCAATAAAATGAATTAAATTTTAAATGATAAAAAAGGGGGCATGGAATGAAAGCAGTATGTAAAACCTGTGGCAGGAAATTCGATCCGGAGAAAACGGACTTCCTGTGTCCGAAGTGTGGAGCCTGGTACGTAACAGGAAATCACTATGATGTGGGTAATGAGAGCAGTCAGGAAACCATCTATGACTGCGATGAGTGCGTGGATAGTGATGAGAAAGGTTCTGAAGAGTCCTTTCTATCAGAGGAGATACGGCGGGAAAAGGAAAACAGCTACAATACAGAAAATGTAACAGGTGGCACAGGCAATATAGGCGGCAGAGGTGGTGCAGGTGGTATCGGAAATGCCATGGGAGCTGGCGGAAATACGGTAAAAAAACCGGTGATGAATACGTCAAAGCAGGCCAGGCTTATTATGCTATTGCCCCTCATACTCATGATCATATTTACAATGATATTTGTAATATCCATAGTGGCAGGTAACAGAATGCAGAATTTTGATAATAATAATTATGGTGACTACTATTATGATGACGGCGATACAGGTGATGACGAGACCACGGAATATTATTTCTATAAATCATCTGTGGAATTAAATCAGGATGGTAAGGGATACAGCAGTACCAGTTATTCCTATGGAGATACCATATCAGGCATCAATGACTTTCAGGATGGGACACTGACTGTTTCAGAGCCGGTTGACGTGTCAGGAGATGAAGGTGTAACAGTGCCTGGGGGATATAAGCTGTACAAGATCCATTACAACTTTGATAAATCAGAAGAGGATGACATCTGCAGCTACGATGAGACGGACTATGGCTATGGTACAGACATAAGAGGTGGAGGTCCGGTTATGTATGTTCATACAAAATCCGGTGATTATATCGGTGCCGCTGAACATATGGAACAATATATTCTCTTTGATGATGCAGAGACATATTCGGCTAAGCTTACTGATGGCGGACTGAAGTCAGGAATATTCAATGGTGAAGGAAATCTGTTCTTTCTTGTAGAAGATGGTAACTTTGATCATGTGGCAGTGTGTGATATGATAGGTTTATTTGATAGTGAGAACCAGCAGGAGAACAGGATATATTTAATAGGTGAGCCGGGGCAGGAGATGTCATGGACAGAGATACCGGATAGTGCAGACAATGCCGAAAGAAAGGTATATGGCATATACAGCTATCCATTTATGCAGAGAGTCAGTCCGGATAAGGAAACTGATCTGCCTATAAACAGCCATTTCGATCTGAATGGATATCTGGAAGACAATTATATGGGCCATATATATAATGTTGACTGGTATGTTGTTGGTATAAATATCATAAATTATTCAACAGAGTACATGGAGGAGCCTGATTTTAAAGCCACATATGGAGAAGGATATACGGCATATTTAGACGAGCTTAGTTACTATAGCAGAAAATATATTCCACCAATGACAATGGTCACCAGATATTATCTGGTGCATGTGCCACAGCTGGAGACAGAACTAAGTATTACATTCCGGAATCCGAAGGCTGACGATATGCAGTCTGCACCGGAAGAACAGCATAGCATAACATTACATTAAAAAAGGCTAAAAAAATACTGAGCAGGATATTGAAAACCTGTTCAGTATTTTTTTCTTTTAATATAGCTGATGAAAAATCAACCGGTACAGAATTTACTAATTAAGTACGCCCGGATTAATTTCCCTTCTTGGCAACCTCAACAAGTGATGATGCAAGACCGGCGATTCCCTGGATTTCAGATGGGATGATGATCTTGGTTGACTTGCCGTCTGCTGCTTTAGCGAATGCCTCAAGGCTCTTGATGGTAAGTACCTGATTAGAAGGTGCTGATTCATTCAATGCTCTGATACCATCAGCGTTAGCCTGCTGTACTGCAAGTATAGCCTGGGCCTGACCTTCGGCTTCCTTAATAGTTGCTTCCTTCTTAGCTTCTGCACGAAGTATCTGTGATTCCTTCTCGGCCTCAGCCTCAAGGATAAGTGACTGCTTATTACCTTCTGCAATAAGGATCTTTGACTTCTTCTCACCTTCTGCACGGAGGATCTGCTCACGTCTTTCACGCTCTGCTTTCATCTGCTTCTCCATTGCATCCTGAATGGCAGCAGGTGGAATGATGTTCTTTAACTCAACACGGTTTACCTTTATTCCCCAAGGATCAGTAGCCTCGTCAAGAGTAGATCTCATTTTGGTGTTGATCGTCTCTCTCGATGTAAGTGTCTGGTCAAGCTCAAGATCACCGATGATGTTACGAAGAGTAGTAGCCGTAAGATTTTCTATAGCCATGATAGGATTTTCAACACCATAGCAGAAAAGCTTAGGGTCTGTGATCTGGAAGAATACGACTGTATCAATTCGCATTGTAACGTTATCCTTTGTGATAACCGGCTGTGGAGCGAAGTCAACAACCTGCTCCTTTAAGGTTACCCTTCTGGCAACCTTGTCGATAATAGGTGCTTTCATGTGAAGACCAACTGACCATGTACCATTATAGGTGCCAAGTCTTTCTATTACATACGCATGTGCCTGGGGCACGATTTTGATTGTACTGAGAATGATTACTATTACTACAAATACGAGAATGGTTAGAATAACTCCGATAGCTCCGTCCATTTTAAATACCTCCTAAGTTTAAAACTAAATCTTTTTTTGTATAAATTACTAATGGGTTAAAATCAGTTTCCTTTTCTGACTATAGCCTTCACACCGGAAATGGCTGTGATTTCAACCTCAGTTCCCATTGGTATGGGTTCGTCATCAACTGAACGGGCCGTCCATTCCAGACCATTAATTTTTATCTGCCCCTTTGAATTTACGTTATCAATGTCGGCAGTGACCAGTGCTTTTTTGCCTATCAACCCGTCTATATTGGTTTTTGCCAGCTTTTTCTGGTTAAGGAATCTCCTGGCAAATGGTCTTGTTACTGCAAGCAGTACAAGCGATGTAATGGCGAATACAAGAATCTGGATAGTATAATCCACCTTGAACAGGGAAAGTATTCCTGCAATCAGTGCACCGCCGGCAAACCATATTGATGTAAGACCAAGAGTCATAATTTCTGCTATAGTACAGAATATAAATATTGCAGACCAGAAAATGAGTTGAGCTAACATAATAAACACCCCCTTTGTAAATGTCAGTTTATCTGCAGTGCAGATTTAAAATTGCAACTCATGGCTATATTTTACTATGTAATATATATATGTACAATGATTTTTTGTGAAACGAAAAAATACTTTAAAGGGTAAATACAGCACTTTAAAAATTCCGGCAGCCCAACACAGAAGCATTGTATCCTGTTAATATAAAGTCTATGTAATGATCAGTTAAAAAAGGGATAAAGACATGTCATTTCTTAATAAATAATATAAAATTGACAGTTCACTATTGCTATAAAAATAAAATAATATTATAATTCCTGTGTATATAGAGACGAAAATCAGAGAAAAGCATAAAGTGTTTTAGTTGTGGGAGTGAAAAGATGTCAGAAGAAAGAAAAAAGAGAATATTCAGGGTGGCAGTTACTATTTTAGGGGTTATAGTTGCTGCACTTGTAATTAATAAATTGCTGGATTCCTGGACGGGGGTAAGGGCGGTCGGAAGCAAGATCACCAGTGCTGCGGCACCTATCATTGTTGGTGCGGTTATTGCTTTTTTGATGAATCCTGGACTGGGATTTTTTGACAGGCTGTTTCTTACTTTGTTTGAGGACAGACTCATAAAAACAAGAAAGAAAGCTAAGAAGGTTTCCAGGATATGTTCTGTAATAATTACTGTAATACTATTCCTGGGTATAATAGCTGGACTTCTGTGGATGGTTATCCCACAGTTATATGAGAGTATAAAATTACTTATCAGTAACATGGATACATACTATGACAACATAATGAAAAATATTGATATGTTGTATGCCAAGTTCAAAAAAACGAATATACCTGAGAGTGATCTTAAGAAGGTCGTAAATACCGTATATAAGAAGATGAATACCTGGATAAACAAAGATTTTCTTCCGAATCTTGATCAGATAGCACTTAAGCTTGGAACAGGACTAATGGGCGGACTAAAGTTCGTGTACAACTTCTTCCTTGGAATAATTGCTTCTATATATATTATGTTCAACAAAGAATATCTTACCACAAGAATGAAGAAGATCATTTATGCAGCCTTCAGTGTTAAGAAAGCAAATCTTGTTATGGACGGCGTTGAGTGTACAAGCAGGATATTCAGCCAGTTTATCGGTGGCAAGATTCTCGATTCCATAATAATAGGACTTATAACATTCGTTGTCACTACTATTGTGGGTATACCTTATGCACTTCTGGTCAGTGCCATAGTCGGAGTTACAAATGTAATTCCGTTCTTCGGTCCGATCATAGGTGCGGTACCTTGTGTGATTATAGTGCTGATTGCGGATCCTATCATGAGTGTCATCCTTCTGCTCATCATTCTTATAATCCAGCAGTTTGACGGAAATGTACTGGGACCTAAGATCTTAGGCGATGTTACGGGACTCTCAAGCTTCTGGGTACTCACATCGGTCGTTGTGGGAGGCGGGTTATTTGGCTTTTACGGAATGCTGCTTGGTGTTCCTGTGTTTGCCTGCTGCTACATGTACATAAACAGGGTGTGTACCGGTAAGCTTATGGAGAAGACAAATGTGTATAATACCGCAGACTTTGAAAATCTTAAGAGAATCGACGAAGCTACCGGTGATGGAATATATATGACAGAGGAAGAGCTTGATATCAGGTTTAAGAAGAAGACTCCTGAAGAAAAGGCAGCCATAAAGCTTGCTAAGGAAGAAAAGAAAAAGTCGTCAATGGCAGGTAAGATCAAGAATCAGATCCACAAGATGGAAGCGCATCATGAGGCTAAGAAAGCCGTAGAGCATAAAGAAAAAGAAAATTAGCAAAAAAAGTGGGACTGTTCTATCAGCCCCACTCTTTTTTCTGTAAGGATGTCTTTAACACCGTTACGTCGCGGTCAATTTCAAATGGTTGCTACTTTATTTAATTGATCATACAGCCCGGTTTACACAAATTTGTTAAGGCTGCTGTCGTATTCATAATCTATCTTGGACAGTGCGGATGAGATATCCTCGGGCTTAACATTAAAATTTTCACAGAAGGCTTCCAGTGAAGGGAAGTCGTCCCTCAGCTTGGTATTTACAAAGCTTAGCAGTATCATAGGATCTTTGGGAAGGTCTTTATAGTTCATGTTTTTCTCCTTTATAACTTTATTTTATGGTATCATGCATAAATCAGATATGGCAGGAAATACATTAATAAAAATATACACTTGAAGTATTTTCATATATGTGTGATAATTCCAACTGCATGTGTTATGCTGATACATATAATATATTTTTCAATGTAGCATAATACATATATACCATTTAATTGGTCTGATGTTAAGGGGAAAGATGTGCTTCGGGGATTATTTCAGAATTAATTGTTGGCAGGAGACATGTGTAATGAGCGATAATACATCAAAAAATAAAGAGAGGCGGGCGTCAGGCTTTGCAGCCCAGGCGGCAATCCTTGCGGGAGCAGGAATTGTATCAAGGATAATCGGAGTACTGTATCGTTCCCCATTGTTCCATATAATAGGAGATGAAGGAAATGGTTATTATGGATCCGCGTATGCAATATATGCCATGATCCTTATGGTATCAACATATAGTATTCCTACGGCAGTTTCCAAGATCATATCCGGCAAGCTTGCCATGAAGGAATACAAGAGTGCAAGACAGGTATTTAAGTGCTCACTGGTTTATGTGGCTGTAGTGGGAGCCGTTGCGGCGGGACTCACATATATATTTGCACCGGTGCTTGTTAAAGAACAGCCCAATGCACTGCCTTGTATGAAATTATTTGCACCTACCATATTCCTTGCGGGATTTCTCGGAGTATACAGAGGATATCTTCAGGCGTACAACACCATGGTGCCCACATCCATATCCCAGATTATAGAGCAGCTGGTAAATGCTGTTGTCAGCGTGGTAGCAGCGTATTTCTTTTCACTTCCATTCACAAAGGGAACCACAGAATACGCCATGCATGGCGCGCAGGGCTCAGCATTGGGAACCGGAATGGGAGTTGTGGCAGGTCTTATCTTTATTCTTATTGCTTATGGCAGCAGGAGAAAGGAGATAATGAAGACTGTGGAGATGGACACAAAGCATGAGGAGGAGTCATATACACGTCTGCTCAAACAGATATTCTTCATTGTTACACCTATAATAATCGCCTCATTTGTCTACAACATAACAACAACTGTAGATATGAAGATTTTCTACGGAATATTGAACACCAAGCATGTGGATACTGTTTACTCTGCAAATATGTACGGAATCTTCTCAGGTCAGTACACTGTGCTGATAAATCTTCCGGTATCTATTGCGTCGGCAGTAGGCACGGCACTTATACCAAGTATTTCTGCGGAATATACAAAGGGAGATAAGAAGAGTGCGGAAAAGGTATTCAATCAGTCCTTAAGTATGACAATGCTCGTGACTATACCTTGCGCAGTCGGTATGGCAGTGCTGGCAGAACCGGTGGTACAGCTGTTGTTCCGCGGTGCAACAAAGACTGCGTCCAATGCTCTGACTGCAGGTGCAATAGCAGTGGTATTTTATGCAATGTCAACTGTGACCAACAGTGTTCTTCAGGGAATAGGTAAGGTTATGGCGCCGGTCATTAATTCAGCATTTGCACTGGTGATACACATAATAATCCTTGTGCCTATATTGTTTGCAACGGAGCTTAACATATATGCACTGGTCATCGGAACAGTGGTATATTCATTTATAATGTGTGTGTTAAACGGCATTTCAGTGAAGAAATCCATCGGAGCTACCATGGATGTGAAGAAGATATTCGTGGCACCTGCCATAGCTTCGCTGTTCATGGGAATTGCAGCCTGGGGAAGCTACCAGCTTGTATACAAGGTTCTACACATTAATTCGGTATCCCTGATCATTGCGGTGATCATTGCCATTGTATTCTACTTTATGTGCATACTTGGACTTGGAGTGTATAAGGAGGAAGACCTCTTAAGACTTCCAAAGGGAAATCTTGTGGTTAAGCTTGCGAATAAGCTCCATATGTTAAGAGACTAAGAATAGCGGGGAATAAAAAGAAGGACGAACGTCCTTCTTTTTATTTTGTTATGGTAACGAGAATGCTGCAGCATGGCTGCAGGTTTGAATTTGGCGACTGCTTATCAGCAGATAAAACTCACAAAGCGTGTTTTGTTGCTACCCAAATGCAGAAAAGCATAGTAAAATAAAGATTTAGGAAGACTTGCAATATAAACGGCTGATGAACGTATAAAGATAAAAGGAAATTAAACCTATGGAAGAATATTGGCTGGCTCCGGGAATCTGTATTGATGGCGGCAAATACCGCATTGAAAAGGTTCTTGGAGATGGTGGATTTGGAATTACATATCTTGGGTGCGACGAGAGGCTTGGAAGGAAGGTTGCTATCAAGGAATTTTACCTGAAGGGCTGCTGCTACAGGAGATCCGGAAGTCTTATGGTATACGCCTGTGATGAAAAGAAAGCTGTGTTTGAAAAAGCAAAGGCACAGTTCGTCAAGGAGGGCAGGGTATTGGCGCTTCTTGGAGAACAGGCAGGCGTGGTGAATGTATATACATTTGCAGAGGAGAATAACACAGCTTATCTGGTGATGGAATATGTGGAGGGGCAGTCTCTTGACGAATATGTGAAAGTCGGAGGGGGAAAGCTTTCTGTTTCCCGTACTCTTGCCATAATGAAGCCTGTGATACATGCCCTGGCAGGGATTCATAAAAGAGGTGTCATACATCGTGATATAAGTCCGGATAACATTATGATAACTGCTGACAGGAAGGTTAAGCTAATTGATTTCGGAGCGGCAAGGCAGTATGGGGATTATAACGAGGACAAGGTTTTTAAGGGGGGCTACACGCCCCTTGAACAGGTATCTGCAAATGGCCAGGTGGGACCGTATTCAGACATATATTCCGTCTGTGCAACCATGTACACCTGTATATCAGGCAGGATGGTTACGCCTGCCCGGGAAAGACTTGGGCATGACGATCTGCAGACTTTTTCCAAGCTGGGGATTGATGTAAAACCATCTGTGGAGGCTGCCATAATGAAGGGGCTGGCATTGTATCCGGAGAACAGAGGGGCACAGAATGGAGAAGACCTGTATAAGCTTTTGTATGAAGAAGTGCCATCAAAGACACAGAAAGATACCGGGGTAGTAAATGCGGTAAATAAGATGATCGCTGATGTGAAGCAGAATCAGAAAAATGACCGGAAGAAAAAGAGGGTTGCCGGAATTGTAATTGCAGTTGGCTTGGTGGCACTGGTGGTTCTGTTTCTGGTAACCGGCGGATGGCATTTTCTGCATAGAACCCCCAATGATATTGAACATGAAAAGGGTGGCAGTATTGAACAAATAAAAGACAGCGGCAGTGAAAATACAGATGACGGTGAGGATGCAGATAATGGTGAAACTGCATATGACAGTGAAGTTGATGATAACGATGAAGGTATAGATGATGGTGAAGAAGTATATGCCCTCTATCAGGATGTTCATAATGCCAATGACATAGAATTTGTCAGGGACGAAAATCTTAAAGCGGCGGCAAAATGGGCAGCGGAAGCTGCTGTCAGTGAGGCGGAGGCTTCCGGGTACAGCAATGAAGCTGAACTAAATGCGATATTAAGAAAGGCAGGAAATGAAGCACTGCTGGAGTTTAAAGAATACAGTGCAGGCTGGTTGATATATACATTTGCAGAGAAGACAGATGCGCAGGTAGTAAAGGCGGCTCTTGACGGATATGTAGATAATATGAATGAGGAAAATGACGGAGCACTGACTCTTGATAACTGTGAAAGTCTGGGAATCGGCGTTGCCCGGGCAGATGACGGAACATATTTTTTCGCGGTGTTCTACAGATAAATAACGGAAGGGAAGAAACGTATGGATTCAGCTATTAGCAGGCAGATAGAAAAATTCAAGATGGGAGATTTCAGCGGCTATCAGGAGTTCTATGATGAGACGGTGAGGACGGCCTATACAATGCTCCGCACCATCATCCCGGATGAGCAGATGGCACTGGCACAGATACCGGCTGTTTATGACAGTATGTATAAAAATGTAAATGAACTTGAACGTACGGAGCTTTTCTATGAGTGGATGGGAAAGCAGGTAAATGATGTGTCATTGCAGTGTGTTGATACAGATATTTCCGGTGATGGTAATGTAGATGATGGCAGTACAAATGATAAAAGTACATGTGATGAAAGTACATATGATGAAAGTTCATGTGATGAAGGTTCAGGAGAGGAAGCTTTTTTCGATTATGCGGCAGAGGATGAGGCTCTTACCATAACAGAAGAACAGGCAGGAGACGGAACATTTGCAGGGAGATTACAGCAGATAGTTGATGGACTTACACCTATGGAGAAGATAGTGTTCCAAAAATACTATTACTTTGGTGAGAGGACAGGAGACATTGCCGCGAAAACAGGATTGACGGACGCAGTCGTAAAAAATATCCTGAAGAACACAAGGACGGCAATAGTTTCAGCTATTGAAGATACAGCTACTGAGGAAACAGGCGAACAAAAAAAATACAGCTTGAAAAATGTTCCGTGGCTGTGGATCATGTTCCGAAATAACGTGGCAGGAACAGTGGGGCTTCCTTATGTGGGACTGTCAGAGTTTATGATGGGGATAGGTGGCAGCTCAGGCGTGACTTCAGGCGCTGCAGGACAGACACCGGGTAGTGCCCCGGGAGGCGCTGCAGGACAGACACCGGGTAGTGCTCCGGAAGGTGCTGCAGGACAGACACCGGGTAGTGCTCCGGGAGGTGCTGCAGGACAGGTGTCTTCCAGCATGGCAAAAAGTGCTCATGGGCTTGGCAGGATGATGGGAACCCTCGGAGGAAAGATCACGGTGGGAGTAATATCTGCTGCGGTGTTGGTGACTATCGGCGTGGGTGTTCATCATGTCCTGACGGACAAAAATGACTCAGATAAAAACAGTGCAGGTAAAAATGGGGAAGACTATGTGGGTACGGTACTTCCGGAGGGTGATACCGGTGACACATCTGACCAGTGGGCTCAGGAGCAGCCGGAAGATATAGAAGAGGATGGTGCAAAGACCAGATTTGAGGGTATGCTTGATCAGGCCAGAGACACAGTAGAGAGATATCAGCAGACCGGTGAAACAGATGACTATTATATGGTATATAAGGATCCTAAGAAGGACTGTCTCTATGCAGTTTATGATGTGGACGGAGACGGCGAGGATGAGCTGTTGCTTGGCTGTTGGGATGAAGAGGCCCGCCAGGTGGAGCTTCGCAATATAATATATGAGGATACCACTACAGTCCATGAGGACATGACCTACTACTGCGGCGATACAAAGCTGGCAGTTTTCGTGAGACGGGAGGATGATTATGAGCTTGTTACATACAAGCATGATAGTGAGTATGACGATGACTCATATCTTAAGATATTACAGGATGGAACGTGGAGATATTATAATGTAGGCTACGTGGAAGCCGCAGACATCACTACAGGAAATGAAACAGGAGGAAGCTTCGGAGAGGTGAATTATAAAAACTGCGATCATGATTTTCTTATAGATCATATTAACGATGACTATTTCAGCGGTTATTATACTGAGATCTCCGAGGCACAGTGGAATGAAAAGCAGCAGGAATATTCCTATACCAGGTTAGAGTGGAAGCCTTTATTTTCCGATGAAACAATATTGACGGATGATCCGGACATACCTGACAGTGACGGAAGATTTTAAGACACACACCTGCGTAAACTTCGCATGTAAGCAAATTTTATACAGGTGTAAACTTCACACGGAAGCAAAATTCATACAGTTGTAAACTTCTCACAGAAGCAAATTTCATACAGGTGTAAACTTTGCATGGAAGCGAATTCCATGCAAGTGTAAACTTCACCTGAAAACACTTCTCTTTGGTTCTTGTATTATAAGTACATCAGCAGGAGCTGAAAATATTTTATATATGATCAGGAGGAGAAGAGAAGATGAAGAGAATTGAGATCGCACAGTACATAGCAGTAGGAGCAACATGTTTGGTGGTGATATCATTTATACTGGCGAAGATCACAGGAGCAAACTTTTTTGTGTCGCTGATGGGACTTGGCGTTATGGGAGGAATGGTTTCCTATTTCTTCGGAGGCTTTGGAACAGCAGTGAGGATGTCAGGAAAGATAGCAAAATGGGGCTGGCTGATACTGCCATTTCCATATGATATCATGACAGGAATCGTAGCATTTATATTTTCTATCATGATATTTATATTTGTGCCGATCATACCTGTAAGAAAGGCATACAAAGAACAGATGATGGAGTAAATAACCCAAGAGGTCCGGTATGGATAAAAGTACAGAAACGAAATACATAAAAGAAGAAATTGACAAATGTGAGGAGCTTTCTGACCTTAAGGAAAGGATACTTCCAATGCTTAAGTCCCAGCAGGAGCTGTGGGCAGAGAAGATAAGGGAGGTCATAGAAGAGAGCGGCTGCAGCAAAACAGCATTTGCAAAGAAATGCAATGTGAGCCGTGTGGCAGTGGATAAATGGTGTAAAGGCGCGGTTCCGAGAAACCGAGAGACATTTTTAAGGATAGGCCTTGCAGCAGGCTATGACCTGGCAAGAATGAATCAGCTTCTTGCCAGATACGGCAGATATCCGGAGCTTTATTCCAAGAGCCTTGAGGACTGCGTGTGCATATATGTCATAAGCAGTCCCGGAGATGTTGATATGGTGGAGAGCTATGATTACATATTGGAGCGGATCAGGACCAATATGGTGGAGGACGAGATTATGCCTGTTCCCGATATATGCACGGCACAATTTGCGGAGAGACTGGCGCAGGTTCATGGTGAGGACGCATTGGCACAGTTTATCTATGACAACATTGCAGCTTTTTCCACAGCGTACCAGAAGTTCTATGCATATGTGAAGATGTATGTAACTATAAATTATCAGAGATACTCATCAAGCATTGCCAATCTGGCGGACGGACAGGGGTGGTCCTCATCCCTTAAGCAGTGCGTGTCTGCCATAAGACAGAACAAATGGTATCCCACCAGAAATAAGATACTGTCCCTGGGGCTGCACCTGAGTATGGATCGGGAGCAGATTGATGAAATGCTGACGCTGGCACACATGGAACCGCTGTGCGCCAAGAACCCCTTTGAGAGCGTGATCATCTTTATACTGGAGGATGCCAGTCTTAACAACATACTTGATACGGACTCGGAGGAATTTGACCCGGACGAACTGTGCAGGTATGCGAAGGAGGTCCTGAGCGGACTTGATCTTCCGGAGGTTGACACATTCATATCGGAGCTTAATATTGATATGTAAGGATATATTGGAATGAAAAATAATCTGATTGTAATTGAAAATGGTCAATTAAATACTTATTTGCTTGATACCAGAGTGAGTTGGGAGGTGGGCAGGCTGTCAAAGGATAATACACCTGACATTGCCATGCATGCCACAACTGTCAGCCGCAGGCAGGGCAAATTTCAGAATATGGATGGGATATGGTTCTACATGGATTACAATCCAACGAACAGAACCTTTAGGAATGGCAGGAAGCTTACCGGGGGGCTTAACGGAAGAGTGAGACCTGTGATGGTGTCTGACGGAGACTCATTTATGTTTGGTGGTGGTGATAAGCCGATGGTGTGTCCCGGAACCGTGTGGGCTTTTTTCTCTGAAAATTCCTACGATACTCCATGGCGTGCTGTGGCAACGGCGGGCTTTGATAAGCTGGTGGTCATGGATGATGAAGCTGGTGGCAGAAAGTATCAGTATGAGGATCTCCATCCGGGCAAGGTGCTTGCGTGTCAAAAGGGTATGGCGATCTATATGGGAGATATAACATATGTGACTGGAAAGATTAAGCTTATGGGAGCAAAACGGAGAGGGCAGAAGCTGAGCGAGTGAAAGCAGAGGTTGTATACTCTCCAATGGTTGCTGAGCCGCAGGAGTATCAGTATAA
>ERZ779762.1320-NODE-1320-length-13991-cov-3.834099_pt1 | contig 13991 bp, 10 predicted proteins | sample MGYA00511887_ERZ779762 | MGnify/ENA primary metagenome ERZ779762 (study PRJEB29588, sample SAMEA2163052) | human gut metagenome | biome: human gut; feature: human-associated habitat; material: faeces | place: Denmark | collected 2008/2010 ...
GGCAGCCGCGCCAGTGATAAGTACTGCCGGGATCTGACCCGCCGTGCTGCGGAACGGGAACTGGACCCGGTGTTCTGCCGGGAAGCAGAGCTGGACCGCATGGTGGAGATCTTATGCCGCCGTCAGAAGAACAACCCCTGCCTTGTGGGGGAGCCGGGCGTGGGCAAGACCGCCCTTGCCGAAGGACTGGCCCAGCGCATTGCCACGGATCGTGTGCCCCGTGCGCTCAAGGGCCGCCGTCTGCTGGCACTGGATATGGCCAGCCTTGTGGCGGGCACCAAATACCGCGGTGACTTTGAGGAGCGGGTCAAGAACCTGCTGGAAGAGCTGGTGCGGGACGGCAGCTCCATCCTGTTCGTGGACGAGTTCCACACCATCGTGGGTGCCGGTGCAGCGGAGGGCGCCATCGATGCTGCCAGCATCTTAAAACCGGTGCTGGCCCGGGGCGAGATACAAATTATCGGCGCTACCACTACCGAAGAGTTCCGCACCCACATCCAGAAGGATGCCGCACTGGAACGCCGTTTCGGCAAGGTGCAGGTAGAGGAGCCTACGCCTGCGCAGGCGCTGGATATCCTCAACGGGCTTGCGCCGCGCTATGAGCGCTACCACAATGTCTGCCTTCCGCCGGAAGCGCTGCAGGCTGCGGTGGAGCTTTCGGTGCGGTATCTGCCGGGGCGCTTTCTGCCGGATAAGGCCATCGACCTTGTGGACGAAGCCTGTGCGGCGGCACGCATCCGGGCCGAGCAGGCAAAGCAGTCAAAGCCCACGCTGATGCCGGACGATATCGCCCATGTGGTGGCGCAGGCCAGCGGTGTGCCGGTGGAGCGGGTAGGTGAGCAGGAGCGGGAACGACTGGACAAGCTGGAAGAACGTCTCAACGCCGAGATCGTGGGCCAGAGCCGGGCTGTGGCTGCGGTGGCAGGTGCCATCCGGCGCAGCCGCACCGGTCTTGGCGAGCCGGGCCGGCCCATGGGTGCCATGCTGTTTCTTGGCCCCACGGGAGTGGGCAAAACGGCTCTTGCCCGGGCGCTGGCGGTCAGCTGGTTCGGCAGCGAAAAGGCCCTGCTCAAATTTGATATGTCGGAGTATCAGGAGCAGCACACCGCTGCCCGGCTGCTGGGTGCGCCGCCGGGCTATCTGGGCCATGACGAGGGCGGACAGCTGACCGAAGCAGTGCGCCGCCGCCCTTACAGTGTGGTGCTGTTTGACGAGATCGAAAAGGCACACCCGGACATTCAAAACATCCTTTTGCAGATACTGGAAGATGGCCAGCTGACCGATGCCATGGGCCGCAAGGCGGATTTCCGCAACACCATTGTACTGCTCACCTCAAACCTCGGCGCACGTTTTTTGGCGGGTCAGAGCACGCCGCTGGGCTTTGCGGCGGGCAGCGAAGCCGTGTTTGAAAAGCAGTCTGCGCAGGCCATTGAGGAGGCAAAAAAGTGGTTCCGGCCAGAGCTGGCAGGCCGTCTGGACGAGATGATCGTATTCCGTCCGCTGGCCGACGACAGCCTGTGCGCCATTGCCGAAAAAATGCTGTGCCAGCTGGAGCAGCGTGCCGCCCGCAGCGGCTACCAGCTGCATCACACACCGCGGGTAGGGCAGGCGCTGGCAGCAAAGGCCCGCTCTGCCTACGGGGCCAGAGAACTGCGCCGCGCAGTGGACAGGGCAGTGGAGCAGGCACTTGCGGATCAGATCGCATCCGGCACGGCCTGCGTGGGCCAGCACTGGACAGCGGACTGCTCGGCGGATGGTGCTATCGTCCTGCGGGAGGACGAAACCGCAACACTGTAAAGCATCGGAAGCTCAAAAGGACCGCCCTGAGTTACAAGACCCGGGGCGGTATTTTTTGTCTGCAGGGGGGAGCGGAGACATCCGCTCCTTTTTTGTGCGTACGGGGCAGGCACATTGTGAGATTGGCTCTTGCATCCTTTTGGTTTTCTGTTATCATAGAAGCAACAGAATTGCAGGAGGAAGTCCATGCGCACATTGTTTCTTTTGAACCCAACTGCCGGTAAGGCCGATTGCACCCGTACGCTGCCGCAGCAGATCAATGTTGCCGCCGCGCGTGCAGGGCTTGCGCCGGAAGAGTATACCATTCAGGTCACAAATCACGCCGGTCATGCCCGGGAGCTGGCCAATGCCGCTGCGCAGCAGGCCCGGCAGAGCGGGGAAGAACTGCGGGTCTTCACTGCCGGCGGCGACGGCACCTTCAACGAAGCGCTCACCGGGATCTATGGCTATGCAAATGCAGCCGTGGGCTGTCTGCCCTTTGGCAGCGGCAACGATTTTCTGCGCACCTTTGGTACAAAGGAAGAGTTTCTGGATCTGGATGCCCAGCTGGCCGGTGGGCCGGTGAGCATCGATCTGATGCAGACCAGCCTTGGCCTTTCGGCCACCATCTGCGCTGCCGGTCTGGATGCGCAGGTTGCCTACGGCATCCCGAAGTTCCGGCGCATCCCGCTGTGCGGCGGCGAGATGGCCTATGTGCTTTCCATTGTGGAACAGCTGTGCGGACACATCGGCCGCAGGGTGGAGTACACCATCGATGGTGAAACGCTGGATGTGGACTGCCTGATGTGTGCCATCTGCAATGGCCGCACCTATGGCGGCGGTTTCTGTGCAGCGCCGGAAGCACAGCCCGACGATGGCTGGCTGGATGTATATATCATCCGCAAGGTGAGCCGCGTGACCATTGCAAAGCTGCTGGGAATGTACAAGAGCGGCAAGCACTTCCAGAACGGTCAGCTCGTCAGGGCTGCAGAGCCGTACTTCATTTACCGCCGCGCAAAGCAGGTGAGCCTGCGCGCTGCGGATGGCCGCGGGCCGATCGTTGCCACGGCAGACGGTGAATGCGCACCCAAGGAGCAGATCACTGTACAGGTACAGCCGCTGGCAGGGCGCATCCTTCTGCCAAAGCCTGCTTTTGAGCGCTTTGCAGCGCAGAGGACGGCACAGAGTGCAGACCGAACATGAAAAACCAGAAGAAGAGACAGCTTTTTTGCCCAAGAAAAAGCTGTCTCTTTTTCGCTGTACGGCTGATTTTTTCATCTGTCATAAATTCTTAACAAAAAGAAGCAAAAAAGGTCTTGATTTTTTGGGTCAAGATGAGTACAATACACTTAGCACTCAGAGAAATGGAGTGCTAAAGAACCAAAGAGCCGATATGAGGCCCTTTGGACACAGCAAAGTTTTAAATTATATTTTTACTATAGGAGGGCAAGAACTATGAAGATCATTCCTCTTGCAGACCGTGTTGTCATTAAGGCTGTTGAGGTTGAGGAGACCACCAAGGGCGGTCTGATCCTGACCGGCAGTGCTAAGGAAAAGCCCCAGGTGGCTGAGGTCATCGCTGTCGGCCCCGGCGGCGTTGTGGACGGCAAGGAAGTCAAGATGACTGTGAAGGTCGGCGACAAGGTCCTCACCAGCAAGTACTCCGGTACCGAGGTCAAGGTGGACGGCGAAGAGTGCACCATCGTCCGTCAGGGCGATATCCTGGCAGTCGTTGAGGACTGAGCAGTTTCCCCTCTGATATTTGAAAATTGAGCTTTAAAGGAGCGATTTGATTATGGCTAAGCAGATCAAGCAGGGCGAGGATGCCCGCAAGGCACTGTGTGCCGGTATCGATACCCTGGCAAACACCGTTAAGATCACCCTGGGCCCCAAGGGCCGCAATGTGGTGCTGGGCAAAAAGTTCGGTGCACCGGTCATCACCAACGATGGCGTGACCATTGCTAAGGAGATCGAGCTGAAGGACGAGTTCGAGAACATGGGCGCACAGCTGGTGCGTGAAGTCGCTACCAAGACCAACGACGCAGCAGGCGACGGCACCACCACCGCAACCGTTCTGGCACAGGCCATGGTCACCGAGGGCATGAAGAATGTCACCGCCGGTGCAAACCCGATGGACATCCGCCGCGGCATGAGCAAGGCTGTTGCCAAGGCTGTTGAGACCATCAAGGCTCACAGCCAGAAGGTGAAGGACAGCAACGATATCGCCCGCGTCGGCACTATTTCTGCAGGCGACCCCGAGATCGGCCGTCTGATCGCCGAGGCTATGGAGAAGGTCACCTCCGATGGCGTTATCACCATTGAGGAGAACAAGACCACCGCTGAGACCTACAACGAGATCGTGGAAGGCATGCAGTTCGACCGCGGCTACCTCACCCCGTATATGGTCACCGATACCGACAAGATGGTGGCTGATCTGGACAACGCCGCTATCCTGATCACCGATAAGAAGATCAGCGTGATTCAGGATCTGGTTCCTCTGCTGGAGCAGGTCATGCAGAACGGTATGAAGCTGCTGATCGTGGCTGAGGATATCGAGGGCGAGGCTCTGTCCACTCTGATCGTCAACCGCCTGCGCGGCACCCTGAACGTCTGCGCTGTCAAGGCTCCCGGCTTTGGCGACCGCCGCAAGGAAATGCTGCAGGATATCGCAACCCTGACCGGCGGCACCGTGGTCTCCTCCGATCTGGGCTATGAGCTGAAGGATGCTACCGTCCAGATGCTGGGCCATGCCCGTCAGGTGAAGGTCTCCAAGGAGAACACCACTATCGTTGGCGGTGCAGGCGATAAGGATGCCATCGCAGCCCGCATCGCTCAGATCCGCAGCCAGATCGAGGCCGCTACCAGCGATTTCGACCGTGAAAAGCTGCAGGAGCGTCTGGCAAAGCTGGCTGGCGGCGTGGCCGTCATCAAGGTCGGTGCTGCTACCGAAGTTGAGATGAAGGACAAGAAGCTGCGCATCGAGGATGCTCTGAACGCAACCAAGGCTGCTGTTCAGGAAGGTGTTGTTGCCGGCGGCGGTACTGCTCCTATCAATGCGATCCCCGCTGTGCGCGAGCTGTGCGACACGCTGGAAGGCGACGAGCGCACCGGCGCCAAGATCGTTCTGAAGGCTCTGGAAGCTCCTCTGCGCCAGATCGCTAAGAATGCCGGTCTGGAAGGCAGTGTCATCATCGACAAGATCATCTCTGCCAACAAGCCCAACTACGGCTTTGATGCTCAGAACGAGGTCTTTGTGGACGATATGATCGCTGCTGGCATCGTTGACCCCACCAAGGTCACCCGTTCCGCTCTGGAGAACGCAGCCTCCGTCGCTGAGATGGTGCTGACCACCGAAAGCCTGGTCGCTGATCTGCCGGAACCCCCTGCTGCACCCGCTGCTGCAGGCGGTGACATGGGCGGTATGGGCGGCATGTACTAAGCAGCAGACGTGCTTACTCAATAAGTACCTTATGGAGACGGGATCTCTTCGGAGACCCCGTCTCTTTTTGTATAGAAACCACAGATGCAGCCCACTCTATCAAAAAGGGGTGAGCAGATGTCCGGCAAACGGGTATTGGCGTTGTATGCAGCTGTTCTGCTGGGGTTTGCGGTAGTTTTGTGCCGCCTGTATTTTCTGGCAGAGAACCATACCTATGCTGCCCGGACCGAAGCACAGAGCACGGTCCGGCTCTCACTGCCTGCCCGGCGGGGCAGCTTTTACGATCACAGCGGCCTGCTTCTCACCGGGCTGGAAACGCGGTATCTTGCCCTCTGCTTCCCGGGCGAAAACAACTACACACGCCTGTATGCATTTACGGACAGTGCCGGGCAGGCACTTTTGTACCGGAACCGCAACCGCTCCGCACCGTTTCTGCTGGAAGCGGACCGCGACCTTTCCGGGCGCGGCATACGCTGCTTTGCAACGGCACGGCGCTGCGCAGAAGTTCCGCTGTGCCAGCATCTGATCGGCTATCTGGATGCAGAAGGCCGCGGCACTGCCGGGCTGGAAAAGGCGCTGGACAGCCAGCTGGCCGGGACAAAGGAGCATGACACGCTGGTGTGCGCGGTCACAGCACAAGGACGGCTGCGGGCCGGGGAAACACCGCAGCTCACCCGGCAGGACAGCAGTGCGGTGGGCGTGCAGCTGACGATTTCCCGCCCGGTGCAGCGTGCCGCCGAAGCGGTGGCCGCAGACACCATGACCAGCGGCTGCATTCTGGTTCTGGACACGGCCACTGCTGCGGTTCGCGCCAGCGTCAGCGTACCGGGCTATGACCCGGATGACCTTGCCGCAAGTCTGGATGCACCGGATAGTCCGTTCCTGAACCGCGCACTGGAAAGCTATGCTGTGGGTTCAGTGTTTAAGCCGGTGCTGGCTGCGGCAGCGCTGGAGCAGGGCATCCTGCCGGAGTACGAATGCACCGGTGCTGTGGTGGTGGATGGACAGATCTTCCGCTGCGCAGGCGGTGTTCCGCACGGAACGGTGGACATGACTGCGGCTCTGGAAAAAAGCTGCAACGGCTATTTTATCCGGCTGGGGCAGCAGCTGGGGGCAGAGACGCTTTTGCAGATGTCTCGGCAGCTTGGCTTCGGGCAGGAGGTGCCGGTGGCAGGTGCGCTGCACGCCGATGCCGGAAAGCTGCCGTCTGCCGGGGAGCTTGCCCAGAGCGGCCAGCTGGCAAATTTCAGCTTTGGGCAGGGCGGTCTGCTGGCATCACCGGTACAGATCGCCGCCATGATGAACACCATTGCTTCCGGCGGGGTGTACCGCACGCCTTTCTTTGTGTGTGGCTCGGTGGATGAAACTGACGGTACGCCGCTGGAAACGCTTGCACATCCGCAGTCAAGGCGGGTGATGAGTGCGGAAAATGTAGCGCTCCTGCGTAAAATGCTGCAGCGGGTGGTGGAAGAGGGCACCGCACAGGATGCTGCCTGGCTGGAAGAAGGGGCTGGCGGCAAGACCGGTACCGCGCAGACCGGGCAGTTCACACCGGATGGCACGGAACGCAAAAACTTGTGGTTCGCAGGGTTTTACCCGGCGCAGCAGCCGCGCTACACCATTGTGGTGCTGCAGGACGGGCAGGTGAGCACGGAACATTCCAGCGCCGCCATCTTTGCCCGGCTGTGCGCAATGCTGGACCTTCTGGCATAAAAATGCACGGTTTCTGCTTGCTTTTTTGCGCTTGTTATGCTACTATATATTTGTATTTCTGCGTAGTTTTTGTTGAATTAAAATAAAGGAGCGTTTCAATCCATGTCTGTTATCGAAATTGTTGGCGGTGTGATCCTGCTGATCGCCTCGCTTGTCATCGTTTTCCTCACTCTCATGCAGCACACCCACGGTCAGGGCCTTTCCGGTGCCATCAACGGCAGTATGGGCGGCGCAAACAATGCCCGTTTGACCCCGGCTGATCAGATGCTGGCCAAGACCACCCGCATTGCAGGCATTGTTTTCTTTGTGGTTGCCATTCTGGCATGTCTGTTTGCAGGCCGTCTGGCAGGTTGACAAGGTTCGTGCAGCCCCGTGTAAAGGACGGGGCTGTTTTTCTGTGTTATGATAGGATGTCGGCGGCAGTCTGACCGCTGGGCAGGGTGGGGCAGCTGGCCCACGATTGGCAGCGCTGCGGCACGTTGGAGGCTGCGGCCATGGAAGAGCAAGGAGAAAAAATATTATGGCAATGCGCGATAAAATTGAGCACGCGATCCAGAATCAGCCGTGCACCGTCAAAGACCTCAAATCCAAATTCGGCGGGGACCGCGGCTCGGACCGCAAGGTGATGGAGGCTGTGGATCAGCTGGTGCACGAGGCGGTCATCTGCCAGCGTCAGGGCGTGTTCTTTACGGTGCGCTCCGGCCGTGCAGACAAGGCTCTGCTGTGCAAGGTGGTAAAACTGGGCAAGAATTTTGCCTTTGTCATGCTGGAGGACGGCACCAGCGATATCTTTATCCCGGGCCGTTTTACCCGCGGTGCCATGCCCGGCGACATGGTGCTTGTGGAAAAGTTTGAGCACCCCCGTGTGGAGGGCAGCGATGAAGGCGAGATCCTGGCCATTCTGGAAGAAAAGAACGATCTGGTGGGCACTGCCCGCCGCATTGATGGCCGCCTGAAGTTCGTGCCGGACGACTGCCCGGCCATCTCCATGCAGATGATGCGTGATTGCGAGGGCGGTGCAAAGGACGGCGACAAGGTGGCCGTGGAGATCCTGCAGCGCGGCAATCGGCAGGAAGATCACCGCGTGGGCGTTGCCATGCGGTTTGGCAGCTCGGACGAAGCAAAGCGCTGCGCAAAGGCCCTGCTCTATGCGCAGGATATCCGCAGCCGCTTCCCGGATAAGGTTCGTGAGGAAGCCAAGAAGCTGGAGAACGCTGAGGTCTCTGAAAAGGACACCGAGGGCCGCATGGATCTGCGTGCCCTGCCCATCTTCACCATTGACAGTGCTGAGACCAAGGACATCGATGATGCCATCAGCCTGACCAAGACCCCGGAGGGCGGTTTTGAGCTGGGTGTCCACATTGCAGATGTTTCCAACTATGTCAAGCCCGGCAGCGAACTGGACAACGAAGCGTTTAACCGCGCAACCAGCGTCTACTATGCCGATCAGGTGGTGCCCATGCTGCCCAAGCAGCTTTCCAACGGCATCTGCAGCCTGAATGAGGGCGTGCTGCGTCTGGCCTTCTCCTGCCTGATGCATCTGGATAAGGATGGCAACCTGATCGATTACCGCTTTGTCAAGTCGGTCATCCGCAGCCGCGTCAAGGGTGTTTACTCCGAGATCAATGCCTTGCTGGCCGGCAGTGCTGACGACGAGCTGAAGGGCAAGTACCATGAAGTGCTCAGCCAGCTGCCCGCCATGAAGGAGCTGTACGGCCACCGCGCCCGCCTGCGCAAGGAGCGCGGCTGCATGGATATCGAGAGCGGCGAGGTGAAGCTGATCCTCGACGAGGACGGCCACTGCATCGATGTGAAAAAGCGCACCTCCGGCGAGAGCGAAGCTATGATCGAAGAGTTCATGCTGCTGGCCAACCAGTGCGCTGCCCACTTTGCCCGCGTGAAGCAGATCCCCTTCGTGTACCGTGTGCACGAGGAACCCAATGCTGAAAAGCTGGAGCGTCTGCACACTCTGCTGCAGGCCTGCGGCATCAACGATCACTTTGCCAAGGATGTGCCCACCCCCAAGGAGCTGAGCGCAATTCTGGAAGGTGTGCGCGGCGGCCCGTATGAGCAGATCATCAATACTGGTATGCTGCGCTGCATGTCCAAGGCTGTGTATGAGGAAAAACCCAAGGGCCACTACGGTCTGGTGCTGAAGGACTACGCTCACTTCACCAGCCCCATCCGCCGCTATCCGGATCTGGCCATCCATCGCATCATGACCGCCCAGCTCAAGGGCATGGATAAGGATACCATGGTGCTGCGCTACAGCGACTTTGCCAAGAAGGCAAGCAAGCAGTCCAGTGAGCGCGAGATCATTGCAATGCAGATCGAGCGCAAGGCTGAGGACTGCTACAAGGCCGAGTATGCCCGCCGCCATCTGGGCGAGTGCTACGAGGGCCGCATTTCCGGCGTGACCCAGCGCGGCCTGTTCATTGAGCTGGACAACGGCGTGGAGGGCTTTGTGCCGGCTTCCAGCCTGACCCCCTCCGGTACCATGCTCACCGAGGGCATCCGCCTGTCCGACCCCGTCTCCGGCAAGAACTGGAGCCTGGGCGACACCATGATGATCACCATTGTGCGTGCGGATGTGAACCTGGGCAAGATCGACTTTGAGGTTGCTCCGGCAAGCACAAAGTAAGCAAAAAGATCAGAACACCTGTACGGCGTTTTCCTGCATAGGAAGAGACTGTACAGGTGTTTTTTGTCCACGGACAAGAAGCGATGGAAAAGGGGAGAACGACATGCTGAAAAACGAAACACTGCGCAGAGATGCAGATGCCATCATCCGTGCCAGCCTGAACGCTGTTCTGCCGGACGAAGCGGTGCGCCGCGCGCTGAAAAATTTCCGGCCGCAGGGCGGCAGGGTGCTGCTGGTGGCTGCCGGTAAGGCAGCATGGCAGATGGCCCATGCGGCGGTGAAATTTCTTGGCCGGGTGGATGGCGGTGTGGTCGTGACCAAATACGGCCACGTGAAGGGCACGATCCCCGGCGTGGACTGCTGCGAAGCCGGGCACCCCGTGCCGGATGAGAATGGCTTTGCCGCCACCCGGAAAGCGCTGGAACTGGTGCAGGGCTTAACGGCAGAGGATACGGTGCTGTTTCTGCTGTCCGGCGGAGGCAGTGCACTGTTTGAGAAGCCGCTGATCCCCGGCGCAGAGCTGCAGCAGATCACGGGCCAGCTGCTTGCCAGCGGTGCCGATATCGTGGAGATGAACACCATTCGCAAGCGCCTGTCCGGGGTCAAGGGCGGGCGGTTTGCACAGAGCTGTGCGCCCGCGCAGGTGTTCAGCATCGTGCTCAGCGATATTCTGGGCGACCCGCTGGATATGATCGCCAGCGGCCCGGCGGTGCCGGATACCTCCACCTGTGCACAGGCCCTTGCCATTGCGGAAAAATATCACCTGCAGCTTTCGGCACAGGCCAAGGCTCTGCTGGCACAGGAGACTCCAAAGGTGCTGGACCGTGTTGCCACGCAGATCACCGGCAGCGTGCGGGAGCTGTGCAGCGCAGCAGCCAACGCCTGCCGGGAGCTGGGCTATGAGCCGGTGATCTTGACCGACAGGCTCTGCTGTGAAGCGCGGGAGGCTGGCAGCTTTCTTGGTTCCATAGCCCGCACCCACGCGGGGCAGGGCAAAAAGCTGGCCTTTCTTGCAGGCGGTGAGACGGTCGTCCATCTGACCGGAACGGGTCTGGGCGGGCGCAATCAGGAGCTGGCCCTTGCTGCAGCACCAATGATCGCCGGGCTGGATGCAGCGGTCTTTTCGGTGGGCAGCGATGGCACCGACGGCCCAACCGATGCTGCGGGCGGCTATGTGGACGGCAGCACGGCCGCGGCACTGGCGCAGAACCAGCTGAACGTGTACGATGTGCTGCAGAACAACGATGCCTACCATGCCCTCAAGGCGGTGGATGGGCTCATCATCACCGGCGCGACCGGCACGAATGTCAACGATGTGGCCGTGGTGCTGATCGGAAATCAAGAATAGAACAAAGCCACCGGGAGTTCTCTGCAAAAGCGGAAAGCGGAACGGATGGAGCTGCAGCGCCGCAAGGAACTTACGGAACAGATGTTCCACGGGATGGCCCGCATCGTGGACCGGTTTGTGGTGTGTGATCTGGAAAATGACCACTATGAATAATGCCTTGCAGGATCATGGATTATATGGGTAAAAAATAAGGTGCTGTCCGCACAGACAGCACCTTATTTTTATGGTTTACATGTGCAGCAGGCTGCGCTGCTCGCTGGCGCGGAACTTGAGTGCCGCAGCAATGAATGCCTTGAACAGCGGGTGAGCACGGTTCGGACGGCTCTTGAACTCCGGGTGGAACTGTGCGCCCAAATGAAAGTCACGGCCAGGCAGCTCTACAGTCTCTACCAGACGACCGTCGGGGCTGGTACCGGAAATAACAAGACCGGCGTCCTGCATCTCCTGACGGAACTCGTTGTTGAACTCGTAGCGGTGGCGGTGGCGCTCCCAGATCTCAGCCTCGCCGTAGCACTCGGCCATCTTGGTGCCGGGCATCACCTTGCAGGGGTATTTACCCAGACGCATGGTGCCGCCCTTGGGAATGTTGCCCTGCTGGTCGGCCATCAGGGCGATCACATTATGCTTGCCATCCGGGGTGAATTCGCTGGAATTTGCATCCTTGTAGCCCAAAACTCCCCGGGCAAACTCCATTACCATGATCTGCATGCCAAGGCAGATGCCAAAGTAGGGAACATGGTTCTCGCGGGCATACTGTGCAGCCTGGATCATGCCCTCAATGCCGCGGTCGCCAAAGCCGCCGGGTACGATGATGCCGTCCACATCTGCAAAGGCTTCCTTGCAGGCGGCCTGGTCGGTCAGGTCCTCGCTTTCCACCCACTTGATCTCCACCTGGCTGTCATTCTCGAAGCCTGCGTGGTACAGGCTCTCCATCACAGAGAGATAGGCGTCGTGCAGCTTGACGTATTTGCCCACCAGTGCAATGCTGCAGGTCTTGCTGCGGGTAGCAATGCGGCTGACCACCTGCTTCCACTCGGTCAGGTCGGCAGCGGGCACATCCAGCTTGAGCTTCTGCACCACTACCTCGTCCAGACCACCGGTGTGCAGCATCAGCGGGCACTGGTACAGGCTGGGCATGGTCAGGTTCTCGATCACACACTCCGGCTTCACATTGCAGAAGGTGCTGATCTTGCGGCGGATGTCGCCGCCCACACTGCCGTCTGCGCGCAGGATGATGATGTCCGGGTTCACGCCCATGCCCTGCAGCTCTTTCACAGAGTGCTGTGCAGGCTTGGATTTGTACTCGTCCGAGCCGGAAATGTAAGGCACCAGCACCACATGGATGTAGCAGCAGTTGTCGCGGCCCTGCTCCAGACCCACCTGACGGATGGCCTCGAGGAAGGGCTGGCTTTCAATATCACCGGTCGTGCCGCCGATCTCGGTAATGACCACGTCAGCCTCGGTGGAAGAGGCCAGATTGTAGATGTAGCTCTTGATCTCGTTGGTGATGTGGGGAATGATCTGCACGGTCTGGCCCAGATATGCACCCTGACGTTCCTTGTTCAGTACGTTCCAGTACACCTTGCCGGTGGTCAGGTTGGAGTATTTGTTCAGGTTCTCGTCGATGAAGCGCTCGTAGTGGCCCAGATCCAGATCGGTCTCAGTGCCATCGTCGGTCACGAACACCTCACCGTGCTGCAGCGGGCTCATGGTGCCGGGATCCACATTCACATAGGGGTCCAGCTTCTGGCTGGCCACCTTCAGACCGCGGCACTTGAGCAGACGGCCCAGCGAGGCCGCGGTGATACCCTTGCCCAGGGACGAAACCACGCCACCGGTTACGAACACATGCTTGGTCATATTGAGTTACCTGCGCTTCCCGTAGAAGTTGTTTATCCACATCTTACGGGTCTTCATTGTAATACTCGCACCGCGAACCGTTCGCAATTTTTCTCGCGTGCGATTGCATTTCTCATTCTTGAAACAAAACGCCGCCCGGTTTCCCAGGCGGCGTCGCTATGGCAAGGGTTACATGCTGCTATCGATCAGCAGCCTCGTCCTCAAGCATTTCTTGAACGAGCATGCCGGTACGGACGCCCTCAAGATACCACTTGCCACGTTCGGTGAGGCAAATGCCATTTGCAAGCTGACCGCCGTCTTCGCTATAACGCGAGACGACATCAATCATGCCTTCGGAATCCAAGCGATCGATTGCGGCGCGGGCACGATACGGCGAAACCCCCACGCGCTCGGCAAGCGTTTTGCGCGAGAAACCATACGGCCCGCCATTGTCTTCGGTTTGCTGGTCGATCTCCATCAACACCAGCACCTCGACACGCTTCATATCGTTGACACTCGCACGACCCTTGCCCGCCATAGCAGCCTCCTCAAACCGAGCACGAGCATCTAACGCGCCGTGCGCGACCGACACACCTCACGATGGCAGGGAATATCCATCATGCGGCATCCCGCTAAGGATGAAACAGTTACGGTTATTGTATACCGCTCAAATTGTCTCTAGGCAGGTAAACGGCTATTTTTCGCCGAAATAGGCGCTTTATTGATCAAAAAGCCGTACCGGGCGCTAACCCGATACGGCCAAAATGCAATGCAATTACCGCGGTGCTTCAAACTTAGCGATGAAAGAAACCGCGGCGCTCAAACTTGGGCTCGCAGCACACGTTGATACCCAGTTTGCGCAGTACCGTCTCGTCCGTCGGCGAGATGTTCACGCTAAAGAAGGCATCGCAACCGCGCAGCTGCTCCAGGCCCGAAAGGACGCGAGCGGCCGTCTCACTCGTGGCCGAGGTGATCGACAGCGCCATAAGCGTCTCGTCGGTGTGGAGGCGCGGGTTTTTGCTGCCCAGGAAATGCGTCTTGAGCTTGCTGATGGGCTCGATCGCCTCATCGCTAATGACCTCGAGCTCAAGGTCGACGCCCGAGACATGCTTGAGGGCGTTCATAATGAGCGAACTTGCGGCGCCCAGGCGCGTGGAGGTCTTACCGGTCACCACGGAACCATCGGGCATGACCATGGCACCCACGGGACCGCCCGTGAGCTGCTCCCTGGTGAG
>ERZ779762.1331-NODE-1331-length-13897-cov-3.047464_pt1 | contig 13897 bp, 12 predicted proteins | sample MGYA00511887_ERZ779762 | MGnify/ENA primary metagenome ERZ779762 (study PRJEB29588, sample SAMEA2163052) | human gut metagenome | biome: human gut; feature: human-associated habitat; material: faeces | place: Denmark | collected 2008/2010 ...
TATACGTTCTATTTTTTTGCCTTTTTGAAAAAAGTGATTAAAAAACTATTGACATTTTATTACTGGAGGTGCGATATGGACTATATGACATTGAAAGAGACCGCCGAAAAGTGGGGCGTGGCACCTCATAGGGTAAACTATTATTGTGCTGGTGAGCGTGTCCCCGGCGCTGTGAAAATGGCCGGTGTTTGGCTGATACCAAGAGAAGCACAAAAACCACTCGATAAGAGATACAAAGGAAACAAGAAATAGTTTCTTGTGAGGTTTCTGTGACATTTGAATGCTACACTAAGAATGAAGGAGTGTGATACAATGCGAATTTTAGTAGTCGAGGATGACCGACTTTTGAATAATACCTTGTGCTATAACTTGGATGCTGCGGGCTATGTCGTGGACTCTGCATTGACAAAATCAGCAGCCAGTAATTTTCTAACTAAGCAGGACTATGACCTGATCGTGCTGGATGTAAACCTGCCAGATGGGAATGGCTTTGATTTCTGCGGTGAGGTAAAAGAGCGCCGGCCAGATACAGCGGTGATCTTCCTGACCGCAAATGATATGGAGAGTGATATGCTCAAAGGATATGAGCTGGGCGCTGAGGACTATGTGACCAAGCCTTTCCCCATGAGCGTCTTTCAAAAAAAGCTGTCCGTGGTATTGGGGCGGCTGGTGAAACAGACTGGCGGAGATTGCTATGAGGATGGCGCACTATCCATCAATTTCTCGGAGATGACTGCTTCCCTGTCCGGTAAGCCGCTGGTGCTCACTCCGTTGGAATATCGGATGTTGAAAATCCTGACCAAAAATCCGCAGATTGTTTTGACTAGGCAGATGCTACTTGAAAAACTGTGGGATGCCGATGGGAACTTTGTGGATGAACACGCCCTGACCGCAGCCATCAGCCGGGTGAGAAACAAAATTGAAACGGAAGGCCGCCAGTACATTAAGACGGTGTACGGCATGGGCTATATGTGGATTGGAGGGACGCTGAAATGAATATACGAAAATTCTCCATCAACAAAGCCTGTATCCTTTTGGGAATACTCTTGCTGCTGGCAGTTGGTGTGGTTTCTGCCGCTATTTATCTGCTGACCGAGAATATAACCGCTGTCGGGTATGTGTTCTTGTTCAGTGTCTTTGTGTTGCTTTGCGTCATCTGCTTTGTGACCCTGATCCGTCGGAAACTGGTCATGTTCTCCGATTCCTTTTGTGGTCAAATGGATGATATGCTCTCCGGGGATATTATGCAGCCGAAGCAGACGATTGAGGAAGAAAGCCTATTTTATAAAATCAACTACCGACTGGGGCGGTTGTACGAAGTCATGCAGGAAAATAAAAACAACATCGCAAAGGAACGGGCTGACCTGCAAGAGCTGATCTCTGATATTTCCCATCAAGTCAAGACCCCGACTGCCAACTTGAAGATGATCAACAACACGCTGCTTGAAAACGAGGTTCCTCCGCAGAAGCAAAAGGAATTTCTGACAGCCCAGGCTAGTCAGCTTGATAAGCTGGACTTTCTCATGCAGGCCATGATTAAAACTTCCCGCTTGGAAACGGGAGTCATTTCGTTGGATCAAAAACAGCAGCCGGTTTATGATACCCTTGCCACAGCCCTGGGCTGGATTTTGTTCAATGCTGAAAAGAAACAAATAGATGTACAGGTGGAATGTCCAGAGCATCTGGATGCGCGACACGATAGAAAATGGACAAGCGAAGCTCTGTTCAACATTCTGGATAACGCAGTGAAGTACACCCCGGCAGGCGGACAGATCCGTGTGTCTGTGGAAGGCTGGGAAATGTATGTAAAGATCAACATTGCCGACACCGACATCGGCATCTCGGAGCAGCATCAGGGGACGATTTTCAAACGGTTTTACCGGGAAGATGCGGTACATGATGTGGAGGGGATTGGGATTGGTCTGTATCTGGCCCGTGAGATCGTGACCTTGCAGGGAGGCTATATCCGGGTGGCATCAGAGATTGGGCAAGGCTCAACCTTTTCTGTTTTCCTGCTCCGAAAGTAGTACCGACATTCCCTCAAAATTGAAATGTCACAGACTTATGACATTTGGAACCGAATTTCTTATAAATTCTTTGTAGCTCGTGACATTTCTGTGAGGTTCGGTCTTTATGATAAAACCATCACAAAGAAAGGATGGTGTTCTATATGAGCATATTGCAGACAACAGATTTAAAAAAATATTACGGCACTGAGCCGAACATCACAAAAGCATTGGATGGCGTAACCCTCTCCATTGAGGAGGGAGAGTTTGTTGCCATCGTTGGTACTTCCGGCAGTGGTAAGTCCACCTTGCTGAATATGATGGGCGGTTTGGATACACCGACTTCCGGCAGCATTCAAGTAAAAGGAAAAGAACTCTCTGAATTCAAGGATGAACAGCTTACCATCTTCCGCAGACGTAACATCGGCTTTATCTTCCAGAACTACAATCTGGTGCCGGTGCTGAATGTCTACGAAAACATCGTGCTGCCTGTGGAACTGGACGGAAACAAGGTAGATAAGAAGTTTATGAAAGAAGTAGTGCAGATGCTGGGACTGGAGGATAAGCTAAACAATATGCCCAACAACCTCTCCGGCGGTCAGCAACAGCGTGTGGCAATTGCGCGTGCCCTTGTTTCCAAACCAGCCATTGTCTTGGCCGATGAACCGACCGGAAACCTTGACTCCAATACGTCCAGAGAAGTGATGGAGCTGATGCAGCAGGTGGTACACGAAAAACAGCAGACGCTCGTGATGGTTACGCATGACAACCATCTGGCGAGTTTTGCAGACCGTATTTTCCATATTATTGACGGCAAAATTGTCCGGATTGACGATATGACAGGAAAGAGCAAAGAAGAACGGGAAAAGGAAGAAAAGAAACGGGAGGAAGAGGCGAGCATATGAAAAGCTGGTGCAAAAAATTACTGACAGCAGGACTGATTTTCATGACGGCGGTAGCAGCTGTCAAAACTCCGATGCCGGTTTATGCGGATGAGGTAAGCGGAAACTCGGTCCAGTACATCACGGATGATGATAGATGGAGAGCGTCCGTGGAGTTGAAAAACTACAAGGAAAGTCTGATTAAACGGGAAAATCCGGAGCAGTACATCATCGATGATCTGGACGATATCATGTACAGTGGGCAATATTACATCGCAAATTCGGAATACATGACGCCCGATGCGATGTGGAGCTATGTGGAAAAAGTGAAAGCGGAGATGGACACAGCGATCGGTAAAAGCGGAAGTGTGACAACGACGACGGAATTTCTGACGGTTGCGGACAACTGGACGACGCCGAGTGTTTCCTATGGACAGAGTGTGGAAATCGTGCTGCCGCTCATCAACCTCGGTGAAGAATGGCTGACAGACCTTCTGGTAGAGCCGGAGGTTTCCAACGACATCCAGAAATGGCCATTTAAGCCCGACAGCACCGGATATACGAAGAACTTTAACGAGATTCCGGGCTGTGCCACAAAGCTGTATGACGAAGCGGTGTTCAACAGAAGAGAGCTGACCTGGACGTTTACCGCCAGAGAGGATGTCCTGACCGGTTATTATCCGCTGACCTTTAAGGTATGGTACAGCAAAAACAAAATCCGCTGCGAGAAACCGGCAGAGATTACGGTATATGTATACTGCCAGGGCAAACCCGGCAGCGGACGGATCGGATCTTCTGATCTTGCGACGATTTCCCAGCCCAGAATTATTGTGACGGGCTTTGAAACTGATCCGGCACAAGTGTATGCGGGCAGCATTTTTACCCTGACGATTCATGTCAAAAATACTTCCCAGGATACTGCAGTCAGCAACGTGCTGTTCGATCTGGAAGCCGTGGAGGGTGGAACTGAAACGAGCAGCGGACAGGTGACAAACAGCTACGCGTCGTTCCTCCCGACGTCCGGATCCAGCTCGATCTATGTGGATCGGATGCCGGCGGGCAGCAGTCAGGATCTGAAAATCGAAATGCAGGCGAAGGCGGATCTTTCTCAGAAGCCTTATGTAGTAACGGTCAAGATGAAATATGATACGGATTTGAAGGCGGATCTGACGGACGAAGCGAAGGTTTCCGTACCGGTCAAGCAGGAAGCAAAGTACGACACGAGCACTCCCGAAATCAATCCGACCTCGATTATGGTTGGGGAACAGTCCAATGTCATGTTCCAGATTTATAATACCGGTAAGACGACGCTGTATAACGTTCAGGTAAAGTTTGAGGCGGACAGCGTTGAGGGCGGCGATACGTTTATCGGAAACCTGGCGCCCGGTGCCACCGGAAATGTCGATGCGATGGTAAACGGCATTGCTGCGACGACAGACGACGGAACGGTAAAAGCGGTGCTGACCTATGAAGACGATGCGGGCAACCAGACACGTCAGGAGATTGATATGCAGCTGTATGTTTCGGAACCGATGGTTGATGACGGCTCCGATATGATGATTCCGGAGGAAGAGCCGCAGAAGACCTCAAACATCGGCATGATTATCGGGATTATCGCAGCAGTTGCTGCAGGAATTGTTGTTGTAGTCGTTGTTGTGAAGCTTCGAAAAAAGAAAAAGGCGGCAAAGCTTCTGCAGGAGGACTTGCTCGACTTAAATCAGAAGGATGATCAACAATAGAATGCACGCTCTGCGAGCGTTCTATTGTCATGAATAAAGAAAAACAAAGAGCCAGACGAAACGTTTGGCTCGCGTTTTCTTAGCTGTCAAAACGGAGACGAATATGAGAATACTTGATTTGCTGCGGATGAGCTCTGCAAATCTGTGGAAAAGAAAAGTGAGGACGCTTCTGACAATTCTTGGCGTTGTGATCGGTACGGCGTCTATTGTCGTTATGGTTTCGCTGGGACTTGGCTTAAACAAGGCGACAATGGAAGATATTGAACAGTACGGCGGTCTTACGACGATCGAAGTGCGGGAGGGCAGGGGAGATAGCAGCTCCTATACCACGTACTCCATCGGCGGAGGCGGGTCTGTGACATTTTCTTCGGATTCCGGAAGTTCGTCCTCAAAGGATAAGGTGATGCGTCTGGACGATGCAGCGGTAAGTCTGCTTGAAAGTCTGGACCATGTCGAAAATGTATACCCGGTGCTGCAGCTTAATATTGTGGCAAAGTATGGGCAGTATGTGGATGACTATATGACCATTCAGGGAATGACGCCGGAAGGCCTGCAGGCGTTAAATATAGAAATCGGAGACGGTAAGCTGCCGTTGGATGACAAGGAGCTGCAGTTTTTTTTCGGAAATCGGGTTGCAGCAGATTTTTATAATCCGAGAACCTATGAATATCCCTATTATGATAAGGGAGTATTTGCAGTCGATTTTATGAAAGACAGCGTCTTTTTCATCTTTGATCAGGATGCCTATTATGCGAGCCAGAATAGCGGAAGCTCAGGCAGGGACGGAGATTCGACGACGACTCCTCCAAAGAAATACCTGATCCCGACGGCGGGGGTGGAAAAACAAAGCGAAGACGGCAGATACAGTGCAAACGGCTACAATGTGTATTGCAATCTGGATGCGCTCACGGCGACGCTGAAACGGGTTTTTCGAAACAAGGCGATTCCGGGACAGCCTACGACATCCAACGGAAAACCGTATAAGGATTTGTTTTACTCTGTATTAAAGGTCAATGTGGACGATATCGACAATATGATTGCTGTGCAGGAGCAGATTCAGGCACTTGGCTATGAAGCGAGCAGTAATATTGAATGGATTGAATCCACACAGAAGCAGTATGCCAATATTCAGGCAATGCTGGGTGGAATCGGTGCGATTTCTCTTCTGGTTGCAGCGATCGGCATTACCAATACGATGATGATGTCCATCTATGAACGGACAAAGGAAATTGGTGTGATGAAGGTGCTGGGCTGCGATATGCGAAATATTCAGGCAATGTTTCTGATGGAGGCTGCAGATATCGGTCTGGTGGGTGGCATCGTCGGCCTGGGGATCAGCTATCTGATTTCCATGATCATCAACAAGGTCGTGGCGGCGAGTGGAAATATGTCGAGCCTGTCCTATATTCCGCTTTGGCTTGCCGGGGCGTCTGTGATTTTTGCAGTAGTAATCGGCATGGCGGCAGGATATTTTCCGTCAAAACGAGCGATGAAGCTGAGCCCGCTGGCTGCAATTCGAAACGAATAATCAGATAATTCAGATAAAACGGCTTAAAAAGACAGATAAAACAGAATTTACCTGGAAATAAAAAGAAAAAATTAACAAAATTAAAAAAAACGTCAGATAAATAATTGACAGAACGGTTTTCGATGGATATAATGAAGTTACAAACAAGGAAAACAAAGAACAAAAATAAAAAGAAAGGAGGACAATCCACCGGAAACCGTATAACATTCACTCTTTTCAGACAGAAGATGTAAGAAACTGGCAGAAGCTTTTCAGTAGTCAAATGCTTTCCATTCTAATTCGGAAATAGAAAGCCTGTCGGATCGGATATCGAAAACATCAGAATGGATGAAAGAGCACAGGAAAAACTGCATAAGGAGTCTTTAAAGGGAATCATAGATTCCATTACTTTAAAGAAACGCGAAGCAAATGGTTTGCATCAAGTACACAATCCGATTTTGAATGCGGAAAAGATGTTGTTTGACGACAGGGAAACACGATGGAACGGAAAAGTCGTTGAGGGATGTCAACAGAAGAAACTGTACGCAGGTACAAAATCCGAAGAGTTGGAACGATACAGAGAAACGGAGGTTTAGACCATTGGATAGCGAATTTTAGAAGCGGGTATTGATCAAAAAGATGATTGATACCCGCTTCCGTTTGTGTTAGTCTAAAAGGGAATCCTGCAGACAAACGAGCTTGGAAGGAACAGTATCAGAGATGTCAGAAAAAAAGACGAACAGAGAAAACAGAAGAAGGCGCAGACGCAGAAATCAGCTGATTTCTTATTGTGTCATGGCGGTGGTTTTGATTGCAGTTGGGATAGGTTGCTTTTTGGGCATCCGCGCAGCTGGCAGTGCGGTAAAACAGCATCAGGCGGCGCAGGAGGAATCCAGACAGGAGCTTTTGGAAGCGTCCCGGGTAGAAGAATCCGCGCAGGCGCAGGCGGCGGTCGCGGCCCTGTTTGAGACGGAATCTACGGAAGAAACGGAGAGCACCTATACAAAAGAGGAAGCATTAAACGATATGGTAGAGGATACGCTCGCAGGAATGACGCTGGAGCAGAAGGTAGCGGGACTTTTCTTTGTGACGCCGGAGCAGTTGACGGGAGTTTCACAGGTTGTGGCAGCGGGCGATGCGACCAGAGAAAGCCTGGAAAAATATCCGGTAGGCGGCCTGATTTATTTTGCACAGAATATCCAGTCGGAAAACCAGTTAAAAGAAATGCTTTCCAATACAGCATCCTACAGCCTGTTTCCGCTGTTTTTCGGCGTAGATGAAGAGGGCGGAAAGGTTGCGCGCGTTGCGGACGCCTTAAAACTGGATAAGACCCTACCGATGGGGGAAATCGGTGCGGCAGGAGATACGCAGGCGGCATACGATGCATATCAGAATATCGGAGGTTATCTTTCTTCTTATGGCTTTAATGTGGATTTTGCACCGGTTGCAGATGTGTTGACGAATGTAGACAATACGGTGATCGGAAACCGTGCCTTTTCATCGGATGCAGGTGTGGCGGCACAGATGGTTTCCAGTGCGGTGACAGGGTTGCAGGAGACCGGCGTGAGCGCCTGCCTGAAGCATTTCCCGGGACACGGGGACACAGCAGGGGATTCTCATACCGGCGCGGCGCAGACGGACCGGACGAAGGAGGAGATGGAAGCAGAGGAATTTTTACCGTTTCAGTCTGGCATAGAAGCGGGTGCAGATATGATTATGGTAGGGCATATCACAGCACCGAACCTGACGGATGGAGATTCGCTTCCTGCGAGTATTTCCGAAAAAATCATTACGGGAGTGCTGCGCAACGAATTGGGGTATCAGGGGATTATTATTACCGATGCAATGAATATGGGGGCGATTACCGAATATTATAAATCGGACGTTGCTGCGATTATGGCGCTGAAAGCCGGTGCGGACATGGTTTTGATGCCGGAGAATTTTGAAGAGGCATATCAGGGCGTTTTGGATGCCGTTGTAGATGGAACGGTGAGTGAGGAGCGGATCGACGATTCTCTGCGGAGAATTTACCGCGTAAAATTAAGAAGCCGTGTGTTATAATGAGCGCAAGAGAGCGGGAACAGGCGAAGCCTGCTCATCGCGAACGGCGAAATTATTGAGTGAGCTATGCTCACGATATAATCGCAGAGAGAATAAAAATGCTGCAAATGGGCAGAATGGAGGAAAAAGATGAAACTGATTTGCTTGGATCTGGAAGGAGTTCTGGTACCGGAAATCTGGGTCGCTTTTGCGGAGGCGAGCAAAATTCCGGAGCTGAAAAAAACGACGAGGGACGAACCTGATTATGATAAGCTGATGCGTTGGCGCCTTTCTGTTTTAAAAGAGCATGGGCTCGGACTGAAAGAAATACAGGAGACGATTGCCTCTATCGACCCTCTTCCGGGTGCAAAGGAGTTTCTGGATGAACTGCGCAGCTTTGCGCAGGTGATTATTATCAGCGATACCTTTACGGAATTCGCACAGCCTCTGATGAAAAAGCTCGGCTGGCCGACAATTTTTTGCAATTCCCTCGTGGTAGCAGAGGACGGCGAGATCACGGATTATAAGATGCGGGTGGAAAATTCTAAACTGACAACTGTGCGGGCATTGCAGTCGATTGGCTTTGAAACGGTCGCAAGTGGAGACAGCTATAACGATCTTGGCATGATTTTAGCGGGAAAGAGCGGATTTTTATTCCGTACGACAGAGCAGATCAAAGCAGATTATCCGCAGATTCCGGCACTGGAAACCTATGAAGAGCTGCTAAACGCGTTGAAAGAAGCGTGAATTTTTTGTGAACTGCCTGGCTTCCATTGACACCATTATGAATCAGTGTTATATTACATGTAGAACAAAGATGATGACCGGATCGACACCGGTAAGAGACATCCCCGGAAGTGATCCGGGGATGTTTGCGCTCTTGCAGAATGGAGGCAACAATGGCAGCAAAGAGAGATTATTACGAAGTGCTCGGCGTTTCCAAAAGCGCCGATGCCGATGCGATTAAAAAAGCATATAGAAAACTTGCAAAAAAATATCATCCGGATGTGAATAAGGATGATCCGACGGCGCAGCAGCGCTTTCAGGAGATTACAGAGGCGTATGGTGTATTGAGCGATCCGAAACAGAAAGCGCTGTATGATAAGTATGGTCACGCGGCGTTTGACGGAAGTGGGGCAGGTGGCGCCGGTGCGGGCCCACAGGGCAGCTATGGACAAAATGGTGGATTCCATTCGTTCCACTTTGAGGGTGGAAATATGGATGACCTGTTTGGAGATTTGTTCGGCGGCATGTTTCACGGTAAATCCGGACAGAAGCAGTCCGGCAAGAGCTATCGGACGCATTTTGGAAGTGGATTCGGCGGAGCTGATGGTTACAGCCAGGGCTTCGGCGGCACGGCAGGCAGCGGCTATACCGGCGGGTTTGGCAGCTCGACCGGCAATGGCTACACTGGCGGTTTTGACGGCTTCGATTTTGGCGGCGGCAGCTACGGCGGCTTTGGCTCCTCTCAAAGAGGCGAGGATCTGCGCGCTGAGATCAGCGTCAGCTTTGACGAAGCAGCATTTGGCTGCGAAAAGAAGATCAGTTTGCAGGGACAGGATGGCAAGATATCTACCGTTCAGGTTAAAATCCCGGCGGGTATTGAATCCGGCAAGACGATCCGTTTGCGCGGAAAAGGTATGCCCGGAAGCAACTTGGCAGGTGACGGCGACTTGCTTTTGAAGGTAGATGTTCAGGAAAAACCTGGATTTGAACGAAAAGGCGCTGACCTGTATACAACGGTCAAAATCCCGTTTACGACGGCGGTGCTCGGCGGCGAAGCAGAGGTTGCGACGCTGACCGGCAAGGTTGTGTGCAGGATTAAACCCGGTACGCAGTCCGGCAGCAGGATTCGTTTAAAAGGCAAGGGCATCGTTTCGATGAAAGACGCATCCGTACACGGAGATCAGTATGTGACGGTTCAGATCGATGTGCCGAAGAATCTGTCCGCCGCTGCAAAGCAGAAATTAAGGGAATTTGAAGAAGCGTGCAAGGGCGGCAGCAGCCGCGGCGCAGCATAAAACAGTTTGATCGCTGGTGCTTTAAGTGGATGCGGCGTGCAAAAAGTGCGCCGTATGTGCACAGAAGTGCAGCACTGGTGTGTAACATAAACAATAGAATGCACGCTCAGCGAGCATTCTATTGTCATAAATAAAAAAATCTGAGAGGAAGCGTATGGGAAATGTCATAGACTATTTGGCACAGTATGGCGATCAGGCCTTTGCAGAGCGGGCGTTTTGCGATGTGGATGTCCTGATTTTGGCGCAGTTGTCCTATTTTGATTTCGGGAGTGCTGTGCCGACGATTGCGCAGCACAAAAAGAGTGTGACGCTGGAAGAAATCGACCGGACGGCTGATCTTTCTGCAGTGTTTGCAGATAAGTGGTACGGGGAAAACAACCGAAAGCTCTGGAATGCACTGCTTGCTGGAAGACGGTTTCGCACGATGCGTTGCAATTATTATCGGGAGCGGATGGAGGAAGAGCAGGAGGCGCAGTTCGGAGCGGTCACTTTTTTTCCGGAAGGTTGTGAGCCGGTGGTGGCGTTTCGCGGAACGGATGATTCGGTTGTCGGCTGGAAAGAGGATTTTCGACTGGCATTTCGAAAACCGCTGGCATCCCAGGAAATGAGCAGTGTGTACTTAAATCAGGTCGGCTGCAAGCTTCCGGGAGCGTTTATGGTATGCGGACATTCCAAAGGCGGAAACCTGGCTGCCTATGCGGCGACCTGGGCGGAAACCGGCGTGCAGCGCAGGATTACGGACATTTATAGCCTGGACGGTCCGGGATTTTTGCCGGAAGTGTTTGAAGGGGATTCCTATGAGCAGATCAGAAGCCGTGTGCACCGGATTTTGCCGTATTCTTCTTTGGTGGGGATGCTTTTACAAAATTATGAACAGTATGAGGTTGTAGAAAGCTCCGGGATCGGCATTTTGCAGCATGATGCGTTTACCTGGCAGATTGAGGACGGAAAATTTGTCAAGGCAGTGGATATCGAGGCAAAACAGAAGCGGATGAACGAAGCACTGAACCAGTGGATTTTTACGCTTCCAGAGGAAGAACGTCAGCTGTTTGTTGAAACGCTGTTTCAGGTAATAGACCAGACCGGCGTGACGACACTGACAGAATTTTCAGAACACTGGAAGGAAAATCTCAAAAGCTGTTTAAAAAGTCTGAAAAGTCTCGATCCGGAAACCCGGAAACGAATCCGCAGAATTATTAAAATCCTGTTGGAGATTTACGGAAATACCTTGCGGGGAGAAAAAGAAAAATGAGATCGGAAAAGCTGATCTTCCACATCGACGTCAACAGCGCCTTTTTGAGTTGGAGTGCGCTGGAGAGGCTGCGCGGTCAGCCGGGCAGTCTCGATTTAAGGACAGTGCCATCGGCAGTTGGTGGCGATGAAGAATCCAGGCATGGCGTTGTGCTTGCAAAAAGTACGCCTGCCAAAAAATATGGAATTACAACAGGAGAGCCTCTGGCATCCGCACGTCGGAAATGTCCGGGGCTGATTGTCGTAAAGCCAGACTTCGCAGTTTATGTGGAACAGTCGAACCGTCTGCGCGCGTTATTGCGACGCTATACGGATGCGGTGATTCCGTACAGCATCGATGAAGCGTGGGCAGAATTTGAGAATTTTGGCAGAATGTACGGTGAACCGGAGGCGTTTGCCAATAAGCTGCGCTGTGAAATCAAAGAAACGCTCGGATTTACGGTCAATATCGGGATTTCGACGAACCGTCTGCTCGCTAAAATGGCTGGGGATTTCAAAAAGCCGGATCTGGTGCACACCCTGTTTCCTGAGGAAGTTCCTGGAAAATTGTGGAACCTTCCAGTGGAGCATCTTTTGTTTGCCGGAAAATCGACCTGTAAACGGTTGAAAGGTCTGGGAATTTATACGATTGGGGATCTGGCGCAGGCGGATTCCGGGATGCTTTTTGCGCATATGAAAAAGCATGGGCTTGCGCTGCAGGAGTATGCCAGAGGGCATGAAAGCGCCGGAATGTTCGATATGGATGCGGAAAATAAAGGATGCGGAAACAGCGTCACGACGCCGGAGGACGTGACAGACTCTGCCTATGCGCGTCAGATTTTGCTCTCTTTATGTGAAACAGTCGGAATCCGGTTGCGTGCAGAGCACAAAAAGGCGGGCGGCGTGTCGGTCGGAATGCGCACGACAGGATTTGAGAACAGCAGCAGGCAGATGCAGCTGGAATCTTCGACGGATGTGACGGAGGAAATTTACCGGGCAGCATGGACGCTTCTGATGAGGATGTGGGACGGGAAAAAGCCACTGCGTCTTTTAAACGTGACGGCAACGCGGCTGACGGAGTTCGAATATCGTCAGTACAGCCTGTTTGATTCGGTAGATTACGAAAAGCTGGAAAAAGCGAATCAGGCGATCGACCAGATCCGCTCGAAGTTCGGAGAGAACGCCGTGATGCGCGCAAGCTTTTTAAAGAGCAGTGTGTCTCCTACGAGCGGTGGGCTGAATAAGGAAAAGCGGCGAGAAAGCATAGAACGGGAAGCTGATGAGGAGACGTGAGGGACGTCTCCTATTTATTCATGACAATAGAATGCTCGCAGAGCGTGCATTCTATTGTTTCATAGGAAATTGCGTCCTATGAAACAAAAAAAGACACATCACATTGTGATGTGTCTTACCGTGCAGGAAAAGAGACTTGAACTCTCATGATATTGCTATCATACGGACCTGAACCGTACGCGTCTGCCAATTCCGCCATTCCTGCATTGTCTGCTTGCCGCTGACAAGATGAAATATTAGCACAGTATAAAACAAAATGCAAGTCTTTTTTGTAAAAAAATAGCTTTAAGGAATAAAAATGTTACTGTTCCCATGCGTCATTTGCAATACAATAGAATGCGCGTTCCACGAATATTCTATTGTCGCGAATCGCATCGTGGATGCTTTCCGCTGTGGAGGCTTCGAACCTTGTGTTTCGATCTGGACTGTGCTACAATCGAAAAGAAGGAGGCGGCAGAATCTGCCGGAAGGAAAACGATGGGAAAAAAGCTGAGATTGTTATTTATTGGAAACAGCCATACTTATTACAATGATATGCCTTTGATGGCGGCAAAAAAAGCGAGGGCGGCAGGCTATGACTGCGAAGTTACGATGATTGCCCATGGCGGCTGGTTCCTGGAACAGCATGTTGCAGAGCCGGATGTACGGTTCGATATTCTGTTCGGTAATTATGATTATGTTATTTTGCAGGAGCATGCGCATCCGTTTGGACCGGAGGAGAAGTTTTTCGATGCAGCGCGGAAATTGAACGCCTGGATTCGGGAAGCAAACAGTACGCCTGTCATTTACATGACCTGGGCGATGAAGGAAGAGGAAGCGGTGCAGCCCCGCATGACGAAAGCGCATCAGGAAATTGCAGAAGAAATTGATGCACTGCTGGCACCGGTTGGGGAAGAATGGTGGCAGTACAAAAAGAATCACCCGGAAATTGAAATGTATGCGGAGGACGGCGCACATGCCTCACCGGCGGGCTCAGATCTGGCGGCATCCTGCATCTGGGAAACCATTCGGGCAGATCTTGAAAAAAAGTAAAATTTGTTGTTGACTTTCCGACGGCATAATGCTATTATACTTCTTGCAGCGGTTAACCGCTATGCGGAAGTGTCGGAATTGGCAGACGAGCAAGACTAAGGATCTTGTGATAGCAATATCGTGTGGGTTCAAGTCCCATCTTCCGCAG
>ERZ779762.1332-NODE-1332-length-13891-cov-3.126698_pt1 | contig 13891 bp, 20 predicted proteins | sample MGYA00511887_ERZ779762 | MGnify/ENA primary metagenome ERZ779762 (study PRJEB29588, sample SAMEA2163052) | human gut metagenome | biome: human gut; feature: human-associated habitat; material: faeces | place: Denmark | collected 2008/2010 ...
CCCTCGTCAGCTGCGCCACGCTGGCATTTGTGCTTTTTCATGCTGTAATAGGGGCATTCGCCGCAGCAGCCGATTTCAAATTCAATGACCCTTGTCATTTGTTCCACCTCCGTCCATCTTAGCTTTCACACCATCTTCGGCACGTGATTTGTCTGGGAACATGGAATCAAAATCCGCGAGCTCATTGAGCGCCTCGTCGATAAGCTCCTTGAGATATTGATATATCTCTGCCTTATCAGCCTTGACCGCGACCACCGGCGAAGCTTTAGCCGGAATAGACAGCAGCCTTGACCGGAAGTTCCCGAACACCGCCGACATGACCTGGCGTATCTCCTCAGACCTGTGCATATCCCCACGCTTGAGCGCCAGCTCATATTCCTGATCTTCTCGCTTGACCTTCATCAGCCTGGCACGTTCCCGCGTGAGGTCGAGCGCGGCACTGTTCCCGCTGCCGTCTGTCCCTTTGGTGACGAATTCGATATAAGCCCGCACCGTCCGGATCAGATGATAGTTTCCAGCGCTGTTGCAGTGGAAAACTCCCTCCTGTCGAAGTTGCCGAACACGCCGCTCCGTAATCCCCAGTACCTTGGATATGTTTTCCCCGGATAGCGCAATCCGCTCCAAAGGTCTCAAATAAACACCCCCCTATCTCCAAAAACCGCCGCCATCCCGGAAGCCGATGAATTTTTTTCATATCTAACTACCTCGTGGGGCTCGGCGGACCCGCCGGTCTGCCCTTGGGGGGGCAGTACCTTATACAAACCAAGCGTCGCGTAACGCTTGCCGCAGGTTGTTGAAACACCTAGTCAATGCCGCCGAAATCATCTCCGATTTCATCGGTGTCGAAAATACCAGATGCCTTCTGCTGCTCAAGACTATACTTGCGCTCATCAAGATCAAGTCGCTGCTCATCACGATGCTGAGCTGACATGCTTTGTAGCACTTTGTTGATGGACTTATTGATATCCTCGATTTTTTCTATGATCTTTATCCAACGATGGAACTGGGACACAGATGTGATGGTTGTGAATTCCTTATCGCCGTTATTGAACACCGTTTTTTTATCTTGAACCAGCAGCTCAATTATTTCGCCGTTCTCAACAAGCGGCGCATATATTCGAGCTCGCTCTAGCAGCACGACCTTTTGTGCAAGCATGTCCTTAAGTTGCTCATTCAGCCGCCTTTCAATAGGGAGTTCACAAAAAGCTTCAACCTGAGCGCGCTGCTCCGGAGCAAGGTCTGTGAATTTCACATCGCTATAAGCCCCGTGTTTTTCCGCGTTCTTGTTCTTTTTCGGAGCACCCGCGCCGACCGCATTCTTGTTACCCTTAGGAGCTCCGGGCTTTTTCTTGAGTGCACCTTCCCAGTCGTCAGCCTTTTTCCAGCGACCGAGCTGCGAAATTGATACGTTTAGCTTCTCGCTCAGCGTCTTCATCGTGACCTTGCCACGATGTTTGACAAATTCTTTCAAAGCCGCTTCACGAGCCGGATTCTTGTTGCTTCTCATTGACTTTTTCACCGCCTGTTGTTTGTTTCGTTTTTTGCTCTTTAAGAATTCGAGAAAATCGCACAAGCATATTATTTTTCAGCGCCGATGTCTTTTCCCGGATCATATCCAGAAAGCTCTACCGAATCCGCAAGCGCCCTCAAAGCCTTGCTGTAATGAATCTGACAACTGCGCTCTGAATATCGAACCTGTCTTGCAATCTTCCACCATGGTATCTTCATACCGCGCGACTTCACGATTTCGCGATGAATCTTCGGAAGTCTTTCGACCGCCCTTTCGATAGATACAAGCAGAGTCTGAAGGCTGATAATCCGTTCCTTTAGACGTTCAACCTCCGCTGCTGCAACCTCACCCTCCATACTTTCCCACTGCTCGAGCTTTTCTCTTGCAAGCTCGATGTCATCTGGTGCCTGCCGGTAAAGTTCCAGCAGCTTCTCTACCTGTTTTTCAGTCATTTAAAAGCCCCCTAAGATTTTCTTAAAACGGATATGGATCAAAGTCCGCGTCTGACGGCGGGAAAGGCGGGTCGAGCGTTCCCTCTGTCGCAGGTGGTGAATCTGACGGAATAGCCGCCGAAGCGGCTGTAGGAGCGACGGCACTCATAGCCTTTTCGCCCGTAAAACAAATTCGGTCAGCGATGAGCTCCGTAATCCTGATCTCAACACCGTCTTTGTTCGTGTATGTACGGTTCTGGAGTTCTCCCTCCGCCATAACCATTCGTCCTTTTGCAAAATAGCGATGAACGAATTCGGCCTGCTGTCTCCAGGTCACGACTGTGAAAAAGTCCGCCTTTCTTTCCTCTCCCTTTTGCTGATAGCGCCTGTCGACCGCTATCTGGAATGAGCATACGTTTGCGCCGCTCGGAGTGGTTTTCAGCTCTAGATCATGCGTAATTCGTCCCATGAGTATCGTTTTGTTGTACATCCAATCCCCCTCGATTAAGTATTTTATTGAGTCCGCGCCGATTTTCGCCGCATTTTCAGCTTTTGAATGATTGTTCAACATAGCTTTTGTTGAAAGCAACCGCTAAAATTCCCGCAAAATCAGTAAACAACTGATACCGTGCATTCTATTCTTTCTTGACCATGATGAGCTTTGCAAAAGGTAGCCCGGTAACGAGATTAATCTCGACTCTCCAGTCTATCAGCCGATAACCTTTGTAGATTTTTTCGGCCGCCCTTTGAACATCATCGTTGTTCCGAGCCTCGACCAGCTCCCGAAGTCGGCGGCGGTTGATTCGGTCGTTATCGCAGATTCGGACGTCAGGCTTGACGAGATTCCGTGACCCGCTCCAGCAGCGTTCGCCTTTTTCAGCATTGGCCTGAGACTTCATGAGATACGTAGCGAAATCGTTCAGCCACCTGTCCGATCTTTTTTGCAAACGTCTGCAATTGGCAATTCCCTTTCCCCACTTTTCCTCAATGAGATTCCGGTCGATTCCTCCAGGCACAACCAGATGATGATGTAGGAATCCGGACTTCACTCCAGTTTCAGTGATCGCAAGGTTTTTAAACTCGATTCCGTGTTTTTTGTACAGAGTTCTCAACCTAGCCACGAATTTCTGGCGATCCCTGATTGCCGCCGCCCTGTCAACAGGACGATGTTCTTCATCATAGCTAAGATACATCTGATAGTCGCCCTGACCGAAGTTCCCGTTTAGTAGGAGTCGGAAATATTGTCGACTGTACTCATCATTGAGCTTTTTAACTTTCGGCTCTGTCGCCTTGGTCTTTTTCGCTCTCTTGAGCTTGCTGACTTTCTCTTGTTCATCGGAGTAGATATTTATGCACGGCTCAATGTATTCACCAGATTTCACAGAGTAAAGTTTCTCCCTGGTAAATTTCATTGGCCATCCTCGAATTGTTAATACTGCTCACAAGTCCTCAAAGCCGCTCGAAAGCGGCATTTTTCAGACTTTATCTGGTTAAAAACCATTGACTTTTTTTCGAGAATGAGGTATAATTAAATTGAGGTCAATACCTCATCTCATCTTGTTTATCCCCCGTCAGACCGAAAGGTCGGGCGGGGACTTTCTTTTGCCCCGCGCCGCTCGCTGATACGGCGGCAGATGAACTCCTTGCATTCATCACAGTAACGTGACCACGCTTCAAGTTCGTCCGGAGGCAGAAAGTATAACTTATGGTCCGGCATGAATATCGCATATTCAAAGCAGCCGATCCATTCGCGTCGACACATCTTCGGCGGGCTGTTTCCAATCCCGTCAAGCACCTCCCACCCGCCGTATTCATTTTCAGGAACCGGCGCAAGAGGAGGCTTGTCAGGCGGCGCTTTCGGATCAGGCGACGTGAATTCGTTATCCGGCAGCACGTCATTATCCGGTTTGATCTCCGGCGGTATCGGCCGGTCAACGGCAACGATCTCAAGATCACGGAAGAGGTCGCAGCCGTTCATTCCTATGACCGCGATAGCCTGTCGTGCGCACCGCTCGGCGGTCCATTTCTTGCTATCGCGGTATACTTTCATACCGTCGTTGTATTCACCGAATACCGGTTTGTTGCCTTCATCGCAGCAGCCGTGGAAATACCGCTCTGAACCTTTGATACGGATAACCAGTTCAGCGCTTCCCATCGTCAGAAATAGTCACCTCTCTACCGCCTATCTTCACTTTCGCCGTAATAAGGCTGCCCACCTTGTATATTTCTGCACGGAAATCGCTATCAACATTATCACGGCTGAATGATTCAAGCCCGTTGGCCAGATCGTCAGCGCTGATTTTCCCCACAAAGCTGATTTCTTCCGCGGTCGCAGGCGCAGATTCACTTTCCTCTGCCCCATCATTCCGGGCGTTTACGCCGATATCGTCATCATGTATATCCTGGCCGACCTCAGCAGGAGCCATCTCAGCCGATTCCTGCTGGTTTTCCTGAGCCATCTTTTCATCAGGCTTAACTTCCGGCTGAACGTCGTTAAATGCTGCAATAGCCTGCTTTCTCTCATAAGCCAGGTCAGAGCAGATATTCCGGACGGTCTGGTCTGATATATCGTATCCGCGTGCGATTTCGTTGACGTTGTCGCCGGCGCGGTATTTTGCGCGGATTTCGCGTCTATCCTTATCTGTAAGCTTTGTTGCCATGTTATTCTCCTCCTGTTTGTGCTGCTTTCGTGATAGATAGCACTGCCATATCCGTGAAACTACCCAGCACTCGAAGTCCCACACACCATTGACAGCGCTGCTATATTCGTAGATTTCAGCCGCCTCGATAGCAGCCATATCAGCAAGCGAACGATCGATCCGGCGGTATTTCTTGCAAAGTTTCGCCGCGATGCCCTCGGCACTTGCGATATAGTCCATTACTGCTTTATCTCCGAATTTTCCTGACCTTTTTTTAACTGATTCTGGATATACTTTTCAGTATCTACAAGCGAATCCGCAAGCGCGTTGCACACCACTTTAGCAGCGGTTGCAAAGTCCCCGCCGTTTTTTACGACTGCATTGTGCACTGCTTTATGTAGCGCAAACTGCACATCAATAAAAATCTCATCAGACGAGCCGCTCAACTCGCAGATATAATTTTTTCGGTCAATCTTTATCATCGATATCACCTCTTTTCGAACGATGGTACAAATATCTACAGAGCCAGTCAGCAGGCATAGTGGTCAGTGCTGTCATGATTCCTGCAATCATCACAATATATCCAAGCGCCCCCTTGTCAGCCTCAACCGCAGCAATTCCGATGTAAGTCAGGACAAGCCCGATGAACACCATCGCGCCGATGATTGCCTGAAATACGTCAAATTTATCCATCCTCATGCTCTCCTTTGATAGTAAATATTGGCCAACAACGCCGTGCAATCTCGCAGCATATCGAATCCACGTGACCGTTGTAGTCGTTGCCAGCGGTGAATTCATCAATACGCTGCGCGATGTAAAGAATATCACCAGACGTGATATCAGCCTTGTCGGCGTATTCGAGCAGCTCATTGTACCGCTCGTTATCGACGTGATTACACCAGCCCATATCAATGCAAAGCCGCCGAAGCTGGTCATGGCCAAGCTTCCTGATCTCAACAACTCTTTCGCTTTCCTCATGGCGCTTCTCATGGATGAGTTTGTAATCCTCCAGCGACATACGCGCCGGAGTGTACGCATATTCGTCGAGATCCTCGCCGTTCTCATCATAAACATCTGGATCATAGGGAGCCTCGTCAAAAGCCATTCCGTTCTCATGTGCGAACTTCCGCGCCTTGTTGATTCCTTTGTGGAACTCCCAAATCTCGTCCGTCATTGAGGCGTACAGTTCATTTTTGAAGTTCTCGTCCTCCAGGAGTTCCGCGCAGAAAGCCCTGAACTGCTCTCTGGTGCAGGAGTAATTTTTAAGCGATTCCGTTTCAACACGGCCGCTCGCCATTTCTAGCGCGATCACATCAAGACCGGCGGCAGCGGCTTTGTCGAACTCGCTTCTGTTATCTTCAATTACCGCTTCTCTTACGGAAATATTGCGATAAAGGAGCTCGTCCTTCGCATATTCAACGAAAGCTTCCTTCGCAGCCTTGATATCAGCATCACGCCGCTTCGAATCAAGAAACCTCTTAATATCCTCCGGAATGGATATCAGGTTGTCGAAACCGTTGAGCATTACGCAGCATTCAGCCGCTATGCGCGCCATTCTGAGGTAGTCGCTCGGTTTATTACCAGGGGTGCTGCCAGTAACAAACGGTACTCTGTTTCCCTCCTCGTCAACCGCGGAAATTTCGAAGAAAATCCCATGTCCATCGGCGCAGTGCTCCGTTGTCGAGCAGAAATAGAAATCATTGCCTACCCGCTTGTCCTTGTCGACAAACGGACTTATTCCCAACTCTTTGGGAATAAGTCCAACGTCCTCAAGGTGGTCGTGGAGCTGCATGAACATTGCTCCAAACGACTGATTAAAGCGCGTGATCGTCCTGATCTTGCCGTCCTCGATGCTGTTAAATCTTAATCTCATACTTGTTTACCTTTCCGGTGCTTTTCAAGCGCCTTTTATATAGATGCTGAATAGGTGTCCTCAACACCCGCGAACTCCTTCAGCTTGTCCTTGCTGAATTTCCAGAGCTTTCCGACCTTGAATGCCGGGACTACCTTGTCCCGTGCAAGCTTACGCAGACTCTGCTCCGGAACTCCCAGCAGGATAGAGGCCGTATGTATATCGAGTATCGGGGCAGCCTGTTCCCAGCACGTGAAATGTCTTCTGGTTATTTGCGGCATTTTTCCATCTCCTTTCAACTTAATGAGGCTTACGCCCCCTTGTTATCTTCCTTTACAGCCTTTTCCACGTCGGCTGCAAGAGAAATGCCCTCGCAGATTCCGAGCACCCTGATGAGCTGGGCTGAGGAGAACGTCGCTACCTTAGCAGCGATGAGATCCGCACATTCCTTCTGCTTATCTGTGATCTTAATGCTATCTGTCATATTATTCACTCCTTTCTGCGTGTGCCGGGCTTGTGACCGGCTTGCCGCATTACCGGAAGGGCCTGCGCCCTGTCCGTCACTCTGCGATCAGAATATCTTCACTAACTGTATAGACATGCTCAAGCTTGTTGGCCTTGATATATTCGTCAAGGAATCCCCGCGCGTCCGAATAGCTTTCGAACGGATAGGTGCTTATCGTTGACCGCCCCCAGGATTCGCGCTTCTGGACTATAAAAAATCCATATGAATTGTTAATGAAAAATTCGCGCCAGAACTTGCAGCCGTTAAGGCTCGTTCCTGCCGTGCAATGGACTTCCCATTCAGTGTAGCTATAATCCATGATGCTTATCTCCTTTCGACGTTGATTAGATCCCTTTAAGTCTGAACACCCTGTATTTAACATCACCATCGGAGGAACGAACGAATTCAACCTCGACAAGCTCTTCAAGAGCATTGCTTACCGTCTCACCATAGCCTCCGTCGTAAGCTCCCGATTCCTTTGCCTTTTTCCAAAACACATCATCACGAATTGCTTCCCCGCCGTTGGCGTAAAGTTCGCCAAAGGTCTGGATTATGAACTTCTTAGCTTCTATGAGCTTCTTGATTTCGCTCGCTTTCATCTTTATTACCTCTCAACTTGTCTAAATTGTCTTTGATCTAGTCAAGCCATCTGTTTGGCTTGTGAATTCATTATACACCTGCAAAATGAATTTGTCAAGTCATTTTTTAAAAATAATTTTATTTTTTTGATTTAGTCAATACATTCTCAAAGCAAAGAGAGTATATTCATTGATATTGACGCCTTAAACAAGTTGGCTTATAATTAATATCATCGGAGCTCCCTCTTATTTACAAGCCATTATTTTTTCAAAAATGGCTTGACAAATGCATTTTCAAGTAGTATAATGAGAATGAAAGGAGGGATAAACTGATGGAAATATACGAGAGAATTCGAGTACTAAGAAAAGAGCACCTGCATATGTCGCAGACTGAATTTGCTGAGAAACTCGGAGTCACCCGTTCGGTGATCAATAATATTGAGCGAAATGTTCTGGCACGTCCCGACCAGAAAGAACCATTCTACCGTCTGATATGTACAACATTTAATATAAATTATGAATGGCTGACAAACGGAACAGCTCCGATGAAGCCCCAAACCAAAGATGCTTACATCGAGCAATTAGCAGAACGGTATAACGGTGGAGAAATCTTCAAGAAGGTTATTGAAGCATTCATCGGCCTGAATGAAGAGGAACGGAAAGCAGTCCTCAAGTTCATCGACAATCTTGACCCCGAGCCGACGAATTCAATAATACACGGTTCGAGCCTCAAGCTGAACGAGCGCGAAGAAGATGTCCCCATGTACGCCCGGAACCTGAACGATACGACCCCAGATAGCAAGCGGATTTCGAAAGCAGAAATCGAAGCCGCTCTTGCAGAAAGGGCAAAAGACGACGACGATCTCAAATAGCACATTGCTCTAGCTAATAATTCTTCACCCTCATGGCATAATAGTCATGAGGTGAAGAATCATGAACTATGGCATTTACAAAGACGTACGGAACGCGGCCTGGCAGTGCCTTATTGATGCAAAGATCTCCAGGCTCCCCCTTTCCGTAGTTAAGACAGCGGAACACTACGACATAGCAGTCGTGAAAAACGGTCCACGCGGCTGGCTCGAGCCCAGGCAAAGCGGTGCAGCGCTGAAAACCGAAGAAGGGTGGATCATCTGCTATGATGAAAATGAGTCCCTAGAGCGCATACGGTTCACCGTATGCCACGAGCTGGGGCATATTCTTCTTGGCCACCCGCTTAAAGAAGGTACCGTTCAGCACACGCGCACGATCGACAAAGATCGCCCGAAGGTCGAAAGCGAGGCGGATATGTTTGCCGCGCGCGTCCTTGCGCCGGCATGCGTGATATGGGCGCTCAATTTGCACACGGCTCAGGAGATATCGGACTTATGTCAGATATCTTTACAAGCCGCTCAGTACCGCGCAGAACGCATGGAGCTGCTCTATAAAAGGAACATGTTCCTTTCCCACCCGCTGGAACGGCGGGTCTATGAGCAGTTCCAGGGCTTCATAAACGAAAAAAAGGCCCGCCAGTGATGGCGGGTACATAAAAAGGAGTATTGACATGAAACAACAGAAAATCGGTGCAGGCCATGAATAATCTGTTTGAACAAGCAGCCTCCACATTTTTCACGCTGCTTGCAGATATCGTGATGATTTTCACGATGGGAATCGCGATTTCGTTCATTAAAGATAAAGCCAGAAGATGTCTGGCTTTTTTCATAGCAACCGGGCTATGTGTGTTGTCAGCGACTTCGAACTTCCTTTTTTCCGCCCTCCAGGAAGGGTTGTGGGGCTTTTTTAAAGTAGTGTTGATATTTTTTGGAGCACTTAAGGTGATATCGGCTCTTTGCTTGCTGGTCTATTCCAGCAGCATTATTCCAAAGAATTCAATACCGAAAAAAACGCGTAAAGTTGACGCAATTCCGTCGATACCATCGTATGAGATTTCTAAGCAAAGTCAGCCAGTGCAGAACAGCCGCCTTGTCCAGGCAGTAATTGACGACTTCGCCGCTCTTGGATGGACTAAATGGGATAGTTCAATACATAGCCAGCCAGATCAGTATAAACGGATAATCCGCGGTAACGACCCGCATAGCTCTTTCGGAATATACGAGTACAGCTCCGCGAGCGGTCATGCGAAAGTCACTGGTTCAACAGGAAGCATGTATCTTGTAAGCGGGAACGGCTGCAGCTGCCGGGATTTTCACAATCGGAATCTCCCATGCAAGCACATGTACTATCTTGCCTCGCAGCTTACTTTGCCAGGGTATCATGATATAAAAGGCGGCGACGACTTTCTATATCAATTTACCTTCGCGATAGCCGGCGGTTCGCAAGCAAAGATAAAGGACTACATCATGCAGCACAAGGGAAAAGTGGTTGAAAAAATAGATAAAGATACGACCGCTCTTATTGTGAACACATCAAAAGCAACGCAGAAAGTCATCGACGCCCAGCTTGACCATGTCGAAATCATGACGTTCGATGATCTGAAAGCGCTGTTCTAATATGAATTAAACAAGTTGAGAGGAAAAAACAATGGCAAGAGCAAAAAACAAGAGCCGCGCCGACGGGCGCTTACAATCAAAGGTATACATCGGCAGCGGAAAGTACAAGTATGTGTACGCTGCGACTCAAAAGGAACTTCAGGAGAAGATAAACGATATCAAGCTCAAGCTGGGCAAAGGCATTGATGTTACCGCTGAACGAGATTCGTTCGGCTACTGGGCGGAAAAGTGGCTTAAGTTAAAGAAAGTCGAAGTTTCAAACGGTCGCTATGTCACATATACGGCGCGGCTTAAAAACCTCGATCCGATATCATATATACCGATAAGTAAGCTGCGCGCAGCTGATATCCAGGACATTATTCTCGATCTTTCAACATTTAACCCGACCACCGGCAAGCCCATGGCAAAAAAAACGTTGAAAGAAGTCAAGCAGACAGCCGCTCAGGTGATACAGCTTGCCATTGACAATCGCGTGACCGACTATAACTGCGCCCTTGCAGTAAAGATACCGCAGGACGCTGAAAGCCGCACCAAAGAGGCTCTGACAGATGAGATGCAGCGTTGGATTCGCGAAACACCACACCGCGCCCAGACGGCAGCCATGATAATGCTGTATGCCGGGCTTCGTCGCGGGGAACTTATCCCGCTTCTCTGGAGTGATATCGACCTGAAAGCCGGCACGATATCAGTAAACAAGTCGGTAGAATTCATAAATGGTTCCCCGAATCTTAAATCGGGCGGTAAAACAGATGCTGCCACCAGGACTGTATTTATGCCGAAGCTTCTCATAAAATATCTTGAGCCGCTCGCAGGGAATCCTTTCGCGCTTGTGTGCCCATCGGCACACGGAAAGCTGATGTCGGACACGGCATGGAAGCGCTTGTGGGAAAGCTATCTTAAGGAATTGAATATCAGACATGGCGACTTTAAGAACAGCGTCCTGTGGAACGGGGACACCGCACCATCAAAGTTCAGCCCTAAAAAGGTCCCGATGCTCATTCCGGAATTCACAGCGCATTCTCTGCGACACACATACATCACCATGCTGTACAAGGCAGGTGTTGATGTTCTGACGGCCAAGGAGCAGGCTGGACACGCGGATATATCAACTACTCTTGCAATATACACCCATCTCGACTCTGAGTTTAAGAAAAAAACAATGACAAAGCTAGACGATTACCTCGCCGATGGAATTGAGGACGAGGGCATTGACCAAACCTCAAACGGAAAGAGAAAAAAGACAAACATAAGTTGAAAAAAGCCCCGGACATGGCTCCGGGGCTTTAACTTTAATAATATTTTATTGCAAATTCTTCCCAGACTTTATTTTTCGACTATTGTAGGCAATTTTTGAATCAATAACACATGGGTGTCAGATGGGTGTCACAAAAGGATAAAAAACCGCTAAACAGTCGAATAATATGAGCCTTTTATACTACTTTCGGGACGCAGAGGTCGCAGGTTCGAATCCTGTCATCTCGACCAAATTTTCTCAAAAAACGCAAAAGGCAAAGGTAACAATTTAAGGCTTAACTAGCTAGAAAAGGCTTGGTTAAGCCTTTTCCTTTTATATTTTATTTCAATCGATTATATGCAATTATATTATTATATTCCCAGAAATTTGTGCTTATTTTTAAATTCGTGATAAACTCATGATAATTTATGCGTATTTTTAATGTCAATAATCACCTCATTGTAATGCTCAAATATTACCCCAATATTGATTTTAAAAAGGTAATTATGTGTTTATGTCGAAAATAATGATCTTTTCCCCCTATTTTGGGGTCGTTTTAAAGGACTTTAAAAATATTTTTAAAAAATTTTTAAAATGCACAAGAGTACAAATAGTATAGGTTTGTTTAACATTAGCCATAGCTAACAACAGCAAAATGTAAAAAATAGGGGTTGACAAATAATGTAGTTAGTGATATAATGCATATCACAGGGGTTAGTTAATTATGAAAATTACCCCATTGTTATTACACATTTATTGATTTGTTACAGCATAGTTATAGCAGTCCTAACATGGGCATAGTGTGCCCATACTAGGACTTTTTTATTTTCCTTAATATAATAATCTATGACGAAAGGACGGAAAACAAAAATGGAGGAAATAAAAAAGGCTATAATGGCGGGAGTATCGGAGCATCCAAAGGTAGGAGTAGGTAGGACTATGACACCATCAACTAGTGCAATATTGCTGTTGGTATTGTCGATTGGAGCAAAGCAAAATCTGCGCAATGATGATAATATAACAATTACCGCAGATGATGTGCAGGGGTATTATCCGCTGTCCGTTGTTGATGATTGTATTACAGATCTAATTGAGTGCGGAGGGTATGTGGATTGTATTAGGTACGAGATTATAAATTATTATGAGTGCAAAGGCAACTCAATATACATACAGTCGCCGTATCTACAGGCACTGTACCACTATATTGCTGCGCAGCGGAATAGTAACGCACCGTATGCAGATCTGGCGGATAGGTTGACTGATGTGCTGCATGGTTATTTACAGTAATGTTAAGGGGGTGAAAATATGTGTATAGATGATAATATACCAGCGGATAATTATTGCGGCATCATTCTAAAAGCAGAGCAGCAGGAAGATACAGATATATACGGTAATGTCAAATGGCGTCGTATATATCTATGGGTAGATATCGCAAAGGGGCTTTATAAAGGCTATTTTTCCAATAGATATACAATCACAGGAAGAAAAGAATGGCAAGGTGTAATGTCTTTATATCTGCCAACAACAGATAATTGTAGCGGTGCAGATGATGTAACAACTTATCAGCGGTATCGGCAAAATATGGGTATAATTATGCAATATAACAAGCTGGACAAGGTTCCAACAATATTAGACGGTCTGCTGGTTCCGATACAAATATATAGAGATGATATTGGGGCAACAAAAATTAAAAATTACTGTTGCAGTTATAATTATCAGATAGACACAACATTTGCGGACGCCGATATATTGCATTATGCACAGATAGATGATATACGATACTACTCGCCTCGCGCTAACCTATCTAATGCATTAACACCTACGGTAGTTAGCAACAACAGCATATCACCTGCAAGGAGTATCGCGGAACGGCGCAGGCAGAGAGCTAGTCAATCATTGCAACCAACCAATATACCGCCTATATTAGCTTCTCCTCCTGCTTCTCCTGCTCCGCAACTGATTGTTAGCGCGGTATCAGCGGAACAGGCGGCATCAATATTGCAGTCTTTGTATAATAATGATAAGTTGATAGACTTGTACAAGCGATATCTGGCAACTAACTTTCTGCCACCTGCACCAACCAAAGACACCAATAGTCTGGAGATATTATATAATAGGCTTAATGCGGAATTTTGCGAAGTATGCTTTACTTCCGCTACTTCTCTGCAAAGCTGCGATATCGGAAAATATGATAGACCGCTATGTAATCAGCAACAGTACGCTGATTACATGGAATTTGCCGATACTCTGGAAAAGCTGATTGGAGAGCCGACAGGGCAGTATTGCAGATTGTATAAGTATCTATCTGCATACTATTATCGTTATTTTGCACATTACAATTTTGCTTTTGTGACAGATAAGCCAATTGATAATGTTATAGACGCAAATGCAGACAAGACAGCATATAATTTGCAAAAGGATTTCCGGCGGCTGATGTTTGATGTAATATACCCTAACAGTGCTATTACTCCCTTATGGATTGTTGATGATATACCCATTGCGGACTATCTGCATAATTGGTATGGACTGTGCATAGATGAGGAGACAGAGAAAATAAGATTTAGGGCTGATGAGGAAGTATTTGGAATGGTAGGGCACAAAGGAGTAGACAAAAAAACAGGATTATCAATGTACAGGAGAAGCTAAAAAAATGATA
>ERZ779762.1337-NODE-1337-length-13858-cov-2.415924_pt1 | contig 13858 bp, 10 predicted proteins | sample MGYA00511887_ERZ779762 | MGnify/ENA primary metagenome ERZ779762 (study PRJEB29588, sample SAMEA2163052) | human gut metagenome | biome: human gut; feature: human-associated habitat; material: faeces | place: Denmark | collected 2008/2010 ...
ACGCTGTAAATGATGCTGCACATGGGGTCGGTGATGCTGCTGACAATATTGCCAATGGTGCCGGTGACATGATAAATGGTTCTGTAAGAACATTTGATGATGCCTATAATCGTTTCATGGGAATGCTTCCTGACTCTTCAGGCGTTTATTCCGTAACTAATAATGATAAGGATCTTGTTGAATATGCTGATGGAAAGCGCGGATACCATATTGAGCTTCATGACTCCAAGAATGGAGACAAGAAGGTTGGTGACTTCTATGTTGATCCGGATACCGGAAAAATATATAAGGTTGGTTCTGATAAAAAGGCGGTAGAGTACGACTTTTCTGACTTAAAGTAGGGAATAAGGGGCGTGCATGTGCCGTAATTTAGGTTTCATGGTATCAAACGCTGTTTATTTCACGCTTTTGGCGCCTTATCAACTGTGGACCGTGATAAAAAATATGTATGTCAAAACAATTTTTTTGCTTTTGACATACATATTTTTTTATGGCACCTGTTTTCTGGGTTGGTTTCTTGACCTGTTTTGTCGTTTTGGACTTTTAGGTCATGTTTTTTCTGTGTTTTTCTTGACCTGTTTTCCACTTTTTGATTTTCAGGTCATGCTTTTTCTTTGCTTTTATTGACCTGTTTTCCACTTTTTGATTTTTAGGTCATATTTTCCCTGGATTTTTCTTGACCCGTTTTGCTGTTTTGGATTTTCAGGTCATGTTTTCCCTTGGTTTTTCTTGACCTATTTCGCTATTTTGCATTTTTAGGTCATGTTTTCTTCGGATTTTTCTTGACCTGTTTTGCCATTTTGCATTTTTAGGTCATGTTTTGCTCGCAATTTTATTTTACCTGAAAATGTTCCGGGTCGGTTTTGGCAAGCATCCTGTCATACTGTTCGTACATTTTCTGGACACTATTTTCAAGGAGATAATAATGTTTGATATATGGCACAAGAAGCACCATAAATGCAAGTGCAAGAACAAGCAGTGATATTTTCTCATATATTACAAATGCCATACAGCCAGCCACTGTAAGTATTGCAAAAAGGAACGTGACTACAAGATGTATAAGCCTTTCATGCATAAAGAACTTTATCTGGATCAGATGTTTTCTCTGCTCATCGGTAAAATCCAAATCTTCTCTTTTTAATATTTCTTCTATATAATCGAGATATTGTTTTATTCTCTTCGCCATAACTGATCCTCCCTTGCAATTTAAACAGTATCGCATTCCTGTTTTTTACATTATATTTGCCTTATTGAGTAAGTGCTCGAAGGACGCTGTTGCATTATCATAGAAGAAGCTTAGCACATATGACGGATTTTCTTCCTCATCGGTATCAATTATCATCTGAAAGCATTCTTTTCTTTTACAGGCATCACTGCCATCTCCCATGGTTGTGTTTTCTGCTGCAGAGCCAGGGAAGTTTACATAATTCTCAACAACCTTTTCCTTAGGAATTCCGGCATAGAATATGGCACTATTTGCAAATTTCTTCAGTACCTGCCTATACTCCTCTGCACTAAACGGTCTGTCAGGCACCTGTTCTATAAGCCTGTCATCGGCATCATACAATTTGTGCCCCTCAAGCAGGATTGCCTGAATTTCTGCTCCTGTAAATCTAAGATTCATGGTATCTGCATACCTGTCTGTATACATCTCATTCTGGGAATTTTCCGCCTTAACTATAACTCCAGTCAGTGTGAATGTTAGAACAGCCTGCACATTTTCCCTGTCGTCCCAATCTACTGCCTCAATGGTTGCATCATGAAAATCCATGGTGTTTAATTCATTTTCTATACAGTATTTCATTTTTCGCTCCTTATTCTGATTGAACTCAAGCCATGCCAAATATCGTATTTTATAATAGCATCCGCAAAAGACTTTTTCAATAAAAATCCGTTCATGCATCACCACTCCAGACAATAGTTTCTTTCATGATTACGGCTCTCTAACATTGAACATCAGCCCATAATAAATCGCCTACGGCGAGGGCTGACGCTACATGTCTTTAGCTCCAGCACCAACAATTCTTAAGGAAATCTTGAAAGTACTTCCTGGAAACTTCATCAGATGCCACAAAAGCTATATTATAAATAAGAATTTCATTGCAAACTATGACATAACAACCAGATATGTTGCAGTAAAAAGCGCAGATGAACTGACATCTATCCCTATAGGCCAGGCATATTATAAATCTCTCATGAGTCAATTAAAATATTAATTTCCTATTACCTTTCACATATATCTGTAACCTTACCGGTCTGCATATTCATTACACTAGTCTTCTCAGCACTTTTCCACTTTCGGTCTTCTGCAGGCTGTCGACTCTGACGAAATGTTTCGGGATCTCGCAGGCTTCCAGAACATCCGCAAGGCTCTGCCTTATATTTACATAACTCTCATCTGTTTTCTCTGTTTCTGACTCGTAATATGCCCATATAGATTCGTCATCGCCATTTTTAACTGACTTCACAGCTACATTCTTTACCCCGAGATACTTACGCAGGGCTTCCTCAATCTTGTAGGCTGACAGCTTTCTTCCATTTACAACTATTATGTCATCAGCCCTTCCGAGGAAATAAAATCTTCCTTCTTCGTCCTCAAAGCCCAGGTCATTTGTCTTATAAGGTCTTGGAGCACCAATAACGCCAAACGAGTTGGCAACCACAAATACATCGTCCTCTATGCGGACATCTACCTCAGGAAATGGTCTTCCCACCAGCCTTGAATCCTCTGTAAATTCTCTGTCGGTGAGATATGTTATATAATTTATCTCTGAGGCTCCGTAATAAACAAGCATGTCACATTCAGGGAAAATCCTCTTCACTCTTGCGGCCTCCTCTGCACCAAAGGACTGTGAGCCAGTGATATAATGCTTTATAGCAGCATTACAGATATTATCAGCCTGCCCTCCGGCTTTCGAATAAGACTTCACCAGAGCCATCATTTTCACCGGGATCAGATATATATAGTTTACATAATTCTCATCTATGCATTTAGCCCAATATCTAGGGTCAAATTTCCTGGTTGTCACGATCCTGCCACCATCATGCATAAGCCCCATGTACAGGTTCAGATTTCCTGTAAATGACAGGGAACCATGTGTGAACAGCACAGTGCCTCCACCCATGGAAAAAAGCTTATTCTGCACAGGGAAATAATCTGCCCAGCTCTCCATGGTTCTAAATAGCACCTTTGAACTTCCTGTGGTTCCTGATGTCATTACCCCCATAATTGCACCATAAGGAACCTCTATAGACTTTATTGTGTCAAGCTCATCATTATCAGGATAGCTGCCACATATTACAGGCACCTTCCCGGTCTTCATAATTCCAATAAAATATACAAGCTCCAGGGCAACAGTATCCTTCACTATAAGGCATATATCATTTTCAAGAATTATCACACTTCCCAACTCAGCTGCCACATTTTTTTCTGAATTTCCCGTGCAAATATTTTTTTCTGGACTTCCTGCCAGTATGCCTTTGCACTGATCTGCCACGTCATCTGCCTGCCTGATAATGTCTCCATAGGTATATATTCTTCCATCTTCTATCAGAGCAACTCTATCAGGTTGAACTGCTTTTATCATTTCATAGTAATTCCTATATTTCATATTTATGTAAACCTCGCTATCCTGTACAAAATTCAGCGAAACATCTCACCTGCTAATGAGCATTGCCGTACCTATGCCACCAGCAGCTGCAACAGCACATACGCCGTATCTCTTATCTGATACATCAGCTTCTTCAATATCATACTTCTTAATATCAGCTTTTTTATTAGTATTTTCTGAAGCTTCTGATTCTTCTGCCATCAGCTTCTCCATGGCTTTCATGAGATGCAGGGTTATTATTCCTCCGGAGGCTCCGTATGGGTGTCCATATGCCAGTGCGCCCCCAAATATATTTGCATTTGAAAAATCTTTGTTTACATAACTCTCCATAAGTTTGTCTATAACTGCAAATGCTTCGTTATACTCCCATGCCAATATATCTGAAGCCTTAAGGCTGTTTCTCTCCAAAAGCTTATCTATGGCCGGGACTATACTGGCAGGGCTCATGTCAGGTGATGCCCCCACGGAAACAATATCAACTATCCGGAAGGGCTTTAAAATGTTTTTAACTTCTTTTGTATCAACTTCTTTTGTATCAACTTCTTTTAACGCCGCATCATTATCTTCTTCAGCAGTTTCACTGACATTCCTCAGGAAACGTTCTGAGCAAAGCAGTACAAATGCTGCACCGTCATTGGTAAGGCATACATTTCCCGCCGTGATGTAACTTCCACCGGGAACCAGTGCCGGAAGTCTTGTGAGTAACTTCTCGGATATCCTGTCCCTTATGCCCTCATCCTTTTCAGGATGCTCTTTTCTTGTCAAAGTCCTATTTTTATGTTGTTCTGCTTCTGCATTTGCACATTTGCCTGGTTCATCATCCTCCACAGCTCTCCTGCTTCTGTCGTACTCGTAAAAGCTTCCGGCAAGTATGTCATCCAGTTCTCCATTCTCCCTTGACTGCACCGCTCTTCTGTGGCTTCTTATGGCATACATGTCAAGCTCATGCCTATCCATGCCAAAGGTTGCGGCACACTTCTCAGCCCCCTTAAACATTGCAAGCTCATCATATGCCCCCGGCTTAAACTTCGCCACCTTAAATACGTTATCACCATCGTCTGAAAAGTCCGGGTGACGTTTATTTATGCTCCTTACCGGTGCCGTGGAGCTGCTTTCAAATCCTCCGGCTATAGCTACATCTGCCATGCCAAGCTCTATCCGCATTGCCGCCTGCATAATGGCTGCAAGCCCGGAGCCACACTGGGAGTCCACTGTCACCACCGGAGTTTTCTCCGGGACCCCCGCCATGAGGGAAGCAAGACGTCCGATATTCCCCCCGGCTCCGATGGCATTTCCTACCGCCACCAGATCTATATCCTCCGGTGAAACGCCATAGCTATCCATCACCTTCTTTATTACAAATGCCCCCAGCTCCTCAGCACCTACATTTCTATATATTCCATTTTCAACACCTATGTAGCTTCGTCTGCCACCAAGCAAATATACTTTATCCATTCTCTACCTGCCAAGATTGTAATTTATAGTTCAATGAAAATATACAACTATTTTCCCCTTTCTGCAATTATATAACAATATCATTTTTATAATATTATAGCATTTATCTTAATTTGGATCATAGCTCTTCTATTCCCGTATTATCTTTTTTAATACACCATTTTTTCAATACGGGAATTATATCATCTCTTATTCCACCCTAATATCCTTACAAATTCCTCAAAGACTCGAAGGTTTTCCTAAGGTTCAATATCCCGAAGCCGTAATACCTGTCCGGATATCGGTGGCTGTTCTCACGGTCTGCCCCCCTTATAAGGTACTGCCTGATCTGATTGCCGTTTATGTATGGTGACAGGCCTCTGTCCCTGGACCACTGCTGCATAAGGGCTGCGGCACCGACTGCACAGGCTGCACTTATGGAGCTTCCGCTTCCGGTAACTGTAGTTCCGTAGGGACCGGCGCCGGTGATACCTACCCCCGGTGCCGCAAGGTCAGGCTTCACCACCGAATCTGCCGTATAGCCCCGGCTGCCATTCACATATATGCTGCCGTCGCTGTAATTGTATGCTGCAGCAACAATTGGTGTCTTTGCTGTCCCCGGCACTGTAACTGTTCCCCAGGTTACCGGATTGGTGAACACGAGGCCTTCCGGAGCAAACTGGCTGACAGGAAGCCAGGCTCTGTAGCTCTTCCCGGCTGCTCCTGCTGCTGTCAGTGTTATCCTGTACAGCCCTCTTGGCGTGTCAAAAAAACGTACCAGTATAAGTTCATCTCCTGACTGCCCCTCCACAAGAAAATAATCCACATATATGGTTCCCCCGCCGAATATAGGTTTTATTATCTGACTTCTGTCAAACCGGGGCGGAATACGATCAATTATCTCTCCACCGGCAATATCCATGCCTATGGCATATACTCCGGGAGCCTTTCCCCATATTTCAAGGGTAAATGCTGTCTTCTCAGGAACATTTATCTCTATGACTGCCTGTTCATTGTCCTCTATGTCCCCCTCAGTGTGATGACCGTCAGCGCCTTCATTTCCCCCGGCAACACTGACACATACACCTCTTAATATTCCTATATTATTTATGTATGCCTCAAGGGCTGCACTGCCTGTGTGGCTTCCGCTGTTGGTTCCAAAGCCTATAAGTATAGATACTGTTTTCCTTAATCTGTAGGAACACTGGAGAATATACGCAATCGCCAGCATTATATCTGCCTCCGAATAGGCTTCTCCCTGTCTGACTCCGTACAGCTCCTTGAGATTTCCCTTTGCCTGCTTTAACTTTACCACCACAAGGTCACTGTTTACTGCAATACCGTTATTTCTCCCAGCGGCTATGGAAGCAAGATAATTTCCATGGTTATCCTCTCCACGGAGCACACTGTTTCCTTCCTCAACAAACCTGTTAAGCTGCTCCTCCGTATAATACGTTCCAAAGGGGAATTCTCCGGCATAACTATCACCGGAAGATGAATTAACGCTCTGATCCCATGCATATTTTATCCTGGTTCTGCCGTATTCGTTTAAAAATTCTTCGTTCAAAATATCTATTCCTGTATCAACGATTCCAATGACAATATCCTTTCCGTCAAGTCCAAGAACACTTTCGTTGTCAAGATTTTCCCCGTTGATCATGGACAAAATAGAAGGAGTATTGTAAGCTGCCTCTCCCCCCGCCACATCCATAGGTGCCAACAGCTTGGGAAATATATTGTATGCCAGGTTCCCGAAGCTCTCCATGTAGTCGCTTCTCTTTTTGGAATAAAGTATTGCATACCTGTTATCAATAAAAAACAGGCAGGCATTGGAATAAATCTCTTCCAATATCTGCCTATCTCCGTTGTATTCAACTATATAATCTGCATAATCCTCACTGTATACTGCCTCATAGCAATTTTCATTCATAGGTATACCCTCCCTTGAAATCAGTTCACCATAATGGTCATATACAACAAGTATATTTAACCGAAGCCTCCGTCATGACTAAACATTATCCCATACACCCCCGACATGTTCACATTACTTAGACGCCTCACTATTCAATTCAGTTGTTTAATCAGGCTATTAAATTTGCCTGCCCAATTTAACTAATCAGCCTTCTTCTCGGCTATATACTTCTTAACCTCTCTCTTTAAGATGTCATACTGGATAGGTCCGGTCTTAAGGATGACTGTATTGAACTCCTTAAGGTCAAAATCATCGCCAAGCTGTCTCTCGGCATATGCCTCAAGCTCAGCCATCTCGTAGTATCCTGTTGAGTAGCTCTGGTATACCGCCGGATCACCTATGATACTGTCAAATATATCCTGGGCGATCTCTCCATTTAATCCTGACTTATTAAGATAATCTGCCACATCGTCTACTGACCAGCCCTCATAATGGACGCCTATGTCTATCCTGCCTGTGGCAAGATATCCAATCTCATCATTTATCTTGTAAAGCTTTGTAAGCACATCTGCATATTCAGGATTGTCAAATTCATAGCTTCCGATAGAATCATAGCAGGCATACATTGCCCAGCCCTCTTTATATCCAAGGAAATTGTAAAGGGTTCTTACAGGATTTGGATTTAATGACATATAATATGCATTCTGGAACATGTGTCCCGGACATCCCTCATGGGCAAGTGTTGTCCAGAGACCGCTGTCTGCGTGGGCTCCATTTACCCTGATTATATTGTGATCCTGATCGTCATATGCCGGCGCCATGTAATAGGCAAGAGTATTCTCAAGGATTGATTCCATTGCCGGATCAAGATTGTCAACATCATATTCTATATTCTTGAAATCAGGATAGTTCTTGGCATTCTTGCTCATAAGCTCGTCTATGATCTCCTTTGAAGTCATACCCTCTGTGGAGAACAATGTATCTGAATTCTCAACAAAATACTCGTAAGCCTCCTGATTTTCACCATAAAGTGCATACATATCAATGAACAGCTGATTAAGGTTGTCATCCAACATATTGATAACCTCCTCCGGGGTCTTCTCTGTGCCTGTGTAATATTTAAGAAGATACTCGTAGTAATCCTTGCCGCCATCGTAGTAGCATATTCCAAGATCATTCTGACCGGTTCCCTTAAGGGATGTAAGCACATCCTTTACATTCTGATATGCCGGAAGAAGACTGTTTAAGACTGCTTCCTTATTCTGTTCCTTGAAATCTGCCTTTTCCTCATCTGTAAGGAAATCAAGGGCGTCAATATTTGAGTCAAATACTGTGATCATGAAATGATCATCTGTCTTCTCAAGGAAGGTGTCACACTGCTCGATAACCTGGTCGCACACGTCATCTGACATGAAATAACCCTTCTCTGACTTAACCTTCTCGAAGTCAAGATAAGCGTTAAAGTAATCCGGCACCATATTTATAAGCTGGATATAACGCTCCACATCGCCCTTATCATCAAATCTGTAATCTGTGAAGTTGGTGGCAAGATTCGCCTGAAGTCCTCTCATAGGAGAAAATGGCTCCATAAGGTAAACATTGTCATATGCCATATCCGAAACTGTCAGATACTCATCAAGCATGTCATAGGTAAGTCTCTGGTCTGCTGTCAATGCTTTATAACTGAAGCCCTCCAGCTCCGTCTTGAAGTCTGCGTATTTCTTACGTTCTGCAGCAACAGCCTCATCAGACATGTCAGCATCTCCAAGAGATACCTCCGGCTCTTCTATGCCCATGACTTCGCCATCTTTCACACTGTAATTATATGAGATCGTATCTGTTGTGACCTCAGCCTTATAGTATCTGTCTAAGAACTCATCGAACCTGGCCTGCTCCTCAGGATCCTCCTGATACTGGCTCATATCCTCTGTTGTTATATCTTCTGTGTCCTCATTGCTATCTGTCTCTGTGGTCACAGCAGCCTCTGTGGTCTTATCATTGATGGATCCCTTTACATTTTCCTTGCCACAGGCAGCCATTGAAAACATAAGAACGGCACTTAAAATAAGTGCTGTGCTTTTCCTTATCTTACTTATCAGATTTTTCTTATACATATTTCATCTCCGTTTTCATTTGATACGGCTGTCATATTTCATAAATATCACTGCCGTTACAGAATATATTCAAGTTATATTCTATCCATAAAATTATCCTAATATGCCATATGCGTCAAGTACTATTTTAATTCCGATGAGGATGAGGATACATCCTCCGGCTATCTCTGCCTTCTTCTCGTATCTGCCACCGAATATACTTCCTATCTTCACACCAAGGGCAGATAACACAAATGTGGTGGCACCGATAAATAATACGGCAGCAATTATATTTACCTTAAGGAATGCAAATGTAACTCCAACCGCCAGAGCGTCTATTGAGGTGGCAACCGCCATGAGCAGCATGGTCTTAAAGCCCATATCATTGTTAAGCTTCTCCTCTTCTCCGAAAGCCTCACGGATCATATTTGCACCTATGATAGCCAACAGAACAAATGTTATCCAGTGGGAGCACTTTGTCACCATGTCAGCAAAAAAACTTCCAAGGAAATATCCCATAAGGGGCATTAATGCCTGAAAGCCGCCAAACCAGGCTCCTGCAATGCACATATGCTTTGCCTTGATCTTACCAAGAGACAGTCCTTTACATATGGACACTGCAAATGCGTCCATGGATAAGCCTACCGCTAAAATAAAAAGTTCTGTGATCTTCATAAATTCTCCTCTTCATATCAGTATGGTTATTATGATAACAACAATAAAAAAAGACTCAAGGGACAGCAAACAAGCTGTCTCTTAAGTCTCATCATTTACAGTAATACCAGGTATAAATACCATTATGTTGATACTACAACATTGTCTCCAATGCTGACTACTCCCTTACGGACTTCGTAGATTGTATCATAATGATAAACTTTTATCAAGAAGTTTTTCAAGAGCATATATTTTATTAAAGCATCTTTAAGCATTTCCTCTTCGAAACTGCTCCGGACTGCTTCCTTTAAATCCTGTGCCTAGCCCGGAAGCCTCTCCACACCACGCATTTCGATAAGTGGGCTTCCTGTGCCTCTTATATAATCTCCGGTGATGGTCACCCTTCCGATATTATCATCCCTTGGGATCTGGTACATGATATCCAGCATAAATTTCTCAATAATGGCACGAAGGGCTCTGGCTCCGGTCTTCTTCTCCATTGCCTGGGCAGCGATCTCTTCATATGCCGAATCGTCAAAACAAAGGTCTACCTCATCCAAGGCAAGAAGCTTCTTGTACTGCTTAAGAATAGCATTCTTAGGCTCCTTAAGTATCTTCACATACATATCCTTGTCCAGAGCATCCAGTGTAAAGAGTATCGGAAGTCGTCCAAGGAACTCAGGTATCATTCCGAATTCCCTTAAGTCGTCATTTGTAAGCTCCCTTAAGAGATTTGGGTTATCGTCGTATTTGTCCTTAAGGTCTGCCTTAAAGCCCATGGAAGCCTGCTTGTTAAGTCTTTCTTTTATTATCTCCTCAATATCGGGGAATGCTCCGCCACATATAAACAGGATATTTCTTGTGTTGATAGTGGTAAGAGGAACCATTGCATTCTTGCTTCCTGAGCCTACCGGCACCTCCACATCAGCTCCCTCTAAGAGCTTAAGGAGTCCCTGCTGTACTGATTCTCCGCTGACATCACGGCTTCGAGTTTCCTTCTTTTTAGCAATCTTATCAATTTCATCAATAAAGATAATGCCGTGTTCTGCACGTTCTACATCATTATCCGCCGCTGCTAAAAGCTTGGATACCACACTTTCAATGTCATCACCGATATAGCCCGCTTCCGTAAGGGACGTTGCATCTGCAATTGCAAGCGGCACCTGCAGCAGGCGTGCCAGGGTCTTTACAAGATAGGTCTTTCCGCTTCCGGTCGGTCCGATCATTAACATATTGGACTTTTCAATCTCTACATCTGCCTGATCTCCTGCAGCTACCCTTTTATAGTGATTGTAAACAGCAACCGACATGACTTTCTTTGCATAGTCCTGTCCGACCACATATTCATCGAGCATATGCTTAATTTCGTGCGGCGCCGGAATGTTGCGTAAATCCAGTTTTTCTTCCGGTTTCTTTACCTTTTTCTTTTTCTTTATTTTCTGATTTTCCGGTATATCCATATCCTGATAGTTCATATTGCCAAACATTCCCATATTCGGCATCCCGCTCATTTTCATCATATCATCATAATTCATACCGCTGTTATTGATAGTATCAAATGTCTTTTGCAGGCAGTCCTGGCACACATAGACATTTCCCGGCATTGCAATCATTTTACCCGCCTTGCTTTCCGGTCTTCTGCATATATAACAAATCTTTTCGTATTCCTCTTCCTGATTGTTGATTGTATCGTTATTTTCACTCATTTTTTCACCATTCTGCCGCAAAATACGGCACCTTCTTTTACTGTAATTTTGTATACACGTTTAGTATACAGATTTGTCTTTGTTTTTACAATAAAATCTCTATAAAAAAATGCCCGGTATGATGCAGATGGACAACATCTGTCCCTGCATTTTACCGGATATTTTACTTTATTGATTTACAAATTTATGTTTGTGCTTTATGTGCTTTGCCGGTTCCTTTTAAAGCATTATGCCGGAATGCTTATCAGCTCTTTTTGCCGAGAGTTACTTCAACACTCTTTAATACATACTCACTGCCTTCCTGATGATAGTACTGAACCGTTACCTTTTCACCGGCTGCGTAGTATTCCATAATAGACTTGAGGCTGGACATAGAGTTTACGGACTGGTCGTCAAAGCTTACAATAATATCATAAGCGCCCAGACCTGCCTGTGCCGCTGCTGAATTATTTTCAACGCTTCTGATTAAAACCCCCTGCGGATAACCATATGAAGAAGACATTGCACTTGTAATATCCACACCGCTGATTCCCAGGTAAGCGGTTTCTGAACTTGAAACCTTGCTTCTTGTTTCACGGCTCATCAGGCTGTCAATGATATCCATGACATTTGATCCCGGAATGGAGTATGCCATACCTTCTACGCCATCACTGGAGGTCTTTGCAAAGTTAATTGCGATAACCTTACCTTCTGCATTGAGTAATGCACCACCGCTGTTACCGGAATTAATCGCTGCATTTGTCATTAAAAGGCCTGAAAATGTTACATTATTAACAGTAATAGAACGGTTTGTCGCGCTGATAATACCATTTGTCACAGACTGACCTTCACCCAATGCATTACCGATAGCAACAACCTCCTGTCCGATGGCTACATCATCACTGTCTGCCAGTTCTGCGATTGCAATACTGTTGATGGTTGAATCCTTAATATCTGAAAGATTGATTGCCACTACCGCAATATCCTTATCAGACTTTGAACCCTTTACGGTTGCACTGACAGATTCACCGTCCACAAAGACACATTTTAAATCATTTACATCACTAACTACGTGTGCATTCGTTACAACAAGCAGTTCTTTATCATTCTTACCTACAATAATACCGGTTCCGCTTGTCTGTGCTTCATAGGACTGGTTGCCGAACAGTCCATAGAAAGATGAAGAACTTCCTGAAGACACGGTTGTCGTACCGTTTAATGCCACCATTGCCGGAAGGGCTGCATTTGCAACGGACTGTGCATCCATACCCGTTGAAGCTGATGAAGTACTCTGTGCCGTTGTTGCGGTTACATTGGAAGTCACGGTTGCAATGTTGTTATAGTCGCTTGATGATTTTACCGGAAGAATCGTACTTCCCGTGTAATATACGCCATACATTACTGCGCCGGCAATTACACCGAACACGGCTGCCGAACCTGCCAGTTTTGCAAGCCTTTCTCCAAAACCTTCTTTGTTTCTATCCTTCTTTTTCTTCTGCTTTCCATTCTGCTGATTCATACTGCCCTGTCCTGCGCCTGCCTGCTGATAGGTTGTATCCTTCTGGAATGTACTACTCTGCTGATAATAGGAAGTGTTATTGTTTTCCTGTTCAAACGGAATATTTCCTGCGCTGTATCTGTATTCTGAACTTTCTGTCTGTGTTGTTTCCGTTGTATTTTCATCGTCGTAATGAATTCGTTCTCCTGTCTTTGGGTCAAATCTCGGTCTTGGGTTATACTGGTTATTTTCGTCGTTATACATATCGATTTCTCCTCTCTGTCGTGTCTTTTGTTCTTAGATAAAAAAGAACACATCTCGTCTATGCTTTGTAGTATAGTAACGAAATGTGTTCTAATTGTGTTTTCTCTGTTAAGAATTTCTGAACTCGCTCTGCGATAAAAAGATAATTGTGACGCCTGCAGCACAATTATCTATGTGAAGAATCTTAAATTTAAGGATTCTTCACATTACTACTGTCCCGCTACTTCCATACAGCCTTTGTAAGTTCTTCAAGTTTTGCATCTGCATCCGCTAAGTTGCTGCCCTTAACGCCCATGTAGAACTTAATCTTTGGTTCTGTTCCGGACGGTCTTGCACAGCACCATGCATTGTCAGAAAGTGCATAATATAATACGTTGGATGACGGAAGTCCGGTAGACTTCTTTTCGCCGGTCTTTAAATCAACACATTCATCCTTCTTGTAATCTCTTGCTTCGAGTACGTCCCATGAACCGAACTTCTTCGGTGTTTCGTTGCGGAGCTTATCCATCAGTTCTGCAATCTTTTCAGCCCCTTCTGCACCCTTCATGGTAATTGCCTTCTGACCTTCTTTGTAGTATCCGTATTTTTCAAAAATCTGAATCATCTGATCCCACAGAGTCATGTTCTTTGTCTTGTAGTATGCTGCTGCTTCACATAATGCCATAACGGCAACAACTGCATCCTTATCTCTTGCATGTGTTCCGACA
>ERZ779762.1341-NODE-1341-length-13829-cov-3.519820_pt1 | contig 13829 bp, 7 predicted proteins | sample MGYA00511887_ERZ779762 | MGnify/ENA primary metagenome ERZ779762 (study PRJEB29588, sample SAMEA2163052) | human gut metagenome | biome: human gut; feature: human-associated habitat; material: faeces | place: Denmark | collected 2008/2010 ...
TGTTGAATCTAAATATGAAAAATAAGGCATGTATTTTTATATAAATGCATTTTGTGACATAGAGCGTTTTAACCAGTTTTTTTGTGTTGCTTTTATTTTTTGAAGAATTCTTAAATCATATGGAAAGATATAAAGAAGAGAGCAATTATGAACCAACTAAATAACATTTCAACCCCAAAGGGAAGAAAGGTATTTTCAAGAAGAATACTTTTCTTCTCTTTTTTTATTTTAGCAGTCATTGCTTTGGCTCTGGGACTTTGGTTAAAAAGAACCATGGATCAGGAGATCAAGCAGGACAACATAGAAAAAGAGATTACCACGGAGAAAGAAAAGGATGGTGTACGGAACCTCCACAAAAAGTACAAAGATATGATCGGGTGGCTAGAAATCAAAGGCACCGGCTTTTCTTATCCGGTTATGCAGACAGGTATCAAAGGTCATCACGAAGGTGACTGGCAGTATTATCTTCACCGGGATGTGCATGGTGATTACAGCTTTTATGGGACACCGTTTTTAGATGTCCGCTGTAAGACAGACAGTGACAATCTTATCATTTACGGTCACAACATCAACGGGAGACGGTACTTTGGCTATCTGCAAAATTTCCGTGAGGAAACATTTTTTAAGGAACATCCCGTGTTTTCGTTTACTCCGGTAGAGGGAAAGAAGCAGGACTATCACATCGTTTCGGTATTGGAAACGGACAAATATGCAGATTATTATTCCTTCACGGATTATGGAAATGAGAAGGATTATTACGGGATGGTAGAGAAAATCCTAAGTCACAGCAAGTTTCAGAGTGAAGCGGCAAAGAAGATGAAAAAGGAAATGGATGAAAGTGATGCAGAGGCATTCTTTCGGAAATATAAGTTTGTAACGCTTTCCACTTGCCGGACGATGGATGGAAGGGATAAGCGGCTCATGGTAATCGGCTGCAGGAAACGATAACAGGAAGCAAGGAGGATAACAATGCATAAGGAATTAGAGGTTATGAAACCACGCTGCAATGGATTATGGAAAAGGTGTGCAGGAACAGCAGCATTTATCTATTTTTGGATGTTGGCAAATGTGCCGACAGTGGCATCTGCGGCAGACAAAGGGAAAAGCAATGCAACAGATACCGGAGTGACGGAAGTTACGAACGGCATCAATGTAATCAAGGACCTGGTTCTTGGCTGTGTTGGTGGAGTTGGGGTGATTTTTCTTGCCTGGGGACTGTTAGACTTTGGTACAGGGTATTCGGCACATGACACGACGCAGCAAAGTCAGGCGATCAAAAAGGTGATCGGTGGTCTGATCATGATTGCAGTTCCGGCGATTCTGAAACTATTGGGCGTTTCGTAATGAAAGCGGGGACAGCGGATCATAAATTTTCGCTGTGTCCGGAATCCTGAAGGGAGGTGATGATGGTGGGATTGTGGGATTCCGTAACAGGATTTTTCTCAGATTTAGGAGACTTCTTTAGCGGTAAAGACTTTTTTGAAGCTGCCGGATACGCATGGAATGACATGATGAAACTGGCAGCCGATGTTTTGACGAAAAATCCATCTTCCGGCACATACAAGGATGTCTGGGAAAATATATCAACGATCTATACCACCTTAAATGTAGTTGCAGTTTCATTGCTCTGCATTTTTTTCTTATATGGATTTTGCAGGGACAGTTGCGATTTACATGCAGATCTGACATTTGAACGAACGATAAAAATGTTCATTCGGTTGATTATAACCTCAAATGTAATGAGTATGGCGTTAAGTTATATGCCGAAGTTTTTTGCATGGGGCAAGAACCTGACTTCTGCAATCTTGGGAGAAAACAAACTGTCAATGATTTATGACTTTGATGGCGTAAAGGTGTATGAAAATATATCCAGTGCTGATTTTGGTACAATGACGGCATTTTTGACGAGTATCCTGTTTTTCTTATTTACCGTGGTGTGTGGATTTATGGTGGTGCTGACGGTGTTAAATCGTATTCTGAAGATTTACATGATCGCTCCGTTTGCGGGTGTGGCATTGTCTACTCTTGCAGCAGGAGGTCAGACGGCAAATGTGGGTTATTCCTATATACGCACTTTTTTCGGATATGTTTTTTCTGCTCTGCTTATTGCGGTTGTGATTGTAATAAGTGCCAGTTTTATCAATACCGTTGCAATCGACACGGATAATGCAATCATACGGTTGTTGGAGTATTGCTTGAAGATGGGTGTCATTTCATCCTCGGTAAAGATGTCGAACAGTGTCATGCAGAAAGCATTTAATCTATAGAAATGGAGGAAATCAATGACAAAAACAATCAATCCGGATGTGGCTGCCTTTAAGGATGATTTCTTCAAGGGATTGTCTTTCAGGGAGTGCGTATTCGGAGCAAGTGCACTGCTTACAGGAGTGGGAGGAATCCTGCTTCTGCATTTTTACTTTGGTGCAGGGATCAATACAGCCATTACACTGTGTATGCCGGTAATCGGTATCATCGGGCTGTGTGGATTTTACCATAAAAACGGACTGACATTGGCTCAGCTTGTGAGAAGGAGTATAAAGCTCATGTTTCAAAAGCCCTATGTCTATGAAACAAGAAATCAGTGAAAGGAATTGGAGGTACAGACAAATGGAAGCAGAAAAAAACGAAGAAAGAAATGATGAGAAAATGAGGATGGATATTGAAAGGAATACAGACAGTGAAAAAAGGCTGATGGGTTACATAACTGCCATTGCGGAAAGCCGGGATCAGTAACAGCAGCGTTTGGACATTATGTCCAAACAGAAGCAGGTGCAGGAGGAAAAAGTAATGACGAAATATGTAAAAATCTCTGTATTAGCACGAGAGACCGCAAAGAAAGTCTGTCGTGGCAGAGAGCAGTGGATTCGATACCTTGATGTTGCGTCAAGGTTATATAAGTATCCCTTTGAGGACCAGCTACTCATCTATGCACAGCGACCGGACGCAACTGCCTGTGCCTCGCTTGAAATGTGGAATGAGAGGATGTTTTGCTGGGTAAACCGGGGAGCAAAAGGAATTGCCCTTATTGATGGGGAAAGTGAAAGACCAAAACTTCGATATGTCTTTGATGTATCCGATGTTCATAAGGCAAGACGGATTGGTAAAGATCCATTTATCTGGCATTTGAGGGAAGAGCATAAAGAAGTGGTTCTCGCCGAACTGGAGCACATTTATGGCAGTACCAATGATGCCCTTCCTTTTGAATACCGTATTTATGAAATTGCTAAAAGAATAGCGGAAGATTTTTATGAGGAAGCAGTCGATGAGGTGATCGATGAAGCGGCAAACAGTTTTCTGGAAGATCTGGATGGGGATGCAGTTGCTGTCCGGTTCCGGGAAATGCTGGTGCAAAGTGTAAGCTATACTATCCTGAAGCGATGTGGATGTGATATGACGGAGTTTGCCGATGATTTTACCTTTGATTACATCCATGAGTTTAATACGCTCAGAACCTTATCGGTACTTGGCAGTACCACTTCGGAGTTATGTGAACCGGTGCTGATCCAGATTGGAAGAACGATTGCAAGGTATGACAGAGAACTGTTGCATAATGAATTAGTTGCAAAGGAATATAAGTCTATGGAACGAGTTATCCGTGAAGAAGATTTTGTGATTGGAATAGACTCCAATACAGGTGATTGGTTTATTTATGATAATGTTACAACAAGTAATATTTGCTATTGCGATTCAGAAGAACATGCAAAGGAACATATCCGATGGATGGTAGCGAACAATCAAATTTATAAAACAGAAAGGGCGGTGGCAGGGCATGAATCTGACATACGAAAGGAACGGGGACTATCGGATTCCCAATCTGATACCTTCGGAGCAGGAAGGAACAATGCTGACGAAATACGGAGTGTTGCGGAAGAATTATCTGAAAAACCACAGGCGGGGGATTTACACGGGACTTCTTCTGAGCGGAGAACTGCTGACACACTGTCTGGAGATACAGGAACAGGCAGAGGAGAGGTTCGAGGTGCTGATACAGAAGTTGTCGAAGAACCAGACCGTGACGGAGGAACTGAAGCAGAACGATCCGCTGCAGTGGACGAAAGAGATGAACCGGATCTATCAGCAGGCGGAGGAGATTGTTCTGAAGGAACTGGTTTATCAGTAGCAGAGTTAGAGCAGTATGAACCGCCTGCAGACAGTCCCTATCGACAGATGGATTTATTTTCTCTTATGTCGGAGCAGGTGGGAAATATTGCGATGGCACAGGCAGAAATGCCATCAGACAGATTCCTTTTCGGCACGATAACTGCAGGGCAGATCGAAGAGATTCTTTGTACCGGCGGAGGAAAGGAAAACAGCCGGAAACGAATTTATCATAAGTATCAGACCGGAAAAACACCGGAAGAAATGGCGGTTTTTCTTCAGAAAGAATACGGAGAAACCGGCAAAGGATTTCAACTTGGAGGGGAACAGATCTCGGTCTGGTTTAATAAGGATGGAATGTATGCGGCACATGGCACTTCTGCATTTGAGCATACCGAGGCACGTCTTTCCTGGAGTGCTGTGGAGTCTGTGATTCGTGGACAGATCGAAGCGGGTAGTTACATTGACAGCAACGAAGCATATCTGGCTGACCAGTTTGTAAGAAAAGAGTTAGCCGATATGCTTTTCTTTTATTACCGGGACTCGGTTGGAGCATTTCCGGAGAAACTTGGATTTGATGGATATGATTATCCGGTACAGCATGAACGCATTACGGATATGCTGTCCAATGGGGAGGATATTCAAAGGATTGTAGAGCAGATGGATAGGACGCTGCAACAGGTGGATGACGGAGAAATACAGTACCGTTTTCGTCTGATCAAAGATCCAAAGGAGCTGCGGGATGACCTTGCTGATCTTTTGAAGGAAAAGGTTTCTTATCCGTTACCGGAAGAAGTAAATGTTGTCACGGAAGATTTTATCACCGCAGATGAGATTGATCATACTTTATCAAAAGGTTCCGGCTTTGTTCATGGCAGCTTTCGTATTTATGGCTTCTATCATCAGGAGCATACCTTAAAAGAAGCCGCTGATTTTCTGAAAAACGAGTATGGAACTGGAGGGTCTAGTCATGCGCTGGCTGGTTCCGACCATAGTTATAAAGATTATGATGCCAAAGGAATCAAATTAAGTAAGGGATCTATCTTCACGCCGGATGCAGAAGTTCTTTTATCATGGCAGGTAGTAGCAAAACGAATTGGAAAACTGATAAAGGAAGATCGTTATCTTACACCAGAAGCGAAAGAAAAGTATATCCAGTATAAACAGGAACAGAAAGAGAAGGCACTGCAGCAGGCAAAGGAAGAACTGGATGAAGTAATTGGTGAACCAGAGGTCCTTTTAGAAAATAATGTGTCAGAGGACATTTCAGCAGAAAACTATGTAATCTCCGACATGGAATTAGGTGTTGGCACAGCGAAAGAAAAGTTTCAGCGAAATGTGGAAGCCATTCGTACACTGGAAACAATTGAAGCGGAGAAAAGACCGGCAACGAATGAGGAGCAGGAGGTTTTATCAAAGTATGTCGGCTGGGGCGGTCTTGCGGATGCTTTTGATGAAACCAAGAGTGCCTGGGCAAAGGAGTACGCTGAACTGAAAACCCTGTTGTCAGAGGAAGAGTATATTTCTGCAAGGGAAAGTACCTTAAATGCTCATTACACCAGTCCTGTGATCATTCAGGAGATTTACCGGACATTGCAAAGAATGGGATTTACAAAAGGAAATCTTTTAGAGCCTTCGATGGGAATCGGCAACTTCTTTGGTATGCTGCCGGAGACGATGCGGGAGAGCCATTTGTATGGTGTTGAGCTGGATAGTCTGACAGGAAGGATAGCCAGACTACTATATCCGAAAGCCAATATTACCGTGGATGGATATGAGAAAACAGCATTTCCAAATGATTTCTTCGATGCTGCTGTTGGCAATGTTCCATTTGGTCAGTACAAGGTGGCAGATAAGAAATACGATAAATTCAATTTCCTGATCCATGATTACTTCTTTGGAAAAACGTTAGATCAGGTGCGTCCGGGCGGTGTGATTGCATTTATCACCAGTAAGGGAACGATGGATAAGGAAAATCCAAAGGTGCGAAAGTACATTGCACAGAGAGCTGAATTATTGGGGGCGGTCAGACTTCCCAATACCGCATTCAAAGCCAATGCCGGAACAGAAGTCACATCGGATATTCTTTTCTTACAGAAGCGTGACCGCATTGTAGACATAGAACCGGACTGGGTGCATCTTTCACAGGATGAGAATGGCATATCCATGAACAGCTATTTTGTGGAACATCCGGAGATGGTTGTTGGCTCGATGGAAATGGTAAGCGGACCGTATGGAATGGAGAGTACCTGTGTGCCGGATGATTCACTTCCTTTCGAGGAGCAGTTACAAAAGAGTCTGTCTTTTATCGAGGGTTCTTATGAAGAAATTGAGCTGGAAGAACTGAATGAGGAGTTGACGGTAGAGGTTATCCCGGCAGTGCCGGAAGTGAAGAACTTTAGTTATGCGCTGATTGATGATCGGCTGTATTATCGGGAAAACTCTTTGATGCGTCCGGTGGAAGCCGCCGAGGGAATGCTTGAGAGGATTAAGGGCATGGTTGCCATAAGGGACTGCACGCAGGAATTGATCCGATTACAGTTAGAAGATTATCCGGATGAGCAGATTCATTCCAGGCAGAAACAGTTAAATGACCTGTATGATTCTTTTGCAAAAGACTATGGGAGGATTTATTCCAAAACCAATAAGCGGGCGTTTCATCAGGACAGCTGCTATTGTCTGCTCTGTTCACTGGAGAAACAGGACGAGGAAGGTAACTTTCTTGGAAAAGCGGATATGTTTACGAAGCGCACCATAAAGAAAGCAGAGGTTGTGACCAGTGTGGATACGGCAAGTGAAGCGTTAGCGGTTTCATTGGCAGAAAAAGCAGCGATTGATTTTAAATACATGTCCGAACTGAGTGGAAAAGACGAAGATACGCTGATCGATGAGTTGACCGGCATTATTTTCAAAAATCCACTTAGTGAGGAATGGGAAACGGCGGATGCTTATTTAAGCGGAAATGTGCGAAATAAACTGGAAGCAGCCGAAACTTTTGCGAAGAATGAACCCATGTATGCGGTCAATGTGGAAGCCCTGAAACGGGTACAGCCGAGAGAACTGGATGCCAGTGAGATTGAAGTCCGGATTGGAGCAACATGGATTGAACCGAGATTTATCGAGGATTTTATGCGGGAAGTGTTTGAGACACCGGAGCATTTATTAAATCGTGATGTGATAAAGATCCAGTATTCCGATGTGACCGGGCAGTGGAATGTGAAGGGAAAAAATGCGGACTATGGAAATTCACTTGTAAACATGACATATGGAACCAGCAGGAGAAATGCTTATCAGATTTTGGAAGATTCCCTGAATCTGAAGGACAGCCGTGTGTATGACATAGTGATCGAGGATGGCAAAGAGAAAAGGGTTCTTAATAAAAAGGAGACAACGATTGCTGCACAGAAGCAGGATACCATGAGGGAAGCCTTCCGGGACTGGGTATTTCGTGATATGGACAGGCGTAATGAACTTGTAAGTAAGTACAATGTATTGTTTAATTCCACCAGACCACGGGAGTATGACGGTTCTCATTTGAAGTTTCCGGGCATGACACCGGATATTGAGTTAAAGGGTTATCAGAAAAATGCTGTGGCTCATGTTTTGTATGGAAATAATACACTGCTTGCACACTGTGTCGGTGCCGGAAAAACATTTGAAATGGTTGCGGCTGCAATGGAAAGCAAGCGTCTGGGGTTATGTCAGAAAAGTTTGTTTGTCGTACCAAACCATCTGACGGAGCAGTGGGCCAGTGACTTTTTACGATTGTATCCGGGAGCCAATATTTTAGCGGCTACCAAGAAAGATTTTCAGCCGGCAAATCGTAAAAAGTTCTGCTCACGGATTGCTACCGGCGATTATGATGCGGTGATCATCGGACATAGTCAGTTTGAAAAGATACCGCTATCTGCTGAACGGCAGACTGCCATTATTGAGCGGCAGATTGCTGAGATCACGCAGTCGATTGAAGAAATCAAAGCGGAGCAGGGAGAACGCTATACCATTAAGCAGATGGAGAAAATGAGGAAAACCCTTCAGACACGATTGGACAAACTCAATGATACTTCCAGAAAAGATGATGTTGTGACCTTTGAACAGTTAGGAGTGGACAGGCTTTTTGTGGATGAAAGCCATTATTACAAAAATCTTTTTTTACATACAAAAATGCGTAATGTAGCGGGGATTGCCCAGTCGGAAGCACAGAAATCTTCCGATATGTTTGCCAAGTGTCAGTATCTGGATGAACTGACCGGCGGAAAGGGGATTACCTTTGCAACGGGAACCCCGATTTCCAACAGTATGACGGAATTATACACCAACATGCGTTACCTGCAGTATGATATGCTGCAGCGGATGGGACTGGGGCATTTTGATTCCTGGGCATCTTCTTTTGGAGAGACGCAGACAGCGATCGAACTTGCACCGGAGGGAACCGGATACCGTGCAAAGACGAGATTTGCCAAGTTTTACAATCTGCCGGAGTTAATCGCACTGTTTAAGGAGTGTGCGGATATTCAGACACCGGATATGTTAAATCTATCCATTCCGAAAGCAGAGTATGAAAATGTGGTATTACAGCCGAGCGAACATCAAAAGGAGATGGTCGCATCGTTAGCGGAGCGGGCGGAGGCAGTCCGTGACCGGAGAGTGGAACCACATGAAGATAACATGTTAAAGATTACAAATGATGGAAGGAAGCTGGCGCTGGATCAGAGACTGATCAATCCGCTACTGCCGGATGAAGAACATTCCAAAGTAAACGCCCTTGTGCAAAAGGCGTATGAGATATGGGACAGGACAAAGGCAGACAAATCTGCACAGCTTATCTTTTGTGACCTTTCGACGCCGAAGATAGTCGGGAAAACAATCGCAGGTGATGGAAATGATATGTTAGAAGCAGAAGTGTTTGATGATGTCTACCATGACATTAAGCGAAAGCTCATGAACCGGGGTGTACCGGAAGAAGAGATTGCCTTTATTCATGAAGCGAATACGGAGTTAAGAAAGACGGAGCTGTTTGGCAAGGTAAGAAGCGGACAGGTTCGTTTTTTGATTGGTTCCACGCAGAAGATGGGAGCCGGAACCAATGTGCAGGATCGTCTGGTTGCCTTGCATCATTTGGACGTACCATGGCGTCCGTCAGACATTGAACAGCAGGAAGGACGTATTCTCAGACAGGGCAACAGAAATGATACCGTGTCTATTTTTCGTTATGTGACAGAAGGCACCTTTGACAGTTATTCGTGGCAGGTCATAGAAAACAAGCAGAAATTCATCAGCCAGATCATGACAAGTAAATCGCCGGTACGAAGCTGTGAGGATGTGGATGAAGCAGCACTTACTTATGCCGAGGTCAAAGCACTTGCCACAGGAAACCCTTATATCAAGGAAAAGATGGATTTAGATATTCAGGTATCCAGGCTGAAACTGATGAAAGCAAACCATACCAGTCAGATCTACCGGCTGGAGGATAACATCGCAAAAAATTATCCGAAGCAGATTGAAATTCTGCAGGAGCGGATTCGGGGATTTCAGACAGATATGGAAACCGTGCGAAAGAATCTTCCGGCGGATAAGGACAACTTTTCCATGAAAGTGGGAAACCGCATCTTTACGGACAAAAAGGAAGCAGGAACAGCTATTCTTGCCATGTGCCAGGAGATGGATTCCCTGCAGCAGATGGTAGAGATCGGTGAGTATGCCGGCATGAAGATGAAAGTCACTTTTGATTCCTTTAACCGCAAGTTTGTGATGAGTCTGAAAGGAGAACTTAGCCACAACTTTGAACTTGGTTCGGATGCGTTTGGAAATATCACAAGACTTCACAATGTTTTAGATGGCATGGCTGGGAAACTTTCAGAAGCAGAGACAAAACTTAACAATGTCACACACCAGTTGGAAACGGCAAAGATGGAGGTGCAAAAGCCGTTTCCTGCGGAGGAAGAACTGAAGGAGAAGATGGAACGGTTAGCGGAACTGGATGCCCTGTTAAATATGGATGAAAAAGGCGGGACACCGGTACTCGAAAATGAACCGACGGTTACTCCTTTGGGCGAATGGCTGTTAGAACATCTTTTGCCGGAATTTATGGAAGAGTATGAAATGACAGAGGAACGGGCGAGAGAAGTGCTATTAGATGCTCTGCCGGAAGAAGAAAGCGAAGTAGTCTGCTTTTCTTCGGAGCAGAATGCAGAGAGTTTCGACAGTAATGAAATGCAAAAGCAGATGGCTGAATATATGGATGGTGATTTTTATGCCATACCGGTATCGGATACGGAATATCTGATCGCACCAAAAGTGGAACAGGACAGTGTGATTTATCTGCGTTCCATTTTAAGTCAGTTGGGAGATTCGGTGTTATCTTCGCCGGCAATGAAATCCCATGCTGCGTATGAGTATGATTCCGGAACAAACCGGATGAAGCCGTTTGACCATATGAGAATACTGAGAGGACTTTGTGCGGTAGGTGAGGAAAGGCATATCTACCATGCACGGTCACGAGAACCAACAGAAACAAGAACATCCAACTTGGCACAAGTACATTAAAGGAGCGTTTGGACATCATGTCCAGACAGAAAGAAAAGAGGTAAAACGAAATGAAGAGTTATAGCGAATTTATGGAGTATATCAAAGAGAATGTAACGGATTATCTGCCGGAACGGTTTGAAGAGGCGGAGATTAGTATTCAGCAGGTAGTGAAAAACAACGATGTTGTGTTAGATGGATTGAGTATTCGCAATCCGGACAGTAATCTTTCACCTAATATTTATCTGAATCCATTGTACGAGCAGTATCAGAAGGGAAGAAATCTGGATGAACTCGTATCCAGTATTGCAGATACTTATATTGAAAATATCGCACCGCTTGAGGAGAGAGCAATTCAGATGCCGCTGGATGATTTGTTCGACTATGAACAGGTAAAAGACAATGTTTTCCCAAGACTTGTGAATCTGGAAAGGAATCAGCTTGGTTTAAAAGATGTCCCTTATACCAAGCTGGGGGACTTAGCAGTTACCTATCGTGTAAAAGTGTCAGGGGATTCTAATACACTAAGTTCTCTTGCGATTACAAATGCTTTGATGGAAAAGTATGGTGTCACAACAGGAGAATTGCACGAACAGGCACTTGAAAATATGGAACGGCTGCTTCCGGCAGCATTTCACTCGCTTGACGATATTATGACAGATATCATGGCTGTGGAACTTTCAAAAAATGAAGGAATTTCTATGGAAGAAGCGAAAGATTATATCCGGGAAATGATTCCGCCTAACGCATCGCAGATGTATTGTTTGACAAATGAAACAAAGATAAACGGTGCTACCTGTATAATCAATGAAAATGTGCAGAAAATGGTAGCGGATAAAGTGGGCGGTGATTATTTTGTAATTCCTTCTTCGGTGCACGAAGTGCTGATTCTGCCTAAGAGTAGTAATATGAGTCCGCAAGAACTTGAAAGTATCGTGAAAAGTGTTAATGCGGCTTATGTATCTCCCAATGAGTTTTTATCGGATCATGTTTATCAGTATGATGCGAAGGAACATAAACTCAGTTTTTGTACACAAGAGAAGGAACTGAAACAGAACCAGCCGCCAAAAGTGAATGTGCAGCCGGAACACAGTCATGAACCAATCAAGCATAGTGGCAAAAGCCATTAGTCGGGAGGACAGCATATGAGAGAAAAAAAGATTGAAATTCATTCTTTGGAAGAATTGAAACAACTGATTGAGCAAAAAGATGAGGAAACAATGCTTGTGATAACCGTGGAGGTGGTTTCAAATGAGTTATGAATTAAAACAGGTGGACGTTCGGTTAAAACTGACTGGCAAAGAGAGTGTGTTCAGCAGGGAAGTTATTGATACGCCGGAGAAAGCCGTTTCTGTTTTGGCACCGGTATTAGCAGAACTTGACCGGGAGGAAGTCTGTGTTGTCAATCTGGATGGAAAAGGACACCCCATCAATTTCAGTGTGGTCAGCATTGGAAGTGTCAATTCTTCTTTGATAACCGGAAGAGAATTATACAAATCTGCCATTTTGTCGAATGCGGCAGCTATCATTATGATTCACAATCACCCATCATCGGATCTTCAAATGAGCAGACTGGATTTTGATGTAACAGAAAAAATGATGTATGCCGGCGTTTTGCTGGATATAGATTTTTATGACCATGTCCTTGTGGCCGGAAGCACAGGAGAAATATTCAGTATGCGTGAACATGTGCCGGAGTTGTTTGAACTGAGCCAGTATCCTTCTTTGATTTCTCACGGGGCAGACGGTGTGAAAGAAGAACATTCGTATCAAGCAACGTCGTTTGTTCCTGTTACTTACGAAATCCTGCAGATTAAGGAAGGAAGCAATGGAGAAGCCTACCGTTTTTTGAAAATGAGTCATGTGCAGGCAAGTGGAATGCAGGTAAACGCAGATGATTATGAATCAAAGTACAAAGAAGCATGGAAGCCGGGAGAGACATTGGAAACAATCTATGAACGCTTTAATATCCATCGCCCAGAGGATTTTACAGGACATTCCTTATCGGTAAGTGATGTGGTTGTTTTGGAATCCGAGTCAGAGAAGAAAGCATTTTATGTGGATTCCTTTGGCTTTTCTGAAATAAAAGATTTCTTTGTGGAACGATTTGAACGGACGGAACAACAGAAGAAAATGATTGCCGGTTTCCGTGAAAAAACAGAAACATATTTTCGCCCGGTAGAAGGGATGAATGCAACAGAAGTGGAAGATACGGTACGGGATTATCTGATGGATACGATAAGACGACAGGATTTACTGATACAGATTGGTGAGGTTATGGTTTATGGAAGCCGGTGTCGGGGAACAGAAAAATCGACTTCGGACATCGACATCGTAGTTGAATACAAGGGAGACATTCGGGAAGATGATTTGTTCAACCTGCTCCATGAGGATGAATTTCTCCTAGGAAATCATAAGGTAGATATCAATCCCATTCAAGCGGACAAGTCCGGAAATATCGCAGAGTTTTTGCAGCAAGCCACAATTTACATGGAAAGTGAGATGGTGTTTTCTATTGGAAACCGGTATATCTATATCCAGGATGCAACGGAAGGGTATGACTATACCATTTATGGATTGGATATGAAAGAGATTGACGGTGGCGTATATGATGATTCGGACATATCCATCTATGAGGCACTGGATGAAATCGTAGCAGATCTGCGAGAATATCCGGATGGTAACATCGTAAAAGGAAATGTTAGAAAAGATTCACCACTGGTTCCAGTCAACCTAGATGAATTTGAAGAAGCCGTAGAACGTAGCCAGTACGTTCCTCCAAAGATTACCTATACGGTTGCTGAGTGCGGTGAGTTTCATTCCATGGGAAGATACCGTGATGATATAGAAAACGTCAATGAGGCAATCGCTCTTTGGAATGAGTACAGAGAAGGAACCCTTAATGGCGTTCCAAGTATTGGAATTTTGGTACATACACCGGGACAATCAGAACTGGAAGACAAACAAGTGGATCTGGTGTCCGGCAAAACGATGGATTTGGATATGATACGGTATTATCCAAAAATCAATACCGAAGAGGCTGCTATTCAAAAGATTTGTGAGTTGGTTGAAAATCTCCATGATGTAGAGTTGGTCGGTAAAGTGCCGGAGAATGTGTCAGCAGAACTGATCCTTCTTGAATTTGACCCAAAGCAGGAGATATACAATGAGGAAGAACGAAGTTTGATTAAGGAGTATGCTTCGCA
>ERZ779762.1342-NODE-1342-length-13822-cov-2.981187_pt1 | contig 13822 bp, 12 predicted proteins | sample MGYA00511887_ERZ779762 | MGnify/ENA primary metagenome ERZ779762 (study PRJEB29588, sample SAMEA2163052) | human gut metagenome | biome: human gut; feature: human-associated habitat; material: faeces | place: Denmark | collected 2008/2010 ...
TTCTGACATGTCCTTCACCCTCCTGGTTTTAGTATATTCTTTTGAGCGTGGGGTGTCAAGTTTTATTATACAACATCAATTTTGTTCTATTCAGCGTTTACCTTGGAAAAGCGAATGAGCCCGGCATTTAACCGGACTCATTCTGAACCTATTTTGTTATGGCTTAATCATCAGCTCTTTTCAGCGAGCTTTTTGTTAGCCGTATCAAGTTCCGCCTGGACTGCCGCGCGGATAGTTTCGCGGGTCTGGGTCCAGCTTGCGCCGCTGTTGTAGGCTTCCTTCATCGGATTGTTTATGAGATCGGCAACGTTGGAGGAAACGGCGTTGTACATCTCAATTACCGGGTGCTCGGCGGTCATCTGATTTACAAGGCGGTACATATCCCACTGTTCCTGCGTCCAGTTGTACTCATCAAATGCCTGGCGCTTTCCGATTTCGACAGCCGCCTCACTGTCGCGGGTAGCCATTGCGCAGTTGAGATAAGCTGCTACGCCCTTGGGGTTCTTCGCGCCTTTTATCAGCGAGAATCCGGAAACTCTCGCCGGGAGGTAATACTCGTCGGCGTCGGTGCATTTCGGCATGGGGACGAACATCACATCTTCCTGGTTGTTTGCGAAATCCTGAATGTAGTTGTTATAAGGATACATTGCGTACAGACCTACCGGATAGAACAGCGTTTTTCCATCGGCAACACGCCTCGGCTGAACCTGCCAGTTATACTGCGCTTTCGGGAACTGTAGATTGTTCTTATTCATATCCAGCATAAAGTTCTGCGCCTTTTCAATCATGGCGTTGTCAAGATTCTGCACGATCTTTCCGTCGCTCATGCCGACATATGGAACGCCTGTAGTAAGGGAAAATCCGCTTTCAAACCACCAGCCGTCGGTAGCGTATTTTTCAGCGTCAACATCGCAGAATTTGGTCATCATATCCCAGAATGTTTCCCATGTCCACTTGCCCTCTGCGAGAAGCTCCGCCGGGTCGTCAAGGGAATTGTCACGGATAGTGTTCTTGTTGTAGAACATCACGCAGTCGCCTTCTACGTCAACAGCGCCTACATAGTGTCTTCCGTTGAACGCAAACTGCTCGTTTACCGCGCTCATGGGTGCCCACAGCTCGCTGCTGAAATCAACGTAATCATCGAGCGGGTCGAACATTCCGCTGATAGCGCCCTTGGGGAACACGTCCATGTCACCTGCACTGAACATATCCGGGGAATCGTCCGCCTGCACCAGCACTGCCAGCTTATCGTAGCGGCTGTCCCACGGGGTGTTGACGTACTCTATCCTGCCGCCGAACTGGCTCTGGAACATCTCCAGTGCCGGAGCCACCGGCTGTCCCTCTGCGGGATTCAGATCCCATGATGAGAGGAACTTTACAACGCCGTTTTCCAGCTTTTCAGCGCCGATGTCGATTTCCGCGATTTTGTCCGCGTCATCCTTGTTCATGGTTGCCGTGGTAGCCGCGGTTGTCACCTGCGCCGGAGAGTTGGAGGAGGCCGGAGCGCTGCTCATTTCCTGCTGCTCGTCGCAGCCCGTAACCGCGAGGACGGAGCATATCGCAAGCGCCGCTGCTGTGAGTCGTGTGATATTTTTCATTCTGCTCATTCCTTTCGTAAACGGAATTACTTTCTTCTGGTCGCGAAAAGCACGCCGGCTGCGATAACCGCTGCGCCTGCTACTGATGCGATTCCGGAAACGCCGGTGTCGGGATTGCCCTTTGTGGGAGCGGTGGTTTCAGCGGGAGTTTCTGCGGGAGTTTCAGCGGCTGCAGAATCCTCTGCGGGAGCAGGCTCGTCGGAGAATGTCATCTCAAGCAGTTCAATACCGTGACCCATAATGGCCATGCCCGCATTCTGGAGAAGCTCAAGCTGGTCAGCCGGGATAGTGAAGCTCATGGAGGAGCTGTCCATCTCAAGCGTGTAGCTGTCGCCGCCCTCGGAAAGGACTGCGCCGTTCAGTGTGCTGATGAAAGGCCAGCCGGCGTCGTTCACCATGGGCTTGATGCACCAGTAGTCCTGACCGTCCATGTCGGCGAGGCTTTCGTTTACGTTGTAGGTGATGGTGACTGTGGTGTCGGGGGTAACGTCTGCGAATTCCTCAGCGCCGATAGTCACGCTGTTGCTCCAGCCAAAGCCGAGATCCTTGTTGATGGAGTAAGCGCCTGCGGTAGCGGAAATTGCTGCGACTGCGGCAGCAGCGGTAATAACGGAGATAAACTTTTTCATGGTGATTCTTCCTTTCAGATTGCATTTGTGTCGTGCAGACTGTCGTAGTTTTTTCGGCTGTCTGTCCCTTTGTTGTCTATATTATAGCATTTACTTAACTTACGTTATATCAGAAATTTAACATTTGTATCGTCAGTTTATCCGAAATGCTTGACGGACGTGAGATTTTTTTGTATAATATATTCAATGATACTTTTTTAATAAAAAGGAGAAAAGGTAATGAGCGAGCTGCACAAAGAACTGTCGCGCATAGAGTTTGAAATGCGCGAAAACTCCATGACCCACACCCCGGTAGAAAACGAAATGCGTTTCTACGATGCTGTCAAGCGCGGCGACATGGACGCCGCAAGAACGCTTTCCACGCCGCTTGGCGGGGAGGGCTTCGGCGTGCTTTCCACCGACCGCCTGCGTAATCTGAAATACCACCTTGTTATAACGGTGTCGTTCATCACGCGTTTCTGCGTTGAGGGAGGAATGGAGCGCGAAACCGCCTACAATCTAAGCGACCTCTATATAAGAAAAGCAGACCTTGCGGCTTCCGCAGAGGAGATAAACGCGATACACTCCGAGCTTATCACGGATTTCACCGAGCGAATGGCCAGGCTGAAAAACGGCAGCAGCTACTGCTATCAGGTCACGAAATGCATGGAGTACGTCTACGACCACCTGCACGAAAAGCTGATGGTGAACGATATTGCGGAGGAACTCGGGCTTTCGGTGCAGTACCTTTCAAAACTGTTCCGTACGGAAACCGGGCTTACGCTCAACCGGTACATTTTGAAGAAAAAGATAGACGCCGCCTGCCAGATGCTGAAATATTCCCGGTATGAAGCCGTGGACGTCGGGAACTTCCTCGCGTTCAGCTCCCACAGCCATTTTATCCAGAAATTCCGCGAGGAAACCGGGCTCACGCCGAAGCAGTACCGCGAAAAGTACTATCATTCGTCCTCCGGAATGAAAGCCGGCGTGGAAATAAAATAAAACTAAAAACGTGATATTTTTATGCGTATCGTAATATAATCGCGCGGGATTTTATGCTAAAATCAAGATACAAGGCAGAACTCCCAGACCCCAGAAAGGAACGTGATATATTATGAAAAAACACATTATCAGCATTATGCTCATCGCAGGGACTATCGCACTCTGCGGCTGTTCCGCGAATAACGGTACATCATCGGATATCCAGTCATCTTCTCAGTCAGAAAGTCAGCAGACCGCAGAAGCAGCAACCTCCGAAGTTGAAACCGCAGAAGCCCCGGCTGAAAGCAGCGTTCTCGCAGACCTCACCGGAACCTACGACGATGTAAGCGAAAAATTCGAGTTTTCGGACGGCTGGTCGAACGGCTCGATGTTCAACTGCACATGGCGCAAGGACAACGGCAGTATTTCCGACGGCTCAATGAAGCTCACTATTGATAAGGATCTGCTGGATAAGCCGCCCTATTCCGGCGCGGAGTTCCGCTCCCGGGATTTCTACGGCTACGGTATGTACGAAGTCGTTATGAAGCCGATAAAGAACGACGGCGTGGTAAGCTCGTTCTTCACCTACACGGGACCCTCCGACAACAACCCGTGGGACGAGATAGACATTGAATTTCTCGGCAAGGACACCACAAAGGTGCAGTTCAACTACTTCACCGACGGCAAGGGAAATCACGAATTCCTGTACGACCTCGGCTTTGACGCTTCCGAGGAGTTCCACACCTACGGTTTCGACTGGCAGGCGGACAGCATCACATGGTACGTTGACGGCGAAGCGGTCTACACGGCGACAGAGAATATTCCCTCCACCCCCGGCAAGATAATGACGAACGTATGGCCGGGAACAGGCGTTGACGGCTGGCTGAACGCGTTTGACGGCACAGTTCCGATTACCGCAGAATATAAGTCCGTTGACTTCACTGCGGCAGAGGAGGGCTGAAAATGAACGAATTCAAGGGATACAGGAACGGCGTTGACCTCGGCGGCTGGCTCTCACAGTGCGGCTACGAAAAGGAACATATCGAGAGCTTCATCACTGAAGCAGATATCGCGCGGATAGCTTTGTGGGGCTGCGACCATGTGCGCCTGCCGTTTGACTACAACATAATTCTTGATGAAAACGGCGACGTGCTGGAAAGCGGTCTGAAGCTTCTGGAGCGCTGTGCGGACTGGTGCAGGGCGCACGGGCTTAATATAATTCTCGACCTGCACAAGACGATGGGTTTTTCGTTCGACAAGGGCGAGCAGGAATCCGGGTTCTTTGATAATCAGCATTATCAGGATATTTTCGTGAACCTCTGGAGCCGCATTGCAAAGCGCTTCGGCAATCGTAACGACGTTGCTTTTGAACTCCTCAACGAGATAACCGAGCGCCGTTTCGCGGAGATATGGAATCGCATCGCAGCGCGCACGATAACCGAAATTCGCAGGTGCGCTCCGGATAATTTCGTGCTCATCGGCGGCATTTATCAGAACGGCATTTTCGGTCTGACGCTGCTTGACAAGCCGTGCGACGAGCATATCGTGTTCAATTTCCACTACTACAATCCGCTGGTGTTCACGCATCAGAAAGCGCACTGGATAGATAAAATGACGGACGAGTGTGAGATAAGCTATCCCGGTCCAACAAAGGAATATTATGAAAAATCCCTTAAATTCATCGGTCCGGACCTCGCGCAGGCTTACGAGAATTACCCCATAGATATCGTAGACCGCCGTTTCATGGAAGCGGAAATGCAGGTCGCCGCTGATGTCGGCAAGAAAATGAACGTCCCAGTTTACTGCGGGGAATATGGTGTTATCGACAAGGTGGGCGGCGCTGACCTGCTCCGCTGGTACGATGATATCCACGCCGTATTCGACAAATTCGGTTTCGGCCGTGCTGCGTGGAACTACAAGGAAAAGGATTTCGGAATAGTTGACGAGTGCCGCGCGGATATCGCAGATGAGATCGTAAAACATCTGAAACGATAATTGCAAACGAGCAGGTGCATTTTTAAAATGCGCCTGCCTGTTTATATCCTGAGAAAATGCAGATATTGCCCTAAAAATAGCTTTCCCCACTTGAATTTTATATCCGATAATGATATCATTATAGAAAGACGCTATTGGAGGAAAACAATACATGAAAAGCGAACTCAACATTTCAGGAAAATCACGCGAAATGAACTACCCCTGCGAATTTATACAGAAGGAACTTCATTGCGCATATGACGATAAGGATATTTTCGGTACACTATATATCCCGGATAACGGACTTGCAAAGCACCCGGCAGTTATTCTGAGCCACGGATACAACAGCACAGGCGCTGATATGCAGGATATGGCGGAGGAGATCGCACGCAGCGGAGTTTTAGCGTACACTTTTGATTACTGCGGAGGCAGCACCCGTTCACAAAGCTCCGGAAAATCCGTGGATATGAGCGTTGAAACTGAACAGGGCGATTTGCGTAATGTTATAGATATGATTTCCGGGCTGGACAATGCAGACGTGTCAAAGCTGTATCTTTACGGTGAAAGTCAGGGCGGTTTCGTTGCTGCGCTGACTGGCGCTGAGATACCGGACAGGATAGCAGGAATGTTTCTGGTCTACCCTGCATTCTGCATTGTTGACCAGTGGCTTTCAATGGATCCTGCCGCTATGACAGAACCTTTCAGATTCATGGGTGAAATGACGCTTTCCAGAACTTATTATGACGGAGTGCCCAGATATGATATTTACAAACACATCAGTTCGTTTACGAATCCCGTGTTGATATGGCATGGAGATAACGATCAGGTTGTTGATATTTCATACGCACATAAGGTAAAAGAAGCGTTTCCGGACTCTGATCTCACCATAATTAAAGGAGCAGGTCACGGATTTAACGGAAAAGACAGACAGCTTGTCATAGACGGCGTTTGCGGCTATCTCAAAGTTGGTCACCTCTAAAAACCTTGTTTGAAGAAGTTTCCTGATAATACTGCATTAAAAATATCCACCGGTCGCCCGGTGGATATCTCTATTTATAGTAGAATTCAGCCCTGCCCGTAATACGCATTCGCGCCGTGCTTGCGCAGATAGTGCTTGTCGAGGAGTTCCTGCTGCATTCTTCCGGCGGTCGGGGCGATAGTCAGCGCATGGTAGTTCATGAACGCGACTTCCTCCAGGACTACGGAATTATGCACCGCTTCGTGCGCGTCCTTTCCCCAGGTGAACGGACCGTGGCTCTTTACCAGCACAGCCGGAATACTCATCGGGTCAACTCCGTTGAACGTTTCGATTATGACTTTTCCGGTTTCCTTTTCGTACTCGCCGCGTATCTCTTCGGGGGTCATAGCCCGGGTACAGGGAATCTCGCCGTAAAAATAGTCCCCCTGGGTGGTGCCCATCGGCTGTATTCCTACTCCTGCCTGCGCAAAAGAAGTCGCCCAGCGGCTGTGAGTGTGCACAACGCCGCCGATAGCCGGGAAAGCGCGGTACAGCTCCAGGTGAGTGGGAGTATCGCTGGAGGGCTTCCACTTGCCCTCTGCGACCTTACCCGTCGCGAGCTCCACTACCACCATGTCCTCTGCGGTCATTCCCTCATACGGAACGCCGGAGGGCTTTATCACTATCATTCCGCTCTCGCGGTCGATGGCGGAAACATTGCCCCAGGTGAACGTTACAAGGTTGTATTTCGGAAGCAGAAGATTGGCTTCCAGAACTTCCTGCTTTAATTTCTCTAACATGTATGAACTTCCTTTCAGTTATTCGCCGCCGCGTATTCCGCAGCAAGTCCGCGCTTGTAGTTCTCCATGAATTTCCGGAATCCCTCCGCGCCATTTTCCTCGGGCTGTAGCGTCGTGGATTCCATGCCGCCGAATACCTCGCTGTCGAGGAACTCCGGCAGGGACTTTCCGCCGCCGCATACGGAGAAAGCCGCCAGCAGCGCCATTCCCCATGCGCCGCCCTCGCTGGCGGTCTTCATGACGGAAACCGCGCAGCCCAGACCGTCCGCGAGGAACTGCTGAGCAACTCCCTTCGTCTTGAACAGACCGCCGTGTCCGGTTATCTTGTCAACGGAAACCTGCTCCTTTTCAAACAGGATATCCATGCCGAGTTTCAGCGCCGCCATAGTGGAGTAAATTTCCGCACGGAACAGGTTTGCAAGGTTGAATTTCCCGTCCGGGGTGCGGAAGTACATCGGTCTGCCGTTCTCAGCGCCCGCGACAGGCTCGCCGGAAAGGAAGTTGTAGACAACGGTATCGCCGCAGTCCGGGTCGCCGGTCAGCGCGTGGTAATACAGCATGTCATAAAGTGCAGGCTTTGCGATCGGGTGACCGCTCAGCTCTGCAAATTCGCCGAAAATCTTCACCCATGCGTCCAGTTCGGAGGAGCAGTTGTTGCAGTGCACCATGGCAACCGGAGCGCCGTCCGGGGTGGTTACTACGTCGATTTCAGGGTAGTAGCCCCTGAGCGGCTTGTCCAGCACCAACATTGCGAAAATGGAGGTTCCTGCGGATACGTTGCCCGTGCGCGGAAGCACACTGTTCGTCGCCGCCATTCCGGTGCCTGCGTCGCCCTCGGGTGGGCATACGGGAACTCCCGGCTGGAGCGCGCCTGTCGGGTCGAGGAACTTTGCGCCCTCCGCAGTCAGCGCGGCTTCCCTTGCGCCGGCGTTGAGCACCCCGGGGAGGATTTCCGCAAGCTTCCCGGAAAATCCCTTTTCCGCAAGCTTCTCATCTACCTTTGCGATGTACTCCGCGTTGTACGCGATACCGTCAACCGGGAATATTCCGGAGGCTTCACCCACGCCGACCTGGCGCTTTCCGGTCAGCTGATAGTGGATATATCCCGCAAGCGTGTTGATGTGCGCGATGTTCTTGACGTGCTTCTCGCCGTTCAGCACCGCCTGATAGAGGTGCGCTATGCTCCAGCGCTGGGGAACGTTGAATCCCAGCAGCTCCGACAGTTCGGAAGCAGCCTGCTCGGTTATCGTATTTCTCCATGTGCGGAACGGAACCAGCAGATTATCATCCTTGTCGAACGCCATGTAGCCGTGCATCATGCCGGAGATTCCCATTGCGCCGTAGCCCGTGGGAACCACGCCGTATTTGCTCTTGACGTCCTCCACAAGGCTTGCGTAGCAGCGCTGTAATCCGGTGGTGATGTCGTCGAGGGAATAAGTCCACACGCCGTTCTCGTAGCGGTTCTGCCAGTCGTGGCTTCCGGAAGCGATGGGCGCAAACGTATCGTCGATGAGCACCGCCTTTATTCTGGTGGAGCCGAATTCTATGCCAAGGTAGGTCTTGTTGTTCTGTATTTTTTTCTGAATCGTCATACTATCACCTCTTGAGAGCCGCAGCAGCGTCAAGTAATGCAAGCTGCTGTTCAAAGCTGTTTATGTCGGTCTTGTCGTCGATGACCACAAGCTCCGTATTCGTCATCTTTGCAAACAGACGGATATCATCGACAGTGAGCGCCGTGGAAACTACCGCATGATGGGCGCCGCCGGCGTATATCCACGCAGCCGCGCCGATAGCGAAATCGGGCTTCAGCTTCCACATAAGTCTTGCAACAGGGAGTTTCGGCATGGGAGCCGGCTGCCTAACAAGCGTGATCTCAGCGCATACAAGACGGAATCTGTCGCCGAGGTCTATCATGGAAACCGCGATACCCTCGCCGTCAATGCCGTCGAATACAAGGCGCGCCGGGTCGGATTTTCCGCCGATACCAAGCGGGTGCACCTGAATTTCAGGCTTGTTTTCCGCAAACACCGGGGATATCTCCAGCATATGCGCCGCAAGCTCCAGCTCCTCGCCGGAAGTGAGATCGTAGGTGTAGTCCTCCATGAATCCGGTGGAACCCTTTCTTCCCTCGGACATTCTGAACAGCACCGCGCCGAGAGCCGCGGTCTTGTAGTCGCCCTCCGGACCGAAGCCCACGCCCTTTGCCATGAGATTCTGCGCCGCGATTCCGGGGAGCTGGTTCAGCCCGTGGAGATCCTGGAACGTATCTGTGAACGCCCCTATCTTTTCCCGTGCAATGAACTTGTCGAGAGCAACTTCATATTTAGCCTGCTCGCGGACAGCGGCGATGTTGTCCGTCTCCATCGTGTACTTTTCGGTGTATTCAGCCATTTTGGCGTCTATTTCGGATTCGGTAACGCCGTCCGCGATCTCCGCTACGTCGCCTATACCGTAGTAGTTCACGTTCCAGCCGAAGCGTATCTCGCTTTCAACGCGGTCGCCGTCAGTGACTGCAACATCACGCATATTGTTTCCGAGCATCGCTACCCTCAAAGTCCTGCTGAAAGATACTGCGGAAGCCGCATGAGCGAATCTGCGGATCTTCTCTGTAACGTCATCGTGCTGATAGTAGCCTGCAACGACCTCGCGCTTGATTCCGAGCCTTGTGCAGATGAACCCGAACTCGCGGTCGCCGTGCGCGGACTGGTTGAGGTTCATGAAGTCCATGTCGATGCTGTCGTAGGGGAGCTTCTCGTTGAACTGCGTGTGCAGGTGGAGCATTGGCTTTTTCAGGGCTTTCAGCGCTCTTATCCACATCTTGGCGGGCGAGAATGTGTGCATCCACATGATAACGCCTATGCACTCCTTGTCGGAGGAGGCGCGCACGCAGATGTCCTCGGCTTCGTCAGCGGTCTTTACCACCGGCTGGAATACTACTTCTGCGATGTCCGAGAGCTTTTCATTCAGGAAATCAGCCATCTGAGTGCTGTCCTTAGCGGCCTGCGCGAGGGTCTCCTCGCCGTAAAGATCCTGGCTTCCGGTAACAAAGTATATCTTGTTCACAATAATTCTCCTTCACAGAAAAGCCGCACCGAACAAATACTCAGTGCGGCTTGTGTTTATGCCTTTTTCTTGTTCTTTCTGGAAAGAACCACGCTCTGGATAACAAGGAACAGGAAGATCATTGCCGCAACGGTAATGTTCGTCCACCATGCGTCGTCAAGTCCGAGGGAGGAAACGATGTTCTTTATCGTACTCAGCGAGATGACGCCGAACAGCGTTCCTATGATGTTGCCCGAACCGCCTGAAAGCATCGTGCCGCCGATGATGGAGGAAGCGATCGCGTTCATCTCGGCTCCGCTTGCATGGGAGAGTGAACCGGAGCCGACATGAAGGAAGTAAACAAAGCCGCCTATACCTGCGAGCACTCCGCACATCAGGTAAGCGAAGAACTTTGTGCGCTTGACGTTGATACCCAGCATATTTGCTACAAATTTTATTTTTGTCTGCGTTCCTGTTTGCTTCCCTTATTTTAGCACAAAGACCTGATAAATGCAATACACAAAATATACAGTTTTTCAGGGAAACTTTTGTGCATATACAATAAATTGTGCGTTTTCCCAACAAACAAATGTGCTGCTGGCAAAAACATCTTGACAAATAAAGCACAAAGTTGTATCATATACACAGATGAATTTGTATTCTATCAGAGTTTGAATTTGTACTTTTTTTATAGGAGCGATATATGACTAAATATGAAACTGTCGCGCAGGCAATAAAAACTGATATTGAAAACGGCGTATATACCGAGGGTCAGGCGATACCTACCGAGGAGCTGCTCACAGCTCAGTATAACGTCAGCCGCCAGACGATACGCAAGGCACTGGCGCTCCTGGTAGAAGACGATCTTATAATAAAGCGGCAGGGCAGCGGTTCGGTGGTGCGCCCGAGGCGGCTGAACCCGAGGACCGGAAAGATAGCGGTAGTTGCAACGTACATCAGCGACTACATTTTTCCGAGCCAGCTGCGGGCTGTGGACGAAGTGCTGTCTGAGAACAAGTACACCGCGATTCTTTCCGCGACCCGCAACCGCGTCTGCAACGAGCGCGCTATTCTCGAAGAAATACTGAAAAATCCCGTTGACGGCATACTGATAGAGGGTACAAAATCCGCAATGCCGAACCCGAATTTCGATTTGTACGAGAAGCTTATAGGCATGGGTATTCCGGTAGTCTTTTTCAACGGATATTACCCGACCCTCAGCGGCACCTATTCCGTCTGCGCGGACAATCGGGCGGGTGGCGCCGAGCTTGTACGTCACCTCATCGACCGCGGTCACACGAAAATCGCAGGGTATTTCAAGAGCGATGATATCCAGGGTCATCAGCGGTATTCGGGCTTTATTTCGGAGCTGTTCCGCAGCGGTCTGATAATCCCTGACGAGAACGTGTTCTGGTACACCACGGAGACAAAGGAAAAACTCTTCGATGATCCGGAGGAGGTACTAAAGCGCCTCGGTGATAACACGGCAGTCGTATGCTATAACGACGAGGTAGCGTTCGGGCTTGTGAAATGCATGCTTTCCAATGGCAGACGCGTTCCGGAGGACATTGCGGTAGTCAGCTTCGACAACAGCAATCTCAGCCGGATATCTCAGGTGCCGATAACCTCGCTTTCCTATGAGGACAGGAACATCGGAAGGATAGCCGCACAAAAGCTTGTCGATATTCTGAACGGCAGGGAGGTTTCTTCTGAAGTGCTGCCGTGGACTTTTATCCAGAAAGAAAGCTCATAAATATTAAAACAGCGCCGGAATTTCCAGTGCTTTTTTTTAAAGGTGACCATAAGTAACAGATAACCGGAAAGGCGGAAATACGATGAAATTCAGAAAAATAGCGGCGCTTTCACTCGCTGCGGCGCTTACCGCAGCAGTACCCACAAGTGCGGAAGACAGCATGACCATCTTAATAACAGTAGACCCGCAGACCGAGCTGCGCGAAATATCCCCGTACATATACGGCGTGAACAGCGGCGTTGACCTGAGCGCCGTCAGCGCGGGAGCATTCCGGCTTGGGGGCAACCGAATGAGCTGCTACAACTGGGAAAACAATATGTCCAACGCTGGCTCGGACTGGTACAATTCCGCAGATATGCACATTGTTCAGGACGTAATCGACGACGGCCTGCGGCAGACCCCCGGCGGCGCCGCGCTGAACGCCGCAATGGACGCTTCCGCACATAACGTGCCATACAAGCTGCTGACGCTTCAGATGCTCGGATATGTGTCCTCCAGCACGTTCCAGAAACTCGACCTTGTTGACGACGACTGCACCGCGCCGAACACGGAATACTGGTACAAGGTGGTCAATCGTAAGCCTGGTGAATTTTCAATGGAACCGGATAAAAAGGACGACGTGGTGTACACGGACGAATACCTGAACTACCTTATCAATACGATTGGTAATTCCACCTCCGGCGGCTTCAACGCATACGCGCTCGACAACGAGCCGGGGCTGTGGAACGGAACTCACAAGCTGGCGCACAGCAAACACGTCACCTGCGATGAGCTTATCGAAAAGAGCATAGACCTCGCTCAGGTAGTTAAGGATATGGACGGCAGCGCGGAGGTGTTCGGTCCGTCGCTGTACGGATATACCGCATACCAGAGCCTTGCCGGCGCTCCCGACTGGGGCAGAAAGCAGAGCGCCGGGAACTATCGCTGGTTCATCGACTACTACCTTGACGAGATGAAAAAGGCGGAGGAATCAGACGGCAGACGGCTGCTGGACGTACTCGATATCCATTATTACACCGAAGCAAAGGGCGAGTGCGGTCAGCGCTCCTGCGGTCATTACGACCGTGACGGCTGCGTAAAGGCCCGGCTGGACAGCGTGCGTTCTCTGTTTGAGGAGGGCTACCTTGAAAACAGCTGGATAGCCGACAACGGTGCGGAATTCTTCCCGCTTATCCCGAACATTCATCAGTCCATCGATCAGTACTACCCCGGAACAAAGCTGGCGTTCACGGAGTACAATTTCGGCGGTGGGGATCACATTTCCGGCGGAGTGTGCCAGGCGGACGTACTCGGAATTTTCGCGGAAAACGGCGTGTACTTTTCATCGCTGTGGCCGATCGGTCAGAATCAGTACCAGCTTGCCGCGATAAATATGTTCACGAATTATGACGGCAGAGGAAGCGGCTTCGGAAACACATTAGTCAAGAGCGAAAGTTCCGACCGGAACACGGTTTCCGCATATTCCGCGACCGATGAAAACGGAGATCTTCGCGTTATCCTCACGAACAAATCGCTGCATGAGGAAACCACGATAAGCCTTACGATAGGCGGTGAAACCGGGTACTCCTGCGCGGAGGTCTACGAGCTTTACGGCGACAGTACGGATATCCGCAGCGCAGACCCGGCAGAGCTTGACGGGCGCGTGCTGGAATACTTCCTGAAACCACTTTCGGTAACTGAGCTTGTTTTCAAGGCTTCGCAGCCGGTACAGCGACCAGAGGAACAGCCGGGTAAAAACGGTTTTCCTGTGATTCCCGCAGCAGTTGGCGCTGGAATCGCTGTTGCTGCGGCTATTGCTGTTGCTCTTATAAAGATAAAGGGTCAAATGCAAAAGTAAATGCAAAAAGAGGAAAGCAGCGGTATAAAAACCATAAAAAAGAATTGATACTGTCAATATAGCTTTACACATTTTACTCAAAAAATTTGAGCAACAGTGCAATGGAATAAATATCTGCGGCGTTTCTCTGCCGGAGGCATTCTGCCTATCGACGAGCATATCCGCCTGTTATTCCAATAGCTCATGTAGTAGCGCCAGATCATTGTTTTCAGCTGCTCTGTCGTGTAATCCGTACTTCTTCTGCCACGACTGTAAAACAGCTCGTTCTTCA
>ERZ779762.1344-NODE-1344-length-13804-cov-2.070551_pt1 | contig 13804 bp, 10 predicted proteins | sample MGYA00511887_ERZ779762 | MGnify/ENA primary metagenome ERZ779762 (study PRJEB29588, sample SAMEA2163052) | human gut metagenome | biome: human gut; feature: human-associated habitat; material: faeces | place: Denmark | collected 2008/2010 ...
TTTTGATTGGCAGAGTTGGCGGATTTCCTGTGCTTGCAGGGGTACTTGTGTCATATTCCGTTATGAGATATGGCAGCTTTGCAAGGAAAAATATGGCATGCTATATGGGCATCTATATACTGACATGGTTTATCGGCACGGTAGTGCTCTTTATCTCAAAATACTCAGGCTGGGGCAATATCAAAAAGCTTGGTCCGGCGCAGTATTTCAAGGCACTGTACGGCTCAACCCTGTCAGAGATATGGGGATATTTTTTTGCAATTGTGCTCATGCTGACAGTGATTGTTTCACTTTTTCCGCTTACCGTAATAAAAAGCAGGAAAATATATGCACGGTATGTGTTGGGAAATACGCTTTTTTGGACGATAATACTCATACCGCTTAGGTTTATAGATAAGAAATTTGTCAATCACAAGGTGATGTGGCAGGCAGGCTGTATGATGGCCTTTGCTGTGCTTTTGCTTGTGCTGGAGCTTTTCGTTGTATACAGACTGGTGAAATACAGGTATTGCGATGAGCATGCAGACAGGAAAGTGCGCATTCACAGACGCAGGGTTCGAAGGAAAACCATAAAAGCTGTAATAGTCATTGTGCCGGTCGTTGTCATTGCAATTATTGTTGTTTACACATATTTCATGTCGCCTTCAAACGAGCCGGCTGAGTATGAAAAGGTTGCAAGCTGTATCACAAATGATGACAGGCTTGGGCCTATGGTTTATGACAGTCAGGTGTATATTCCGATAAACATAGAGCTTGACTATGCAGGGACTGGCAGTCCGCTTGGCTATATTGTATACAAGGATCAGGACTATGGCAGCAGGTACTATGAGCTTGCAGCATCAAACCTCTTATATATGAATAAGAATGGTGACGATACATATTTACAGATGGCGGGCAACGCATCAAATTCATACAAGAAGCTGTCTGTGGTTGAAAAAAGCAATTCATGGAAGGACTGCAGCGTTTTTCTCATGTGGGATGAGGAGTGGCAGTCAGAGTCTCGCTACAGCAAGGATGTCACAGGCTATACGGAGTGCGATGAGGATTTCATAAAAAGTCTTGAGGATACCTTTGGCGCAGTGAAAATAAATCCGGCAGACTTCAAGGACTATGATGCCTATTTTACAATAGAGGGCTACAAATCCATGAAGGATGCCATAGAGAGTGACAGTCATGTGGGCACCTGGGTGGGCTGCATACTGGCAAAAGACGATAAATTTTACTATGGAAGCTACGACAATGAAATCACAGGCGGACAGCTTCAGATGCTGCGCCATGTGCTCGGCGGTAATTGATATAGCATTTAATTTTTGCCGAAAGAAAATTAAAGTAAAAAGAAATAAAAAAAGGATTTTTAAAAATCACGTCGAATAATAACTAGTGTAGAGCATAATTAGTGTAGAGCACTATTAGTGGAATGTAACGCTATTTGTTACATGTGTGTGTGAATAGCAGCAGAACATAACGACTGTGACAGCGAGGAGGCAGATAAATGACTATTCGCGAGCAGATAGAAAAACGTGAGCAGGAAATACTTAGTCCGTTCGCATGCCTGAGCATCAACTCAAGAGGCAGGGACTATGATGAGCCGCAGTGCGATATCAGGCCTGTTTTTCAGCGGGACAGGGACCGGATACTGCATAGCAAGGCATTCAGGCGTCTGAAAAATAAGACGCAGGTGTTTCTTACGCCAAAGGGCGACCATTACCGCACACGTATGTCGCATACGCTTGAGGTGTCGCAGAATGCCAGGACAATAGCCAAGGCACTGAGACTGAATGAGGATCTGGTGGAGGCTATAGCGCTGGGACACGACCTGGGGCATACACCGTTTGGACATGCGGGTGAGCGCATCCTCAATGAGATATACGAGGGTGGCTTTAAGCATAATGAGCAGAGTGTGCGCATAGTGGAGAAGCTCGAAAAGGACGGGGCAGGACTCAATCTGACCTGGGAGGTCAGAGATGGTATGCTAAATCCCCAGACCTCGCTCATGCCACACACCTTAGAGGGCAAAATAGTCAGGCTTTCAGACAAGATAGCCTACATAAATTCAGACTTTGATGATGCAATCCGTGCACAGCTTCTGTGCGAGGATGATATACCGCTTGAGATAAGAAACACGCTTGGACACAGCACCAAGGCCAGGCTCAATCATATGGTGCACAATATCATCACAAACAGCATGGGAAAGGACGATATATGCATGTCAAAAGAGTCCGCGCAGGCAATGCAGGATTTGCGTAAATTCATGTTCGCAAACCTCTATAACAATCCAGTCGCAAAAAGCGAGGAGAAAAAGGCCAAGGCGATGCTCAAGCAGCTTTATTTCTATTATATGGAGCATATAGAGGAGCTGCCGCAGAAATACATCGCCATGCTAGGTCAGGGTGATGACAAGGGGCGCATCATATGCGACTATATATCAGGCATGACAGACCAGTATGCCACCACGAAGTTTCACGAGTATTTCGTGCCGGTAGCCTGGGAAATCGACGGATATTGATAATTCGTACAGGCTCTTAGCAGCGTAGCGTTAGCCGGTTGTAAGAGCTAAGTGCCGCACTGCAGACGCGCTCGCCGGGCGACACAAATGACAACAAAGATGAACAGTAAGGGGATGATAAAATGCCGTACTACTCTGACGAGCTTGTAGAGGAGGTACGTTCGCGAAATGACATAGTCGATGTTATAGGAAGCTACGTGCATCTTCAGAAAAAGGGAAGTACCTATTTTGGATTATGCCCATTCCATAACGAAAAGACAGGATCCTTTTCCGTCTCACCGAATAAGCAGATGTACTATTGCTTCGGCTGTGGAGCCGGAGGCAATGTATTTACATTTCTCATGCAGTATGAGAACTTTACATTCCCAGAGGCCATGCAGGAGCTTGCAGACCGTGTGGGAATTGAGCTTCCCAAGCAGGAGATGACCTCAGCACAAAGGAGAGAAGCAGACAGGCGCACACAGCTGCTTGAGATAAATAAAGAGGCTGCAAAGTATTTTTATATGCTACTTCGTGGACCGAGAGGACAGAAGGCACATGAGTATTTCAAAAAGAGAGAGCTGTCCGATGAGACAATGCAGAAGTTCGGGCTTGGTTACTCGGACCAGTACAGTGATGATCTGTACAAGTATCTGCGCAGCAAGGGCTATGATGATGAGATACTTAAAGAGACAGGTCTTGTGACGATAGATGAGGTCAGAGGCGGGCACGATAAGTTCTGGAATCGTGCGATGTTTCCGATTATGGATGTGCACAACCGTGTCATAGGCTTTGGAGGCCGGGTGATGGGTGACGGAGAGCCAAAGTATTTAAACTCTCCGGAGACAAAGATATTTGATAAGAGCCGTAATCTTTACGGACTTAATATAGCAAGGAGCACGAGGAAAAACCAGCTCCTTTTGTGTGAGGGCTACATGGATGTCATAGCACTGCATCAGGCAGGCTTTGACAATGCGGTGGCGTCGCTTGGCACGGCGCTCACGAGCGGACATGCCTCACTATTAAAGAGATACACCAATGAGGTGTATCTGACATATGACAGTGATGGCGCCGGGGTAAAGGCAGCGCTGCGTGCGATTCCGATACTCAAGGAGGTAGGCATCACAACAAAGGTCATTAACATGCGGCCGTACAAGGACCCGGATGAGTTTATCAAGGCGCTTGGCGCACAGGAGTATGAGGAGCGTATCAAAAAGGCTGAAAACAGCTTTATGTTTCAGATACGGATCATGCAGGCAGGCTATGATATGGACGATCCCGAGTCAAAAACCGCATTTTATAATGAAATCGCAAAGAAGCTGCTTGGTTTTACCGAGGAGCTTGAGCGGACAAACTATACGCAGGCAGTGTCAAGAGAGTACAGCATACCATACGACGACTTAAGAAAGCTCGTAAACAGTATGGCAATGAAGGGCGGTATCGTAAAGCCCCAGACAAAGCTTAAAAGTGGAATCAATGAGAAAAATAAAAAGGAGGATGGCATGAAGCAGTCGCAGAAGCTTCTCCTCACATGGCTCATAGAGGATAATTCACTTTTTGACAGGATAAAGGGGCGTATCAGTGCAGATGACTTTACCGAAGAGCTGTACCACAAGGTGGCTAAGGAGGTTTTTTCACAGTACGAGACCACGCATACAGTAAATCCGGCCAGGATAGTAAGCATGTTTACCGATGAGGACGAACAGCGCGAGGTTGCAGGGCTTTTCAATGCCACAATCCATCAGGTGGAGGGCAAAAATGACAAGGCAACAGCACTCAGGGAGACTGTTATCCGCATCAAGCAAAACAGCATAGACTACCGTTCAAAGCATCTGGCACCTACAGATATGGAGGGCATGATGAGGATTATTGAGGATAAGCGTGCACTCGAAGAATTGCAAAAAATACCAGAATAAAGAGGAAAATAAAATGGCAAAGAAAAAGGAACAAAAAGACATGGCACAGGAGCAGGAGCAGAGACTGAAATTCCAGCAGAAGCTTATTGAGATTCTTGAGCTTGGAAAAAAGAAAAAGAATATGCTCGAATACCAGGAAATTGCAGATTTTTTCAAGGACTTAAATCTGGATCCGGAGAAGTTTGAGATGGTAATAGATTATCTCGAGCAAAACGGCATAGACGTGCTTAAAATCAGCAATGATGATGACGTGGATGATGATATCATACTCGATGAAGAGGATGAGGTAGAGGTTGAAAAGATTGATCTCTCAGTACCGGAGGGAGTCAGCGTCGAGGATCCTGTCCGTATGTATCTTAAGGAAATAGGTGAGGTACCTCTTCTTTCAGCAGATGAGGAGATTGAGCTCGCCCAGAATATGGAGGACGGAGCGGTAGCAATCGAGAAGATCAATGTACTAAAGGGCCGCCTTGATGGTGCATCGGAAGAGGAAAAGGCTGAGATAAAGGAAGAGATAAAGACACTGCAGAGGGATGTGGACAAGGGAGCAGATGCCAAAAAGCGTCTTGCAGAAGCAAACCTGCGTCTTGTTGTCAGCATCGCAAAGAGATATGTGGGAAGAGGAATGCTTTTCCTTGACCTGATTCAGGAGGGAAACTTAGGTCTTATCAAGGCAGTTGAGAAGTTCGACTACAAGAAGGGCTACAAATTCTCTACATATGCCACATGGTGGATTCGTCAGGCTATCACAAGAGCCATAGCCGATCAGGCCAGAACAATCCGTATTCCTGTGCATATGGTTGAGACGATCAACAAGCTCATCCGTGTGTCAAGACAGCTCCTTCAGGAGCTTGGCAGAGAGCCTTCACCGGAGGAAATTGCCAAGGAGATGAGCATGCCGGTAGAGCGTGTACGTGAGATACTCAAGATATCACAGGAGCCTGTTTCGCTTGAGACTCCAATCGGTGAGGAGGAGGATTCACATCTTGGTGATTTCATCAAGGATGATAATGTACCGGTTCCTGCTGATGCGGCAGCATTCACACTTCTTAAGGAGCAGCTTGAGGAGGTGCTTGGAACTCTTACAGAGAGAGAGCAGAAGGTACTCACACTCCGCTTTGGCTTAGAGGACGGCAGAGCCAGAACACTTGAAGAAGTAGGTAAGGAGTTCAACGTCACTCGTGAGCGTATCCGTCAGATTGAGGCAAAGGCACTGAGAAAGCTTCGTCATCCTAGCAGAAGTAGAAAGCTTAAGGACTACTTAGAGTAAGATGATTAGGCTATCCAGAAGAATGAAGGCAGTGGCATCAATGGTCACGGCCGGCTACACGCTGTGTGATGTGGGAACCGACCATGGCTATGTGCCTATTGCCCTGGTGCAGGGTAATATAATACCGAAGGCAATTGCTGTTGATATAAATAAGGGACCGCTTGAGCGCGCCAATGAGCATATAAGGGCAAACGGTCTGACAGAGCAGATTACTACAAGGCTTTCCAATGGGCTTGAAGCGATACACGACGGAGAGGTTGACTCTATTGTCATAGCAGGAATGGGAGGAGAGCTTGTTATTCACATTTTAACCGCAGGGGAGACAGTGTGCAGGTCGGCAAAGGAGCTGATTCTGCAGCCACAGTCGGAAGTGAGCAAAGTCCGTGAATATGTAAGGAACAAAGGCTATAAGATAGTTGATGAGGATATGATTTTGGAGGACGGAAAATACTATCCGATGTTCAGATGTGTGCCGTGTGCGGACAATTCCGCATGGGACAATATGGACGAGACGACGGTTACTGTATGCGATTTGTACGGACCTGTACTTATCAAAAACGGTAATCCGGTGCTTCGGAAGTTTCTTGTCAGGGAACACCACAAGCTGGCTGCCATCATGCAGCAGCTAAGGACACAGGAGATGAGTGATTCCATCATGGATAGAATCGAGCAGATAAACGAGATGATGGCATACAATGAGGCAGCATATTCGACTATGGGGGCAATAAGAAATGCAGGAATATAGTGTGAAGGTGACCTTGCCGGATGGACAGGTCATGGCAGTGACAGCATCAGAAAGTGATACTTTAGAAGCCGTAGCAGACAGATTCAAGGATTATTATGAGGATGACATAATCCTTGGAATTGTAAACGGCAGGCTTCGTGAACTGAATAAGAAAATAAAAAGTGACTGTGAGCTTAGCTTCGTGACGACAGCTGACAGGGATGGCAGGCGTACATACAGAAGAAGTGTTGTGCTGCTTTTGCAGAGGGCTATATACGATGTATATGGCAGCATGACACAGCTTCATGTGATGCATTCGCTCGGAGAAGGCTATTATTGTCAGCTTGAGAAAAGCGTGACAGAGCATGATATCGACAGGATAGTATGCAGCATGTACTCATTTGTGGAAAAAGACCTCCCAATTACCAAGCACAGTGCAAAAACACAGTATGCGGAGCAGCTTTTCAAGGAAAAAGGGCTGCATGATAAGGAGAGGTTATTGCACTACAGGAGAAGCTCCAGAGTCAATCTCTATGAGCTGGATGGTGTGGTGGATTATTTCTACGGATATATGGCACCCTCGACAGGCATGCTCAAATACTTTGATATAGTGCCGTATGAGAGTGGCTTTGTGCTTCTTTTTCCGGGTGCTCACAGCAGGAGCGTTGAGCCGCTTGTGACATCAAATAAGCTGTTTCACACGCTGGATGATTCCAGGGAATGGAGCAAGATGCTTGGAATAGGCACGATAGGCTCACTAAATGATGCGATTGCAGCAGGCAGGGGACAGGAAATCATGCTGCTTCAGGAGGCACTGATGGAGCAGAAGATAGGAAATCTTGCAGCGCAGATTGCTTCGGATGACAAAAAGAAATTTGTCATGATAGCAGGTCCTTCATCATCAGGCAAGACATCGTTTGCCAACAGACTGTCAATCCAGCTTATCGCAAAGGGCAGAAAGCCACATCCGTTAAGTCTGGATGACTACTATGTGGACAGGGAGTTTTGCCCGAAGAATCCGGACGGAAGCTTTGATTTTGAGTGCCTTGAATCTATTGATATAAAGCTGTTCAATGAGGATATGAACAGGCTTCTTAAAGGAGAGGCTGTTGATATGCCTTCCTTCAATTTTAAGACAGGAAAGAGAGAGTACCGCGGAAGAAAGCTGACGCTGGGAGCTGATGATATACTTGTCATAGAAGGAATCCACGGCCTAAATGACAGGCTTTCACAGCTTATCCCGCCTGAGCACAAGTTCAAAATCTATATCTCAGCGCTTACACAGCTCAATATTGACGAGCACAATCCTCTTTCCACCACAGATGAAAGACTTATACGCCGGATTGTGCGTGATGCGCGTACACGGGGTACCAATGCCATGGAGACCATCGCTATGTGGCCGTCTGTCAGAAAGGGTGAAAGGGAGAATATCTTTCCTTTCCAGGAACAGGCGGATGTGATGTTCAACTCTGCACTTGTGTATGAGCTTGCGGTACTCAAGGTGTATGCGGAGCCGTTGCTTTTTGGCATAGAAAGAGACTGCCCGGAGTATCTCGAGGCAAAGAGGCTGCTTAAGCTCTTAGACTACTTTCTTCCGATGCCGGCTGACGGCATACCAAACAATTCACTGCTTCGTGAGTTTGTAGGAGGAAGCTGCTTTAATGTTTAAAACCAAAAAATCCCGCATTCCGGCTGTGTATAGAATACTGCTTGTGGCAATTGCAGTCATGGCTATTGGCGGTATTGCCGTAAATTGTTATGTGGGAAATTATTATCGGGCAGATTCAATTGCGGAGGCTGCAATCGATTCAGACAGAGAGGTTTCTGTTACCATAGAAAAGAAGGACAAGCGTATACAGGCCACCCAGTACGACTTAAAGCTTAAGAATTATACGATAACCTTTGCACCGCAGGATAAGGAAAAAGCCACAAAGGCATTGATTTTTTATCCGGGAGGCAGGGTACAGTATACGGCGTATGCGCCGCTGATGCATGAGCTTGCAAAGAATAATTTCGTGTGCATACTTGTACATATGCCGGGTAACCTCGCAGTATTGGACAAGAATGCAGCAGACGGCATCATTGAAAAATACAAGGAAATATACCCATCTATACAGGAATGGTACATGGGAGGCCACTCTTTAGGCGGAGCCATGGCTGCAGAATATGTGTCAAAGCATGTAGATGAGTTTGACGGACTATATCTTTTTGCAGCATATTCTACCGCTGATCTGTCGGATTCAGATCTGAGGGTTTTTAGCGTGTACGGTTCAGAGGATGGTGTGCTTGATATGGACAAATACCGCAAATACCGCTCAAACCTGCCGGAGGATACATATGAGTATGTCATTGATGGCGGGTGCCATTCTTATTTTGGAAGCTATGGTCTGCAAAAAGGGGACGGTACACCTGATGTGGCTTTAGAGGAGCAGATAGAGATGGCGGTAGACTTTATTACATACAACAGCAAATAATAGCTACCGGTAGACTGCATCATATAAAATAGCAATAATAGTTACCGGGAAATAATAAAATGCAACTGAGATATCTCAGTTGCATTTTTAATGGTGCACCTTGCGGCGCACGTTACTGATAAGTTATTTTACGAAACGCCAATAGGCTTTAGATTATTAAAATACGCAGGACGATAAGCCGGGTTATGTCGTTGAGTGATCATCTATCTAGGACGCCTGTTGCCAGACGTCTCAAGCGACCTACCTAAAGCTGGCGGGCCACGTCAAAGCTTTGTTTCGGTCTTGCTTCGGATGGGGTTTACATGTGCCCTCCCTGTTACCAGTGAGGCGGTAGTCTCTTACACTGCCATTCCACCCTTACCACAAAAGTGGCGGTATATTTCTGTTGCACTGTCCTTAGAGTTTCCTCCACCGGCCGTTAACCGGCATCCTGCCCTATGAAGCCCGGACTTTCCTCACCTGCGGTCTTTCGACACCTGCAGCCGCGATCACCTGTCCTGCATATTTATTTAATATACCAAGCATTTTTCTAAAAATCAAGCCCTTTTACCAACTTTAATAAACGAAATATAAAATGTTTCTTAAAAGACGATAGGTCTATTGACGGTTTTTATCTTCAATATTATCTTAATAATGTAAAGAACGATTTAAAACCTCAAATTCATAGCGTGGACACTGTATGAGGTAAGAATCTGGCTATAATGAAAATATAGGGCGAGGCGGTAATATGAGAGAAAAATTTATCAGATTTATGAATGGAAGAAACGGGATGGACGAGCTTGCAAGGGCTGAGTCATGGGTAGTAATGATATTACTTGTGGTTTCAATATTTACAAGGTCGGCGATACTTGATATACTGGCAATAGGACTGATGATACATATGTATTTTCGTGTATTTTCGAGAAACGTAAGCAAGCGATATGCAGAGAATCAGAAGTTTTTAAATGCCAGGTATGAGTGGACCGTAAAGGCAGAGCGCAGGAAAAAGCGCTTTGCACAGAGGAAGCAGTACAAGTTCTTCAAGTGCCCTATGTGCAAGCAGGAGGTCAGGGTGCCAAGAGGACATGGAAAGATCTGTATTACCTGTCCGAAGTGCAGAGAGCAGTTCGTGAGACGCAGCTAGTATCTCAATATATACTTGTACATAAGAGCATGGAGAAGAGAAATGTTTGGATATATAACTGTCAATAAGGACACCTTGTCCGAGGAAAATAAAAAAATATATCAAAGCTATTATTGCGGGCTGTGCCAGACAATGAAGTCGCAGTATGGCAGGCGTGCACAGATGGCACTAAACTATGACATGACTTTTCTCATAGTGCTTCTGACAGGCTTGTATGAGCCTGATAGTGTGACGCGGGATGGATTTGTATGCAGCGTGCACCCTACGAAGAAGCGTACACTTCGCACCAATGAGATTACAGAGTATGCTGCAGCTATGAACATACTGCTTGCATACTACAATCTGATAGATGACTGGAAGGACGATAAAAGCCTGACGAAGAAGACATACGCGGAGATGCTGAAAAAGGACTTTGAGAAGGCAAAAAAAGGCTATCCGATACAGGCTAAGGCGATAGAGGACTACATTGCAAGGCTTGCAGAGTGCGAGAAGAGCAATGATACCAATATTGATGCAGTTGCGGGGCTGACAGGAGAGATGCTCGGCATACTTTTTGCGTGGAAGCAGGATGAGTGGCAGAAGGATTTGAAGGAATTTGGCTGCTATATGGGCAAATTTATTTATATAATGGATGCGTATGAGGATATAGGGGATGATGTGAAAAAGAAGTCATATAATCCACTTATACAGCTCATGCATTGCTGCAATAATGAACAGGAAAAATTTGACAAATCCTGTCGGCTTATGATGACATCTATGCTTTCAGAGGCAGCAAAAATATTTGAGAGGTTGCCAATTCTCTTACATGCGGATATAATCAGAAATGTTCTATACTCCGGTGTGTGGAGCAAGTATGAGTATATTCAGATGAAGAAAAGGAAGAAACATAAATGATAGATCCATATCAGGTGCTCGGTGTCAGCCGCAGTGCAAGTGACGATGAAATAAAAAAGGCCTACAGGAGCTTAAGCAGAAAATATCATCCTGATGCCAATATCAACAATCCTAACAAGGATCAGGCTGAGGAGAAGTTTAAGCAGGTGCAGCAGGCATATGACCAGATAATGAAGGAAAAGCAGTCCGGTGCTGCCGGAGCCGGTGGATATGGCGGTGCGGGAAGCAGCAGCTCATACGGAGGCAGCTCCTATGGTGGAGCATATGGTAGTGGACCGGGAGCAGGTGATCCATTTGGAGCAGGTGGACCGTTTGGTGGTTTCTATGGCCGCTATACCTACAATAATGCAGGCAGCAGTGCACAGGATGACAATCCAAAGGTGCGTGCAGCAGGCAATTTCATCAGCAACGGCTACTACAATGAGGCACTGAAGGTGCTTGAGGAGGTACCTTTTGCTGAGAGACGCGGAAGGTGGTATTACTACAGTGCTGTCGCAAACCAAAAGCTCGGCAACACAGCGACTGCCATAGAACATATACAGCGAGCAGTGTCGCTTGAGCCAAACAACATGCAGTACCGCCAGTTTATGCAGATAATTGAAAATGGTGGCTCGTGGTATTCGGATATGGGAGACATATACGGACGCCCTAGTGGCAGGGGCAGCGAGTGCTGCAGTCTGCTAGCCACATTCCTTTGCTGGCAGATGTTCTGCTGCTAGATGTCAAGCTTTTCTGATGTTACAGATGGAAATTCATGCAAGTTATTGGGCTGGTTATTTGCAGAACGATGGACGGGTATATTAATCTGTGAATTATTTTGAATAGTTACCTGAAAAATAAGGGGATGTGAAAAAACTCGATTGAGTTTTTTCGCATCTCCCTTTTTGTACCTGTTGTGTATAAATGACTGAAATCATGCGCAAAGAAAGCGCACTTCCCCTACCCCATAGAAATTCTTTTTTTGAATCTATGCGGCAGTTCTGTTTCTCATCTTTTTTTTCTGATATTTATATAGATTGTGGCCTATCGCCACGAGTAAAACTTCCAGTTTGACTGAATGAATACCTCTTCGGACAATTCTCTTGTACCAACGGTCGTTTTTCATAATTCCGAAAGTGCCTTCTGCTTGTATCGAACGGTTCATTCGTAATAACGCACCGTGGATACTTTCTAGGTTTTCGATTACTTCCTGATGCATGGAAGTTAATTCCTGATTGATCCGAACGGTTCGATTCTTATCTGTCTTCTTACATTTCTCTGCATATGGACATCCACTACAGTCTTCGCATTCATACAATTCTTCCTTACGTCCGTATTGATTTCCCCTCACATTTTTTCTGTATAAAAAATGGAATGCTTTATCGTTAGGACATCTCATGACACCTTGCTCATCAATTCTGAAGTTAACTGCACGAAATGGATCTTCATGATATTTCTGATCCTTAGTTTCCTTTTTAAACATTGGAAATTTCATATACTTTTCAATTCCGTTCTGTTCACAGAAAATATAATTGTTGTATGAGCCATATCCAGCATCTGCCACAGGATATTTGGGATAGAATCCATAAGTTTGTTTGAAGTGCTCCATCAAAGGAACGAAACAATCCATATCCGAACGATAATGGTTCACGTCAACAACTGCAATATATTCATCTGCTACACCAATCTGTACATTATATGCTGGCAGAAGCTGATCATTGCCCATGTAATCCGTTTTGATACGCATAAAGGTAGCTGAGTTATCTGTTTTAGAGTAACTGTTTCGATTAGGACCACAGATTTCAATTTTTTGTATGTATTCTTGAAGTTTCTGACAGAAAGTAGTCAAGTGTTCATAATGACGCTGTTCTTTGGATTTTCGCTTTCCACTTCCGTAAACAAATGTACTTGTATCCAGTTCCCATAAAAGTACTAGCTGCTCAACGATTTCATTCAGATAATCCGGTACATACTCCGGATTTGTTGTGATCTGCACCCCGCTCCATGCGATTTCTGCATTAATCTCCTCAATCTCCGCAGTGATTTTTTCGTAAAGCTTGTAACGGAACTTTTCGGTAGCCTTCTTCCATACCCAGGTATACTTGTTTGCGTTCGCTTCAAACTTGGAGCCGTCGATGTAGAGATGTTGCAGATCTACATGCTCATCGTTAAAGATAGCATGATTGATGTCGTTAAAAATGTTTTCAATCTTATCTTGAAGTATTTCATTGATGAAATATCCAAAGGTTCTGTATGACGGAGTCTGATGATCCATGAGATACATGAACCTGATATTAACTTTGCAGTTGTCTTCCAGTTCTCTCAGAGAGCAGTAGCCGCTAGTCATAAATCCGAAAAGTACTGTTTTTAACATGTTGACTGGATTATATCTGAGTCGTCCGGTTGTATACTCCGGAATATCCGTCAGATACTTGTTTAAATCGATTCCGCCCATCAATCTGTCAAATGTTAAAACAGGATCCAGCAGATCCAAATAATCTGAAAGAAACAGTGGTAAATATCCTTGTTTTGAATTACAATAATTATTGTGTAAAGTTTTCATTGCAAGTTAATTTTACCACAAAAATAGGACCTTTCGCATGAACGAATGGTCCTATTTCTTTTAGGGACTTATTTCACAGCCCCTTTTTATTTTTATGCACAGCTTGTAGCGTTTTCAAACTGCGAATTATACAGTTCTGCGTAGAAACCATTCTTCTCAAGTAGTTCTTCATGGTTCCCCTGTTCGATAATATCGCCGTCTTTCATTACCAGTATAAGATCTGCATCTCTGATGGTTGAAAGTCGGTGGGCGATTACGAAGCTGGTTCTGCCTTTCATCAGGTTATCCATGGCTTTCTGAATCTGGACTTCGGTTCTGGTGTCTACGGAGCTGGTGGCTTCGTCTAGGATCAGAATCTTTGGATCAGCCAGGATGG
>ERZ779762.1345-NODE-1345-length-13799-cov-2.854627_pt1 | contig 13799 bp, 9 predicted proteins | sample MGYA00511887_ERZ779762 | MGnify/ENA primary metagenome ERZ779762 (study PRJEB29588, sample SAMEA2163052) | human gut metagenome | biome: human gut; feature: human-associated habitat; material: faeces | place: Denmark | collected 2008/2010 ...
CCGCGCCCCTGACTGCCGCGTACACCGCAAATCCCACCAGCAGAAGCGCGAGCAGAATTTTTGGCGTATTCGTCAGCAATATTCTCTGCGCAAAATCAGCGGAATAAATCACGGTGCGCGCAGTAAATCCACCCAGCAGCGCAGCAGCGCCTGTCGCAGAAGCCCACCCCCAGAAGCGGTTCCTGCGCCATATCGCGTAATAAAAGGCGCGCCCCTTGAATGAATATATGAGCACCGGCAGCGCGACCACGAAACGTATCACTTCCGCGGTGAGCGCAGCTGCAAGTCCCGTTTCCCCGAAGCCGCCGCTCGTAGGGTAAACAAACTCCGCAGATATTCTCATCAGCAGCAGAATGCAGAACAGCTGCGCCGCGCTTATCTTATGTGAATTTTCTTAGAAATTGATAATACGATTCCCATTTCGATCATGACAACAAGGATCGATGTACCTCCATAACTGATAAATGGAAGTGGAATTCCTGTCGGCGGGATCGTGTTTGTTACAACAGCAATATTGATAAATACCTGAATTGCGATATGTGTCATAAAACCGATCACAATCAGTGATCCAAATAAGTCTTCTGTATTCAGTGCGATCAAGAGCATCCGAAAGATCAGTGCCACAAACACAAGGATCAGACAAACTGCCCCGAACAATCCTAATTCTTCACAAATGATTGAGAAGATCATATCATTGTGTGATTCTGGAATAAATCCCATCTTCTGCATACTCTGCCCAAGTCCTTTTCCAAAAATCCCACCGGAACCGATCGCATATAATGCCTGCATCGTCTGAAATCCCTTTTTGTGACTTTCTGGATGCAGCCAAATCTGTACACGCTCGTTTCGATAACTATTTGCCGTCAACAGATACACGAACAAGAGTATTATTCCACCGCCTGCTGTTAACATAAGTTCTTTCATCTTCGGACTTACCACAAACAGCATGACACCAATCATCGAACACACGACAAGTGCTGTACTTAAGTTCTGTGTAACGATCAGAGCAATGATCGGGACCGTTGGAAGAACGATCACGATACTATCTTTGAATGTTCGGATCTTATGAGCATTTGCTGATAATCTGTTCGCGAGATAGATCACAATCAGGATCTTAGATACTTCTGATGGCTGAAACTGAAATCCTGCGATGCTGATCCAGCGGACTGCACCCTTCTTTGCTGCACCTATGATCAACACAAGAACTAACAGTATGATACTAGCCCAATAACAGCCATTTCCAAACTTCTCACTTTTTATGATGCGGTAATCTAGTTTACAGCATACAACCATTGCAACCGCACCTAACACTATCGCAACTGCCTGCCTTAACAGCCAGTGATAGGAATTTCCATATGTGACAGTACTCTTATATGAACTTGTACTATAGATCATAACCAGACCAAAACATATCAGAAATATTACCAGAAACAACATCGGATAATCAAAGTATCTTTTGCCGGCCATATATTTTTCTTTGATGCGATTTGCCACTTTTTAGTTCTCCTTTAATTTTCTGACACAATCTTTGAAGATATCTCCCCTGACTTCATAATTCGGGAACATTCCCCAGCTCGCGCATGCGGGGGACAACAGCACCGCGTCGCCCGGACACGCTGCCTTTACACAGGTATCCATCGCTTCTTCAAAGCTGTCCGCCAAAACGATATTTTCCATTCCGTGCTTTTTTGCGCACTCCGCGATCTTTTCCCGCGTCTGACCGATCAGCACAAGCAGCTTCACCTTGCCGTCAAACGCTTCAATCCACTCGTCGTAGGTGTTCTGCTTATCATAGCCGCCGCCGATCAGCACGGTGGGCCACTTCATTGCGCGGATCGCCTGAATCGCTGCATCGGGATTGGTTCCCTTGGAATCGTTATAATAAACAACGCCGTTTTTGGTCGCTACATATTCGATTCTGTGTTCTACTGCCTGAAAATGTTTTACGGTATCCAGAATTGTTTCCATCGGCACGCCGTACGCTGCTGCAATCGCAATCGCCGCCATCACGTTTTCAAAATTATGTACGCCGATCAGCTGCATCTTGTCAACATCCATCAGGACTTCTTCCCCATTTCCGAGATTTCTGCAGATTTTGCTGCCGACCAGATAATAGCCTCTCTCCAGCTTTTCTTTGGAAGAAAACCAGATGACCTGGGCCGGGCACTTCGGTGCAAACGCCTTTAACCAGCTGTCCTCGTGATTGAGCACACAGAAATCGTCCTTTGTCTGGTTCTTCGTGATGGATTCCTTGACCGCCGCATAGTTCTCCATCGTATGATGACGGTTCAAATGATCCGGCGTGATATTTAAAATCGCGCTGACAGTCGGATGGAAATGCACTGCAGTTTCCAGCTGGAAGCTGCTGATCTCCGCTACCGTCACGCTGTCCTTATCTGTTTTTAAAACCTCCTGCGTATAGGGGGTTCCGATATTGCCGACAACAAACGTATTGTCCTGATAACGCTTCAAGATCTCGCCCACCAGCGTTGTCGTCGTGGTCTTTCCGTTCGTACCTGTAATTGCGAGCACCTTTCCCTTTTCATAGTTCCAGGCGAGCTCAATTTCGCCCCATACCGGAATATCCGCCTCTTCCAGTGTAGAAACAAACGCTTCTTCAATGGAAATACCGGGGCTTAAAACCGCCAGCGAAAGCTCGGAAAGCAACTCCTTCGGAAGGCTTCCCAGTACCAGCGCAGTGTCTTTTGGATAATCCTCCCGCGCGCAGAGCGCCTTCCCATCCAGCTTTTCATTTTCATCAAACAGAACGGGAACGGCTCCCGCTTTCTGCAAGAGTCCGGCGGCTCCGAGTCCGCTCTTTCCGCATCCGGCTACCAGTACCTTTTTTCCCAGTAAATCCATGTTGATTCTCTCCTTTCGCTGCCATAGACAGCACTTTCGTTCTATGTTTCCCTGCAATTAATTGCGGTTTATTGTTTCATTCTTCTCATAATACCCTATTTCATCCAGATAGGGAAGAATATTTTCAAAAAGCTCGCGCACTACCGGTGCCGCCACCAGTCCGCCATAATAGACGCCTTGGGGGTTTCGGATAATGCACAATGCCAGCACCTTCGGATCGTCCGCAGGTGCAAAACCCAGAAACGAAGAAATATACCGACCAGTACCGCGAGGAAGCGTCTCGCTGGTCGCCGTCTTGCCGCCCACCTGATAGCCTTCGACTTTTCCATTTTTTCCGCCGCCGTTTTCCACGACCTGAAACAGGATGCTGCGCAGCCGGGCGCTCGTTTCTTCCGAAAGAATCCGTTTTTGCTCCGTTTCCTTCTGCACCGAAATGCGCTCCGAACCGTCCGTCTTTTCGCAATACAGTCCCAAATGCGGTGTAATCCGCGTCCCGCCATTAATGAGGGAGCTGACCGTCGCTGCAAGCTGGATCGGCGTGATCTGAAAGGACTGCCCGAACGAAATCGTCGCAAGCTCCACCGGACCGATCTGATCCTGTGCGTGCATGATTGTACCGGCTTCTCCAGGCACATCGATTCCAGTTCTGTTCAGCAGACCGAACTGCTTCATGCTTTGGTAAAACGTATCTGCACCCATCCGAAGCCCTACCGTCACAAACACCGGATTGCAGGAATTCATCGTCCCCTGTACGAAATTTTCAGTTCCATGACCCCGAACCTTTGCACACCGGATTTTTCTGCCCTCTACGACAATATAGCCCGGGCACTGAAAAGAATCCTCTTCCCGGACAACGCCGTTTTCCAGTGCGGCTGCCGCCGTAATGACCTTGAAGGTGGAGCCCGGCTCGTAGGTATCGTTGATGCAGGCGTTTCTCCACATTTTATTCAGGGCTTCCTGCTTTTCTTTTTCGGTCATGAGCTGTTCCCGCTGCCCCTCCGGAAGTGTGAACGGGTCATTTAACTGATATTCCGGCACATCCGCCATCGCAAGGATTTCTCCGTTATCGGGACGCAGCACCAGAATCGAAACGCTTTCCGCTTCTTTTTCCAGGCAGACCTGCTCCGCCAGCTGCTGTGCATACAGCTGGATGTTGGCATCCAGACTAATGTATAAATCTTTTCCATCCACCGGCTCTACCCGGCTCTCTCCTTCATCCAGAAGCCGGACGCCGCGTGCGTCCGTCATTTCCAGAATCAAGCCCTCCTGCCCGGAAAGCACTTCCTCATACCGGCTTTCCAATGCCAAAATTCCCTGATTATCGCCTCCGGTAAAGCCGATCACTTTGGAAGCGAGATTCTCATACGGATAATATCGTTTATAATCCTCGTCCACCTTGATGCCGTCCAGCCCTGTCCGGTAAATTTCCTCCCCGGTTTCCAGATCGACATTGCTTTTGATTTTTTCGATGGACGATACCTTTTCCACTCTTTTTCGAACGGTCTCTTCCGACAGTCCAAGCTTGCTGCACAAAAGCGCAATCACCGCGTCGGGATCGCGAATCTGGTTATGGATGACAGAAATCGTACAGACCGGCTGGTTATCCGCCAGCACGATCCCGTTCCGGTCTAAAATTCTCCCGCGCTTTGCCTTGATTTTGCGCTCTCTCTGATGCAAATCCAGCGCGAGCTCAGAATAATGTGCCGCCCGAAATACCATCAGATATACCACTCTGGCGGACAGCCCTGAAAAGATCAGAATGCACGCCAGAAAAATTACGACGATCTTTTTGCGGTGAAACGGTTTGCTCAGTTCCATAGGTTCCCTGCAAAGCAGAAATTACTATACCTTATGAAACCGCTGCCTAAAATATGCACACGCTGCCGCTGCGCGCTGTGACCACAGCAGACAGCGATCGTACTCTTTTCGTAACTGTTCCGTACCCTCGCAGTTACGCGCAAAAATCCATTTCAAATCGGCTATGCCGATAGGATTTTTGCCTTCTAGTCTAAGTTTTCTTACGGTCAGCGCAGTAAATGCGCAGACCTACTGAGCAGTTACCTCTTTTCTTCCATTATTCCATCGGATTTTGCGTATCCCCACCAGAGTCGCCTGCTGCACCATTTTCCAGAATGCCGGAAACCGGCACATCATAGCCATCCGAATCCTCCGTGATCACCTCTCCAGTCGTCGGATCGATCAACTGCCCGTCACTGTTGACATACGGATTGTCCGCTTCTGCTCCATTTGCAGTATCTCCACCTGTTGTAGACGGGTCGTCGCCCGCAGGCTGCGCAGCACTGCCATCCTCCCCTGCCGTAGTATCCCCGGCAGACGGATCCCCGCCGGTATCGGTTGTATTTCCACTGACATCATTCCCGCTGACATCCGACGCCGGCGCGTTTGCGCTCAGCTGCTCGCGGATTTCAATCTGCATCGCTTCCAGCTCTGCGCGCTCTTCGTCCGTCAGCTCCTGTGTCATGAAGATATTTAAATAAGGAAGCACTTCGGTCAATATGTTTTTGGCGATGATACATGCTTTTCTCGTTTCCAGATCCTGTTCCCGGGCGTTTGGTCTGTTTAAAACCACATAAATTGCGATCTGTGGATCTTCTGCGGGCGCATAGCCCAGAAACGATACGACGTAGTCCTCCTTTTCACGAGTACCGCTGGCGCTGACAGTTTCTGCTGTACCAGTCTTACCGCCGATGCGATAGCCTGCAGGCTTTGCACGTTTACCGGTACCATTTGCACCTTCCACAACCTGAACGCAGTATTCACGGATTTTCTCCGAAGTTTCCGCAGAAATGGTCTGTTTTAACAGTCTCGGCTCAATATTTTTTACCACAGATCCATCTGCTGCCGTAATCTTACTGACCATATGCGGTTCATAATAATAGCCTCCGTTGATCAGGGAGCAAAAACCTGTGATCATCTGGATCATCGTCACGTTAAAGCCCTGTCCAAAGCTCGAGGTTGCAAGCTCCGTAGGTCCCATCGTTGAAGAATTGAATACCAGGGAAGCCGTTCTTGCCTCGCCCGCCAGATCTATATTGGTCTTTAAACCGAAATTATATTCCGACATATATTTCAGAAATTCATCGATCCCGATAACCTGTGCTATCCGGATCAGCGTGACATTACAGGAGCGTTCAATGGATTCTCCGATCGTCAGCCACCCCTCCGCACCGTTTGTGTAGTTATGACAGCGGATTTTGTAGCCGCCGATCTCGATGATACCGGTGCATTCAAAGGATTCATTGCCTTTGAGCCTGCCGTCCTCCAACCCCATCGCTGCAACGAAGGGCTTCATCGTGGAACCCGGCTCGTAAGTGCTGTTGATGCAGTAGTTTTTCCAGAGGGCATTTAAGTTCTGTACAAGCAGATCGTTATTTTCCTCCTGCTTCATCGACGCTGCAATCTCTTCGTTGATGACCGTATCCGTCGAGTTTCCACTGACATCGATCAGTTTGCTGCCGATCAGTGCCTCCGGATTTCTCGTATCGTTTAAGTCAAACGTCGGATAACTCGCCATTGCGAGCACTTCCCCACTGTGGACATCCATCACAATACACGCTGCATCCTGCGCACCGTTACCCTCGCGGGTGCTGTCTTTGTTTTCGTCGTTATATTTTTTGAGGTACTTTTCCACAATGCCCTGAATCGTCGCGTCGATCGTGGAATAAACATTGTAGCCGTCTACAGCAGCCTCCGTCGTCCGCTGCAGATTATCGTCCCCGTCTATATATCCATACTGTCTGCCGTTTACGCCGCTCAAAACATCGTTGTAATACTCTTCCAGTCCGTAGGTTCCGGTTCCGTCCGTCCGCGTAAAGCCGATGACATCGCTTGCGAGAGAGCTATTCGGGTAAACTCGCTTATAGCTTTCCTCAAACCAGATTCCCTTGACATACTGGTTATATTCTTTCTGGCTCGTATCCGCCATCATCTGCTGATAATCACTGATTTCATTGTAGGACATTCTCTTTTTGAGGACATAATACTGGGAATCCGGGTGTTCCTGCGCATAAGCGCGCACCTGATCGCCGTCAATGCTAAAATAATCCTCCAGTGCCTGGATCGTAGGCTCCACATAGTCCTCTTTGTTATTCATCTGTTTGATATCCAGCACCAGATCGTAAACCTTTTCACTCGATGCCAGCTTCGTTCCCTTGCTGTCCAGGATTTCTCCCCGTTTATAAGGAATCGTCGTACTGGAATACTGCTGCTGGGAAAGCACCTGCTTTTTGTAGCTGTCGCCGTTATCCCGGTTAATTAAAATCAATCTGACGCTCAACCCTGCAAAAGCCAGCAGTACCAAACAAAACAGTACCACCAGCTTTCTCTGCATTCGTATTGTAAACTTATTTTTCTTATCCAATCCGGCACCTGCCTCACTTCTTGATGTCTGCATACTGTCTTACATAATCGCTTCCATCATCCGGGATTTCCACGATCTGTCCCTGTCCTGCGTAGGTCATGCCAAGCTCCGTAATTGCAATTCTTCTGATTTCCTCCAGATTGATGGAGCTGTCAATCCGGTTTTTCATTTCGTCATTTTCCGTCTTTAAGTTATTTAGCTGACTCTGCAGCGCTGCAACCTGCTTTACGCTCTGGGTGATCGAGGATTCCATCCGGATATAACTGATCAGCATTACGCTCGTGACTGCAAACGCCACAGTCAGAAACAGCACATAGGCTGCATTTCTGTAGCGCAGGCGTTTCATTTCCTGCTTCTGCTTCTCCAGCTCGCGTCTCGAAACCCGTCCGGAGCCCTGATCCAAATGGCGTTCCAGCTCTTCTCCCGCCTCAGCGTGTCTGACTGCCGTACCGTTTACATATGCTGTTTTCTGATAGGGCGTTCTTTTGTACGCTGCCGATTGGCTTTTTCTGGCTGAATTCGATGTTCTTGCCATTTGCTCTCCTCACCGCCGTCTGTTCCGGCTTCCAGTACAGCGTTTCGTAAATAACTATACCAATCGGATTCACATGCAAGTGAGTGGTATCGTTATTTCGAAAACGATGTACTAGCTCTCTATTTTTTCGAAAATGCGCAGCTTTGCGCTTTTCGCTCTGGAATTTGTCTCCATCTCTTCCTCGGTCGGAAGAATCGGTTTGCGGGTCACAACATGTCCCCGGCTCGTTTTACCGCACACGCACACCGGGAATTCCGGCGGACAGGTACAGGGATTTTCATTTCTGCGGAAGGCATTTTTCACAATTCTGTCTTCCAGCGAATGGAAGGTGATGATGCAGAGCCTTCCACCCGGAGCCAGCCGGTCGATAAAGGCGTCCAGGGAATTTTCCAATACCTCCAGCTCTCTGTTGCAGGCAATCCGAATCGCCTGAAACGTGCGTTTGGAGGGATGTCCGCCTTTTTCCCGCATCTTTGCCGGAATCGCCGCCCGGATAATGTCGTTTAATTCCCCGGTCGTCTCAATCGGCTTCTTTTCTCTCGCCTGCACGATGTGTTTGGCGATATTCTGTGCAAATTTATCTTCTCCGTAGTCCCGGATACACCGAAACAGCTCTGCCTGTGACCACTCATTGACGATCGTTTTCGCCGTCAGGGTCTGGCGCTGATCCATCCGCATATCCAGTGCGGTATCATAACGATAGGAAAATCCTCTCTCGGCGTTGTCCAGCTGATAGGAGGATACGCCAAGGTCTAACATAATGCCATCTACTTTATCGATGCCGAGGCTGTTTAATACTGCCGGAAGGTTACAGTAATTGTCGCGCACCAGCGTCACATGCTCCTGCCACGGCTCCAGCCGTTTTGTCGCCGCTTCGATCGCCTCTGCATCCTGGTCGATACCGATCAGCCGGCCGGTCCTAAGGCGCGCTGCAATGTGGCTGGAATGTCCTGCCCCGCCCAATGTGCCGTCCACATAGATGCCGTCCGGTTTGATTGCAAGTCCTTCAATTGTCTCCTCCAACAGGACGGATGTATGTGCAAATTCCATCGATTTTTCCTTTCTTCGTTACAATCCGAGGTCGTCCATGCGCTCTGCGATATCCTCCATGGATTCCTCCGCCTCTTCTTCCAGGGCATCCCAGCGCTCCTGGCTCCAGATTTCAATATGTCCTGCAGCGCCCACCAGCACAACGTCTTTGGTCAGCTCTGCAAATTCTCTTAATTTGGAAGGGATCAGGGCACGTCCCTGCTTGTCCACCTCCACCTCCGCGGCGCCTGCCAGAAAGTGGCGGACAAACATACGGGTGTCTTTTCTGCTGATGGGCATTGCCTGAAGCTTTTCTTCGAAAGCAGTCCAGCCGGCATTGTCGTACACAAATAAGCAGCCATCCAGTCCCTTGGTCACTACAAATTTCTCACCGAGCGTCTCTCGAAATTTGGAGGGAATGATCAACCTGCCTTTTGTATCCAACGTATGATTGTATTCGCCCATAAACATGTACAATCACCTGCCATTCATGGAAAAGGTCTGCCACCTTACTCCACTTCGTACCACTTTCTACCACTTTGAAACCATTTTAGTATAAAATGCCCTCCTTGACAAGCGATTTCAGAAAAAAAAGACAGCCGGACCGTGAAAAGTCCGACTGCCTTTTTCGTCATTCGTGACAACAAAATGCCCTAAAAGCGTACCTTTTGTTGTATTTATAATTTTTTTGCGCTTTTGTGAATGGCGCGAGTGAACAGTAACGATTTTCTCAGACATTAAAGCGGAACAGGATTACATCGCCGTCCTGTACCACATATTCCTTGCCCTCCATGCGGACAAGTCCTTTTTCTCTCGCTGCCGCAAGGGAGCCATTTTCCAGCAGATCTTTGTAATTGACAACCTCAGCCTTGATAAAGCCGCGTTCGAAGTCGGTGTGAATCTTGCCGGCCGCCTGCGGTGCTTTTGTGCCCTGTTTGATCGTCCATGCTCTCGTCTCATCCTCGCCGGAAGTTAAAAAGCTCATCAGGCCGAGCAGATGGTAGCTTGCGCGGATCAGTTTTTCCAGACCGGATTCTTTTAATCCAAGGTCGTCCAGAAACATCTGGCGTTCTTCATCGTCCAGCTCGGAAATTTCTTCCTCGATCTGTGCGCAGATCGCAAATACCTCACTGCCGGTTTCTTTTGCATATTCTCTGACTGCCTGTACGCCTGCGTTATCTGCGCCGTCGTTTGCCAGATCTTCTTCCCCGACGTTCGCCGCATAGATCACCGGTTTTGCAGTCAGCAGGTTCAGGTTCTTGAAGTATTCTTCCTCGTCTTCATCCTCTGTCTCGAAGCCGATTGCAAGCTTTCCGTCCTCCAGACGCTCCTTGACACGCTCCAGCATCGCCAGCTCTTTTGCCTGCTCCTTATCCATTCTCGCGCCCTTTGCCACTTTGGCGATTCTGCGTTCCAGAATTTCCAGGTCGGAGAAGATCAGCTCGAGGTTGATCGTCTCGATGTCGCGCAGCGGATTCACGCTTCCATCTACATGGACAACGTTGCTGTCCTCAAAACAGCGAACGACGTGCACGATCGCATCCACTTCGCGGATATTGCTCAAAAACTGGTTGCCAAGGCCTTCGCCCTTAGAAGCACCTTTCACCAGACCTGCGATGTCTACAAACTCGATTACAGCAGGCGTTACCTTTTTGGAATGATACAGATCACCCAGAAGCTTTAAGCGCTCGTCCGGAACGGCTACCACACCTACATTGGGGTCAATGGTACAGAACGGATAGTTTGCAGACTCCGCACCAGCTTTCGTCAGAGAATTAAATAAGGTACTTTTACCAACATTCGGGAGACCAACGATTCCTAATTTCATTTTATCTTTTACCTGTCCGAAAACCCTTGATTTATCGGGGTTTTCGCCTTTCTATGTTTTTGTACTGCACATTTTCAGGACGCTTTCTATTTTCTCCAGCTCTTTTATTTTCTCCCTCTCTCTGCCGTGTAAGCAAAAAGTTGGATACAATCTAATAATATATCATATTTGTTTTCTTTTTTAAACCTCAAAAATCAATTTTCCAAAGATCATAACGCATAACACACCGTCCCAAAATCCACTTCCGTCATTCCAAATCCGATGGCTTGTTTTTTTTTATGCTTTCCGCTATACTTCTCTCTACAGGCTCTGTTTTTCTCCTGGGCAGAGCTGTATTTGGGAAAAAGAAAAGAGGAAAATCAACAACAATGGAAAAAAGGGAACAACTCGGCAGCCGTCTCGGATTTATCATGATCTCGGCAGGATGTGCCATCGGCTGCGGCAATGTATGGAAATTTCCGTGGATGTGCGGACAAAACGGGGGTGGCGGCTTTATGCTGATCTATCTGATCTGCCTGCTCATTCTCGGTCTGCCTGTCATGACGATGGAATTTTCCGTCGGGCGCGCTGCCCGGACAAGTCCGATCTACATGTACCAGAAGCTCGAAAAGTCCGGCCACAAATGGGGGATTTTCGGTATCGTCAGTCTGATTGGCAATATTACTCTGATGGCATTTTACACCGTCGTATGCGGCTGGCTGATCTATTACTTTGTGAAATTTTTAACCGGGCAGAATCAGTCCTTCGGCTTTACACAGATGATTCAGAATCCGTCCGTCAACGTGTCCTATCTGCTTGTCACGGTCATCGTCGCTTTTCTGATTCTGAGCTTTGACTTACAGGACGGGCTGGAACGCATCACGAAATATATGATGACCTCGCTGCTCGTTTTGATGCTGGTGCTGGCGGTCCACAGCCTGACCCTTTCCGGCGCAGCAGACGGGGTGAAGTTTTATCTGGTTCCGGACTTTTCCAAAATCAACGGCTCCGTCATCGTCGGTGCAATGAATCAGGCATTTTTCACACTGTCGGTTGGAATGGGAGGCATGGCTATTTTCGGCAGCTATATTGACAAAAAACGGTCGCTGATGGGGGAATCCGTCACCATTATTTTACTGGACACACTCGTGGCAGTTCTCGCAGGGATCATCATGTTCCCCGCCTGCTTTACCTACGGGCTGGAGGTCAATGCAGGACCCAGCCTGTTATTCGACACCATGGCGGATGTCTTCAACCATATGGCTGGCGGACGCATCTGGGGCACACTGTTTTTCCTGTTCATGGTGTTCGCCGCCCTTTCAACTGTCCTGGGTGTCTGCGAAAATATTCTCGCCATGATCCGCGAGCTCACCGGCTGGTCACGAAAAAAGGGCTGCATTGTCTGCGGCGCCGGCATTTTTGTCCTGGCTCTGACAACAGCCCTCGGCTACAGCCTCCTGCATTTTCAGCCCTTCGCAGCAGGCACGGCATGGCTGGATTTCTGGGATTTTATCGTATCCAACAATATATTGCCCATCGGTTCCCTGGTGCTTGCTCTGTTTTGCTGCAACAGCTTTGGCTGGGGCTGGGAGAATTTCGTACAGGAAGCCAATACCGGACACGGTTTAAAGGTGAAGGCATGGATGAAACCAGTCTTTCGCTTCGTCGTCCCGATTGCCATCGCGTTTATTTATATCTACGGCATGGCGACATTTGCGTGGCGCTAGACACAAACAATAGAATGCACGCTCTGCGAGCATTCTATTGTCATGAAAAACAGGCTGCCCGGAGGATTTTTTCATTCCTCCGGGCAGCCGTTTTTATGCTCTGTCTAAATCCGTCTCAGTCAGGTGTCCCTACGCCTTCCGTATCCCGTCTTTTTTTTCAAATCTTCATAAAGCAGCTGATAATTCTCGTATCTCCCCTTGCTGATTTCGCCATTATCCACCGCTTCCTTCACCGCACAGTCCGGCTCCGCCAGATGCGCGCATCCCCGGAACCTGCAATCTCCGGCATGTGCTGCGATTTCCGGAAAATAGCCGCCCAGCTCTTCTTTCTCAATGCCGAATAACTCAATCGAAGAAAAGCCCGGCGTATCCAGAATGTAGGTATCCTCTTCCACCCACATCAGCTCCGTATGTCGCGTCGTATGCCGTCCCCGTTCAATTTTTTCACTTACTGCGCCTGTCTGCATCTGTACACCATCCTGCAGCAGGTTGATCAGAGACGATTTTCCGACTCCGCTGGGACCAGCAACAGTCGTCGTCTTCCCCCGAAGATACTCCCGGATCGCTTCAATACCTTCTTTTTGTGCCGCGCTGACAAACAGCAGCGGATAGCCACTGTTGCGATAGCGTTTCCTTACTTCCGCGATCATTTCGTCGGAAGCCAGATCCGTCTTGTTCATACAGATCAGTGCAGGAATTCCCTGTTTTTCCATTAAAACCAGAAACCGATCCAGTAAGTTAAAGTTCGGTTTGGGGCTCACAAGTGCAAAAATGACAAGCGCCTGATCCACATTGGCTACTGCCGGTCGGATCAGTTCACTTTTTCTTGGCAAAATGGAGATCACACTGCCCTCTTTTTCTTCCTGGCTTAATACTTCCAGCTCCACCAGATCTCCAACCAGAGGCTTTACCTTCTGGTTGCGAAAAATTCCTTTGGCGCGGCACTCAAAGATACCGTCCTCTGTATCTACATAATAGAATCCTGCAATTCCTTTGACAATTCTTCCCTGCATAAGCTGTTACTCTGTGGTTGACTGCGTACCAAGGCTTACATAGATAGTCACCGTTCCGTCTGGATCGACCGTCTTGCTTGGACTGTATCTGGTCACAAATCCATTTCCTACAGATGCACTGTACTCAGTTGCCTCTTTGACTGTTCCTTTGAATCCGGCATCATTCAATGCCTCCACTGCCTCTTCATAGGTCATTCCCACGCTGACAGATGGAATCGTTACCTGTTCCCGGCCTTTGCTGACAATGATCGTCACTGTGCTTCCCGGCTGCACATAGGTTCCTCTATCCGGACTGGTACTGACTACCAGGCCTGCACGCATATCATCACTATATGTTTCTTTTACTTCTACTTTAAATCCATCCCCCGCCAGTTCTGACTGGGCTCTGCTGGATTCATGACCGATAACATCGGTCACTTTCTTTTTATTCGGTCCGCTGCTCAGC
>ERZ779762.1356-NODE-1356-length-13737-cov-3.115699_pt1 | contig 13737 bp, 10 predicted proteins | sample MGYA00511887_ERZ779762 | MGnify/ENA primary metagenome ERZ779762 (study PRJEB29588, sample SAMEA2163052) | human gut metagenome | biome: human gut; feature: human-associated habitat; material: faeces | place: Denmark | collected 2008/2010 ...
AAGATGATTCCATTCATGATGCCAATACTTGGAGCGCTTATACTCCAGGCAGCGTATGGTGCAGTGGATCTTCTGGTTGTGGGCAGATTTGGAACAACGGCCGGGCTATCAGCAGTTTCAACCGGCAGTCAGATTCTTAATCTTGTAACGTTTGTGATAACGCAGCTGGCAATGGGAATTACTGTTCTTATTGCAAGGTATATCGGTGAAAAACATACGAGTCAAATAGGGGAACTGCTTGGTGGAGCAACGACAGTGTTTACTACGATAGCTGTCGTACTCTTTGTGGTGATGGTGTTTTTTGCAAAGCCACTGGCTGTTTTTATTCAGGCACCCCAAGAAGCGCTTATACTTACGTCAGTGTATGTAAGGATTTGCGGGGGAGGTATTTTCTTTATCGTTGCTTATAACGTTCTTTCTGCCATATTCAGAGGGCTGGGAGACAGCAGGTCTCCCCTTATATTTGTTATGGTTGCCTGCGTGGTAAATGTCGTAGGTGATCTTGTACTTGTTGCAGGATTCCATCTTGATGCCGCAGGAGCCGCAATTGCTACAGTGCTTGCTCAGGCGGTTAGTGTGGTGCTAGCTCTTTTAATGCTTAAAAGAAGACAACTGCCATTTAAAATAACAAAAAAAGATTTCAGAGTTAATAGTCAATGTAAAAGATTCCTGACAGTTGGAATTCCTCTTGCGCTTCAGGAATTTCTTACCCAGATGTCATTTCTTGCACTGTGTGCATTTATAAATAAGCTGGGGCTGGAAGCTTCTTCAGGATATGGGGTTGCCTGTAAGATAGTAAACTTCGCCATGCTGATACCAAGTGCACTTATGCAGTCGATGGCTTCCTTTGTATCGCAGAATGTTGGTGCCGGTAAGGAGGATAGAGCAAAGAAGGCTATGTTTACCGGAATGGGAATCGGATTAATCGTTGGAATTATCGTTTTCGCAAGTGTATGGTTCTTTGGTGATGTGCTTACATCGATATTCACAACGGATGAAGCGGTTGTACAAAAAGGGTTTGAATATCTTAAGGGGTTTGCTCCGGAAACGATTCTTACAGCAATTCTTTTTTCTATGATAGGTTACTTTAATGGACATGAAAAGACGTTGTGGGTTATGATTCAGGGACTTATCCAGACACTTCTTGTAAGACTGCCACTTGCATATTTTATGAGTATACAGCCGGATGCCAGCCTTACTAATATAGGGCTTGCAGCGCCTGTTGCCACATGCTTTGGAATTATATTAAATGTAATCTTTTTCCTTTACATGACAAGAAAAATGAAAAAGGCATGAGTGAACCAATGATTTATCCTTTTCTAGCAAGAAGACTCCGACCTCTAAGGTGGGAGATGAATTGCGTCTGTTACCTACTTGATATTGCATTCTAATCATAGTATAATATATTCAGTCGCATGATAAAGAAAGGCTGAAATACAATGAATTTAGATAATAATGCACATTCAGTATTCTTACTGCAATATCATCTTGTTCTTGTGGTTAAGTATCGTAGACAGGTTTTTGATGATGGTATTTCCAGCAGGGCGAAAGAGATATTTGAGTATATTGCTCCAAACTACAATATTACTCTTGAGGAATGGAATCACGATAAAGACCATATACATATCCTTTTCAGGGCACACCCAAATACGGAAATAAGTAAGTTCATAAATGCATATAAGAGTGCAAGCAGCAGACTTCTTAAGAAAGAGTTTCCGCAGATACGGCAAAAGTTGTGGAAAGAACATTTCTGGAGCCAGAGTTTTTGTTTGATTACAACAGGCGATGCTCCAATTGAAGTAATCAAAAAATATATAGAAATATCCTGTTATCATTTTTCGGAAATTATCGGGGCTGTCTCACCAATGGACAGCCTCTTTTTGTAACCTACAGTTTAATAGTAAAAGAAATAAGACAGACCCTTATTCCCCTCTCCTCACTATAGGAATTTTCCTATTACAAATAGGGAAATTCTCCTTTACAAATAGGAATATTCCGTTTATTGTATCATTCTCTCCACTTATCTTTGTGACATAAGAAAAGCAAACTTTAAAATTAACGGATATGAGAACAAAAATACTGAAATACTTCGGAATGGTAGTTGTACTGATAATAATGGTTAGCCTAACCTCCTGTGAAGTATCTATAGGAAGTTGGTATGATGATGATGATTACAGCGAAATATATTACAGAACCACTCGGGAACTATGTAGCCGAACTTGGCAGGAAACTTGGGTACAAGACGGTGAATACTACACACAACGACTAGACTTTTACGAAAATAGAACAGGCACAGACATCATACGAATAGAACATCGGAACGGCTATGTAACCGAAGACAGGTACAATTTTGAATGGAGATGGGATAACAGTTCACAGACATGCATCCGTATGGTTTACGGTCCCAGTGACGTTTCATATTTTGAAAATGTATGGCTAGCCGGAAACTTCTTAAAAGGCTCATTGGATGGTATTAATGTAAATTTCACAGGAATCAGGTAAAAAGAAAAAAGCGGGATGACACCCAACACATATCATCCCGCTCTCCTTTTTCCCAATATACTACTCACTCTTAATGCTATTTACTGGATTCTCATTAGCGATACGCCAAGCTCTAACAACGACACACACCACTATCAGAGCGATAATCACCAATGCTGTTCCGACAAAATACAACGCATTCATATCTATCGTTTCGGCAAATTGATCCAACCAAGCCTTTCCTGTAAAGTACGATACTACAATTCCTATCAAGACCGATGGGACAGCAACATATAATATATCACGGGACAGCAACCGAAGAATAGTCGAAGCTTCAGCACCATTCACCTTACGGATAGCTATTTCCTTACTGCGACGTTGTGTTTCATCATTCACGTAACCTATCAACCCCATAACAACAATAAGCAAAATAAAAGTAGAAGTAATCCATACAGAATTACGAAAACGATATACATTGCGATAGATTTCCTTCAGCATGGTATCTATCGGAATAAATTCCAATGCCTTAGTGGAATGCACCTGCTCCATGTATTCGTTCAGTTTTTTCAAACTCTCATCGTATGGCTGCCTTAAACGTACATCAAAAGTGTGGCTAGTATTATGACTATAAACTAAAGCTACGGGAAACTGCTTATAGAGAAAAGACGTATTGCGCACATTACGGAATACACCAACAATGGTGCCAGCTTTATCAAAATCATTCAATCGTTTGCCTACTGCCCCATCTGTCCATTTCATCAGCCGCACTACTTCTTCGTTGACCAATACATCCCCCTCATTCTGCATATCTTTCCCTTCAATAATAGTAATCCCCATGGTTTCAGCATAATTTTTATCACAAGGATTATACATCAAGGTTTCTATTCTCTTGCCACTATTATCAATCAGCCCACGAGTCCAATACTCTCCCAGAACCCCATGCATAGAACGGGTGGCATTTTCCACCATGGGTTGACGACGAAGATCGCTAACCATATTCTCAGCTTCTTCGGGTGACATCCATGTCTCCGCCTCCACCAATCCTGGAGTACGGATACCCATATCACTATTAATCAAATGATGATACTGCATCAAAGATACTAACAAAATCCCCATTACAAAAGATACTCCCATAAATTGTACAAATAAAAGAGAACGCTTCCACCCTTTTTTCCCATCTGTGTAACGACGAAAAACTTGAGTGACAGGAATGCGTGAAAACAATCTTCCCGGTAACACTCCGGCTACCATGAACAGTACAAAAACAATGAGCATCGGAACCCATAGAGTTTCCAATGTAAAGAGTGAAGATAACTGCACCGAAAGTAAATCTTCTATCAGATCTTTGGTATTGAAAATAATAAAGAGGGCCACTATAACGGAAATTAATACCACAATCCCTGTCTCAAAAAGGAACATACTGAAAATGTTGATTGCACTGGCACCACTACACTTATGCACACCTATGCTTTTTGCTCTGCGGCTCATGGTAGCAATAGCTACTAATACATAGTTCATGATCGCCACAAAAAATATAGCAAAGCCCAAAAAACCATAAATGTAAAGGCGAGTGCGGGTATTTGAGTCATCCAGATGAATTTCGGGCAATGGCTGTGCATCATAAAAGCTTCTCCATTCATCATCAGCAGAATCAGGATAATATTTTTGCATAGCCTTGTATATCTGACGATTGATTTCTTCTCTGTCCACCCCATCGCGCAAACGGAGAATAGTATAATAAATGTCATTACGTCCCCATGTTCCACCCCCTATATAGCCACCTCCGGCATAAATGGGAGCTACAAAATCAAAATGATAGGCAGTATTTTCCGGAGTATCCTGATAAACACCACGGACTGTCAGTTCATGCTGTTTATCCAAGGACAATTTTTGTCCCACAGGGTCCTGCCCACCAAAAGCATCACGAACAAAAGTTTCAGAAACAAATATACTCCCCGCCCTTTGTAATTCCTCAGGATTTCCTTTCAATACTTTGATGCCGAAAGTACGGAAATAGCAAGTATCTACATAAGCGTAATTTACATCTTTCAGCTTATGACCATCCTTGAATACATTTAATGTCTCAAAATTGAAAATGACTGTAGCATTTTCAATCCATTGTGACAAATCACTGCGGAACGCTTCTGCCATCGGAGCAAACAAGCTATCATCATATCCTTCTCCTTTCTCTCCAGTCTTCACATTCTCTCCCCCTCCACGTACCAATACCAATCGGTCGGCCTCAGGGTAACATTTCTCATAATTGAGTTCAAATGCTATTTGTGAAAAAAGCAGAATACCAATAGTCAGACCTAATGAAAGCGATATGACTTTCGTCACGTTGCTTCCACGGCCGTGTAATATCGATTGTATTGCATAATAGATTTGTTTCATAACAACCCTCCTTTCATTAATTATTCTTTAATGTTCGCCACTACGCTACCATCAAACAAATGAATGACACGATGAGCAAATCCGGCATCATGCTGAGAGTGAGTTACCATAACAATACTAGTCCCCTCCTTGTTAAGTTCGGTCAATAGATTCATTACTTCAGCACCGTTCTTTGAGTCCAAATTACCAGTAGGCTCATCGGCGAGGATCAATTTAGGATTAGTAACCACAGCACGGGCAATAGCCACACGCTGTTGTTGACCACCGGAAAGCTGTTGCGGAAAATGCTTGGCACGATGACTCAAATTCATTCGCTTTAAAATTTCCAGAACACGCTCCTTACGCTCACTGGCCTTGATTCCAAGATAAGTCAACGGTAACTCCACATTTTCAAAAACATTCAGTTCGTCTATCAGATTAAAACTCTGGAACACGAAACCTATCACACCCTTGCGCAAACGGGTACGTTCCTTCTCCTTTAGATTGGCCACCTCTTTTCCTATCAGTTTATAACTACCCTCCGAAGGATTATCCAATAATCCGAGAATGTTCAACAACGTGGATTTTCCACAACCTGATGGTCCCATAATAGCTACAAACTCTCCTTCTTTCACCTCTATATTTACATGATTCAACGCAATTGTTTCTACTTCTGAAGTACGAAATACCTTACTTAAATTTTCAATCTGTATCATAATAATAAATTTTAATTGTTTGTTCTATTGATCCTTATTCTGATTTAATACTCTTTACTGGATTCTCATTGGCAATGCGCCATGTTTTGGAAATGACACAACTGACAATCAATATCAAGACCACAATAGCTACACATACATAATAAGGAACAAGCGAACCTACAGTCACAGCAAACTGTTCCATCCATAAACCACCTACATACCATGCCCCTAATGTACCTGCGACTACAGCCGGGAAAGAAATCCAAAGAACATCTTGCACCAACATTTCCAATATCGCAAATGACTCAGTTCCATTCACTTTACGAATAGCAATTTCTTTCGAACGTCGCTGTAATTCATCATTAATATAGCCTATCAGTCCCATCAAAGTAATAAACAAGATGGCAATTGCCGCCAATAAAGTCGCATTACGAAATACACGAACGGAATTATAACTATCCCCCATTTTTTGTTCCAAGCTTTCAAAACCGACTGTTTGATTCGGAAAAGCTTCGGCAGCATCACGGTTCAGTTTCTGAAGATTCTCACCAAAGGGTTCCTTCAGACGGAGATAAACAAGATCAGCCAAATCTCTGGGATGATGGTGCAGAACAAATGGTTTCAGCTCTGAGTAGAATCCGTCAATATTAAAATCTTTAATCACACCTACTATTTTGACACGTCCTTCTTCTGTCTGAATACTCTTACCTAAAACATCTTTTCCCCAATGCATTCTCCGCACAAATTCCTCATTGACAGCCACCTCACCGGATTCACGCGGTACACGCCCTTGCTGTATGGCCATTCCCATAAAAGCGACATAATTCTCCTGAGTAAAATCATAGCGACTGGAAAAAAGGCTCGTTCCTTTCTCATCCGGTATCATCTGCCCGCTATATCCATTAGACGGATAGCTAGTTGCTGAGGTCAATGCTTCCACGTATGGAAGCCCTTCATAAAAGTGACGGGCAGCAAGCCGAGCTTCAGCATCCGGTGCATTATTAATACCAATCACTACCCGCTCAGGATTATAACCCGGATCTTTATTAATAACATAATGATACTGGAGCATCACTACACACATCAATCCACATATAAAAGCCACTCCTGCAAATTGGATAAACAATAACGGACGTTTCCATCCTTTTTTACCCTCTGTATAACGCCGGAAAACCTGTGTGACCGGTATCTTTGAAAAAATTCGTCCCGGCAGCACACCACCAATGAGGAATAAGACAGCAGTCACTCCCAAAGGCACCCAAATACGTTCCACTGCAAAAAGGGACTCCAGTTTAGCAGCTGTAGTATCTTCCACAAACTCCCGGAAATTAAACATTAAAAAAACCATCAAAAACAATGAAAGCAAAATAATAATACCTGTTTCCCACATAAACATACCAAAAACAGTACCCGTCCCCGCTCCGCTGCATTTATGAACACCAATACTTTTGGCACGCCGGCTCAATGAAGAAATAGAAATCAACACATAATTCAATGTCGTGATAAACAAAATAGATATACCTAAAATAAGCATAATATTACGCATTCTTTTCACTTCATCATATCCACGGTACGTATCCCGAACAGGTTTTGCCATGACAGTGATTCCAAACTTATCACTTCTGGGAATATGTTGCTGTACTACCATATCAATACGCTTGTTCAATTCATCCAAATCAATATCCTGCTTCAACCGGATATATTCTTTCCAGCTGTCCCCACCGTTCCATGAATAATTTCCTATCCGGCGGCTCCAGATAGAAGGCAAGGAAATGACGGCCTTCGGTCGCATAGTACAATTCTCAGGTAAAGCAGCATACGTTCCTTTGACTGTCAACTCAATTTCCTTATTGAAACTAATTATTTTACCAATCGGGTTCTCACCGCCAAACATTTTATCCGCCAAATCTTTACTCAGGAAAATTACATCTTTTTGCTGCAATTCGCGTACCGGATCACCACTCAAGACCTCAATACCCATTGTCTGAAAAAACAATGAATCAGCAGCAACTTTAAAATCATCAAAACGGACACTTCCGTTGTAAACAGGTGATGATACCGGCCATATCCCCGCACTTGCCGCCGTTTCCACAATTTCCGGCATTGCATCCAGTATGCCTCCGGCAGCTGCACCGATAATATATTCACTAGGAGGAAGAGGTTCCCCATTTACTGTCCATATATTCCACAATTGGTATAATTTATCATGATCCTTAAAACAAGTATCAAAACTCTGCTCATACACAACTCTTGAGAAAAGCAGAATACTCATAGTCAGGCCCAAGCCTAACGAGACGACTTTTATTATATTAGAACTTCGTCCATGTATCAAAGCCTGAATGACATAATAAATCTGTTTCATATTTCGTGTTTTTAATCATTATTATTTTGAAAGAGAGAAGTCCCGTTTCACAACGTTACTTCCCATAAAGTGTATAAGAAACTAAAGTTTCTATAATTCGTTCTCTATAATAGAAATGCTAAAACCGTGCCACGCAAACAAACAACTGATTAACAACATATTGCAAAAGAACAAAAAGAAACAGTTTGTCTAATTATTAGACAATGATGTATGATAATTAGACAAACTATAAAAACAAACAAATAGTTCTACGCTTCAAACTTATTGGAATTTGCCTTATTTTACTATCTTTGCATTATCACCTATATAAAACAAATTATTATGAAACACATTCTTTTGGCAGCCTGTGCGGTTGCCATATTAAGCGGTTGCGGTTCGCAAGGGAAACAGGCAGCCCCTACCGGAAATCCATTCCTTTCGGAGTACACAACTCCCTTCCAGGTTCCTCCTTTCGACCAAATCAAGATGGAACATTACAAACCCGCCTTTTTGCAGGGCATGGAAGAACAACAGAAAGAGATTGACGCTATAGTAAACAACCCCGAACCCGCCACTTTCCAGAATACCATTGCAGCACTGGATCAAAGCGGAACGTTACTTCGTAAAGTCAGCACCGTATTCTACGGACTGAAAAGCGCCAATACCAATGATGAAATGGATGCACTGAGCCGTGAACTCTCTCCACTACAATCAAAACACAGCGATGACATCGCCTTAAATGAAAAACTTTTTGCACGTATCAAAACTGTCTATGAAAATCCCGGCAATTTGGACAAAGAGCAAAAGAAGTTGTTGGAAGAAACCTATAAAGATTTTGTACGTGGAGGTGCCAACCTGGATGCCGAAAGTCAAAAAAAATTGCGTGAATTAAATAGTGAGATTTCCATGTTGCAGCTCACCTTCGGCCAAAATATGCAGAAGGAAACCAATGCTTTCCAATTGATCGTGGACAAAGAAGAAGACTTAGCCGGATTACCCCAAAACCTGATTGCCAGTGCTGCCGAAACAGCTAAAGAAGCAGGCATGGAAGGCAAATGGATTTTCACCCTGCATAATCCCAGCGTCATGCCTTTCCTGCAATATGCCGACAACCGAGACCTGCGCGAAAAGATATTCAAAGGATACATTAACAGAGGAAATAACGGAAATGAATACGACAACAAGGAAGTGGTACGCAAACTGCTCAAAGCCCGTCTGGAAAAAGCCAAGCTGATGGGATATGAAAACTATGCTTCCTTTGCACTGGAAGAACGTATGGCGAAAACACCGGATGCCGTATATAAATTATTAGACCAGATTTGGACACCTACTCTGTCCAAAGCCAAAGAAGAACTGGCAGATATCAATGCCGAAATAAAGAAAGACGGAAAAACCTTCACAGCCGAAGGTTGGGACTGGCGTTATTATGCAGACCGGGCCAAGAAAGCCAAATTCGACTTGGATGAAAATCAGGTACGTCCTTATCTGAAACTGGAAAACGTACGTAACGGTGTGTTCTATGTTGCCAACAAACTATACGGTATCACTTTCACCCAGCTGGACAATCTTCCCCTCCCTCATCCCGATGCACAGGCATTCGAATGTAAGGACAAAGACGGTTCTCATCTAGGTGTACTCTATATGGACTTCTTTCCGCGTGCCAGTAAGAAAGGTGGCGCATGGTGCGGAAGCTATCGTTCACAGACCTACAAGGACGGCAAGAAAGTGGCTCCTGTAGTAACCGTGGTATGCAACTTTACCAAACCGGCAGCCGGACAACCCGCTTTGCTCAGTGCAGACGAAGCGAATACCTTGTTCCACGAATTCGGACATGCTTTACATAATCTTTTCAAAGATGTACATTATTATGGTGTGGCTAGTGTTCCGCGTGATTTTGTAGAACTGCCGTCACAGATAGATGAGCATTGGGCTTTTGAACCGGAGGTATTGAATGTATATGCCAAACATTATCAGACAGGTGAAGTTATTCCTGCCGGACTGGTTGAAAAAATGGACAAGAGTGGCAAATACGGACAAGGCTTCGCTACGGCTGAATATTTAGCTGCTTCCCTGCTGGATATGGATTATCATGTATTAAAAGAAATTCCCGATGATATGGACGTTATGCAGTTCGAAACAGAAACATTAGGTAAGCGCGGATTGCTGAAACAAATTCCGTCACGCTACCGCACCACTTATTTCAACCATACCATGGGTGGTGGATATACTGCCGGTTACTATAGTTATATTTGGGCGGAAGTGCTGGATTGTGACGCATACGAGGCATACAAGGAAACGGGCGATATTTTCAATCAGGAAGTGGCCGGTAAGTTCCGCAAATATATCCTCACTTCCGGCTGCATTGACGATGCGATGGACATGTATGTCAATTTCCGCGGCAAAGAACCCGGTATTGATCCCTTGTTGAAGAACAGAGGACTAAAATAACCCTCTAACCCAAAATAGAATTCCTCCCCCTGCGAAAGACAAATGATTGTGATTCTTGCAGTGGGAGGATTCTCATTTCGTAGTATGATTGCGGATAGTTCTTTTTATTTTTTGTTCCAAAGCAAGAAATAATCCTCAGAGAAAGCGTACCTTTGTGCCCGTCAAATCAAAAATTAAATTATGAATCAACCTATTGCTATGAACACCACAAGAAAACATGTGGTATGGCTGGATGTCGTTCGTTTGGTAGCCATGTTCACCGTAGTTTGCTGCCATAGTGCAGACCCGTTCAACTTTTACCCCGGCGAACCGCCAGCCAACATTGATGAAATCAAATTCTGGGGAGCCGCCTACGGAGCCTTTCTCCGTCCGTGTGTCCCACTGTTTGTCATGAATACAGGAGCATTGCTGCTTCCCGTACGTGGCGAAATATCCGCTTTCTACAAAAAAAGAATCAGCCGTGTATTTTGGCCGTTCCTTATCTGGAGTGTCATTTATAATTTATTTCCTTGGTTTACAGGATTGCTGGGACTTAATCCCGAAATAATTCTTGACTTTTTCCCTTATAGCGGTGAAGAAGCCGCCCGTCAGTCACTCAACGTATCATTGGGTTATATAGCAAAAATGCCTCTCAATTTCTCTTTATTAGACGTACATATGTGGTATATCTATCTGCTTATCGGATTATATCTATACCTTCCTATTTTCTCCGCATGGGTAGAAAAGGCCTCGGAGAAAGCCAAACTATGGTTTCTTGTCGCATGGGGAATAACTGGTTTGTTACCTTATTATTATCAGTTCGTATCCCCATACATTTGGGGAGGCTGTGCGTGGAACTCATTCAATATGCTCTATTATTTTGCCGGATTCAACGGGTACTTGCTATTGGGACACTATCTGCGCAACCACGACTGGTCATGGAGTAAGACACTGTCGGTCTGTATCCCCATGTTTCTGGCAGGTTACATGGTCACATTCTTCGGTTTCCGCCACATGACCGCATTACCACAATGCACTGATGAAATGTTAGAACTGTTCTTCACCTATAATTCTTTGAATGTGATTATGATGACTATCCCTTTCTTCCTCATAGCCAAGAAAGTAAAAGTACGCTCAGAACTGATCCAGCGTATGCTGGCAAACTTGACCGTATGTGGTTTTGGCATCTATATGATACATTATTTTTTCACAGGTCCGGGTGTAGTCCTGATGCGCAATATCGGTGTTCCCGTGCCTTTACAAATTCCCGCTGCCGCAGTCGTGGCATTTGGCGTATCGTGGCTGCTTGTGGTATTCATTCGTAAAATAAGCGGCAAGAATGCTAAATACATTGTAGGATAATAAAAACAGGACATACAAATATCGTTATATAAGAATAGCCGGAACTACTCTTTCCAAGTGATTCCGGCTATTCTTATAATGCTTCATCCACTAGAAATCAAGTCAGTTATTTGAGATGTAATTTAAAGAATATACCTCCGCTAAAATATTTACCGTCATTCAGTTCAGCAATAAGATTGATATGGTCTTTCCATATTGAATAAGTTCCACCCACATTCACAGTATAAGTTGCTGTATGCAGATCTTCCGCATGTCCGGGACACACTTCCACCATCAGATTAAATCCATTCAGAGCTTTCTGCCAGAAACCTTCGCCCTTCATGCCAAAATGAAAGTTTACCCCTGCAGCAGGACGGCTATAATGCACATCACTCATAGCTTTACCGATAACCCAAGCTACATGAACCCCCACTGTACCTATTCCACTAAATTCAACATGTTTCGTTGCCGCCAGATAATAACGTGTCAAGTAATTGTGGTTTCCGCTACCACCGCCCCCCCAATCTATGTCTCCACCTCCATTTGAAGAATGGCTTCCCGGATCATTCGCACCAATCACTACCTGAGGCGTCCAAGCCTTCCACCAGCCTTCTTTCCATGCCCTCAACCGGAAATGAAACGATCTGTCCTGATTGGTAAACCTGCCCCAAGTTTGCTGAGGCCAATAAGAAGAACCATGTATCCCCTTTACCAACGTACAAGTATATGCTACTTCCAGCCAAGGAAACAAAGTACAATTTATATAATAGTTATAGGTATAGGGATGATATTCACTTCTCACCCAATATCGGGAAAGTATATTTACATCCAGCATATTTCCTCCCAGCATAACGGTTTTATCTTTCTGCATAACGGCAGTAGGTGCATGAAGTAGTCCTGTAGTACCATAAAAAGCCTGCCCTTTGATAACATTCATTCCTCCAAAGAGTCCCCCCAGAAATATTAGAGTTCTTAATTTCACTATTCTATGAATTTTAATTTATATTTGCAGCATGAAAACAGATGTATTAAAAATACTCGGAAAAATTATTCCTACTGCTATCTTCGTCCTGTTGTTGCCATTCTCCATTATTTACATGGCAATAAGCAAAGTCTGCTCTTTCATCCGAAAATTCTTTCCCCGATAAAGCGTACCGGAAACAAGAATGCAGCTTGCAGATATCTTGTACGTGTATGTTTCTCCTTATACATTCTATAAACGAAACGCAAATTCATCTTATCAACCCAGTCCGGATAATAGTGCATCCTATTCATTGCCGTTTGGTGAACAAAGCCACCACACGTAAAGCCGATGCCTTGGTAACCCATCTTTTTTACCTTAAGCAGAAACTTTTCCTGCATCAAGGCCCCCATACCTACTATCAGAAAATCCGGATTTAATTCGACTATATGAGAAGCTTCCTTATTCATTTCAGCATCCGAAGAGAAATATCCGTTCCTGAACCCTGCAATGCGTAACTTCGGATACTGCTCTTGAAATATCCTCACAGAACACTCCACTTGTTCTTGACCCGAGGCTACGATATAGAGCGTTTTACGGCTTTCCATGAGGTAATTCAACAATTCGGGAGCAAGGGAGGTCATATCAAAACTACGTCTGGTCACTCGCTTTCCGTATACTAATCTTATGGCAGAAACCAGTAAAGAGCCATCGGCAAAAATACCATCGAATTGTTTAAATAGACATTTGTTTTCTAAAGCTATGAGGTAAGATACGGGGTTGAGAAAGGTGTAAATTCTAGTTTTCTGAGTAACCAAATGTAAAAACAGCAACTTATCTGTATGTATGATTTTACTAAGTAATAGAGGGAACATAAATCAAATGACAATTTATTTTTTATGGAAGTTTATAATACTTCTTTAAACAGATCGTACCACCTTGTAATAACAGAATCAATTGTAAAACATTTCGCTTTGTACATGGCTTCCTTTGCCATTTTTTTTCTTAATTCTTCATTCTCAATTAGTAAGCTGATGCAGTCAATTGTTTTTTGACTATTATAAGGTATCGGAGTTATTAAGCCGGACTTTCCATTGTCTATGATGTCATATATA
>ERZ779762.1372-NODE-1372-length-13632-cov-3.870074_pt1 | contig 13632 bp, 9 predicted proteins | sample MGYA00511887_ERZ779762 | MGnify/ENA primary metagenome ERZ779762 (study PRJEB29588, sample SAMEA2163052) | human gut metagenome | biome: human gut; feature: human-associated habitat; material: faeces | place: Denmark | collected 2008/2010 ...
GGCGAGAAGCAACATCGAGATGCAGCGTAAGCGGAATCGAGATGGGGCTCTGAATAGTTACTTTCCTATTATAGTCTGAATCATTATATAGGGAAATTCCCTCTTTTGGCAAGCTTTTTCTATACCGTCCCAGACTTTTATCCCGTATCCGAAAAGTATCCTTTTCCACAACAAAAAAGAAGAACTCCTTCGGAAAAAGGTTCTCCTCTCAGAATTCTTCTTTTTGTTTTTTTGTTCCAAAACCATAACCATTTCGGAATTTTAAGAGCATTTCTTTTTTTGTCCATACACCCAATCCGCATACATTTCCTTCACGGATGGATAGACATACTCCACAAGATACTGCGAGTTCTGCATTTCTTCGCGTGTAGATTCGCCTGAAAGCACAAGGGCTGCAGAAATATCCGCCATGTTTGCGCACGCAATGTCCGTATAGAGACGGTCTCCCACAAGAACAGCCTCATCGCGGGTTCTACCTGTCATATCAAGTGCCATCTCAACCATCCGTGTACCTGGTTTTCCGATATAAGTCGGCATGCGGTGGACCGCATGTCCGATCATCTCGCAGATGGAACCGCAATCCGGCACGTAGCCGAATTCAATCGGACAAGCATAGTCCGGGTTCGTTGCAGCGTAATCGAGCTCCGGGCGCTCTGTCAACAGCCGACAGATATCCGTCAGTTTTTGATACGTCAGTTCATTGTCATAGCTTGCAAGCACACATGCAATTCCTTCTTTCTCCGGATCGTGGGTGGTACACACACCAAAGCTCTCCAATTCCCGGATCAGAGAGTCCGTTCCCAGCACATAGACGGGACGGGATCCATATTTCTGCTTCAGATAATGCGCTGTTGCAACAGAAGCCGTCAGAAAGTTCGCGCTTGTTGTCGGGATGCCCAGCTTTGCAAATTTTTTCCGGTAATCTGCTACGCTCATCGTCGTATTATTTGTGATAAACACATAATCTCCACCGTACTCGGACAGTCCGTTTAAAAACCGGTCTGCTCCCGGAATCAGACGGTTCCCCACGCAGATGGTTCCGTCGATATCCAAAAGGAACAGCTTTTTTTCTCCAATCGGTATCACTTCGCGTTGCGGCAGGAAACGGCCACATCCGGATAATTAGTGATGACTGCGTCAACACCGGCCTCCATCAGACGCTCGATCTCCGCCTTATCATTGACCGTCCACACATGCACCGCAAGATCGCTTTCCACATACTGCTGAAGAAAGTCTGCCATCTGCACATGAAAGGTTGCCGGATGAAGAGCTCCTGTTCCGATTTTTTTCGCATAATTCACGACATCATAAATAATATCTGCGTAGAGGATGCCGGTGCTGGCTTTCGGATCCAGTTCCAGAATTTTTGCAATGCTGTAATGGTTAAAGGAAGAATAAATCACGCGATCTTCCATCTCCATCTCTTTTGTCAGCTCGAGTACCTTTTTTTCCAGGTCTTTATACCAGAAAATACCGGTTTTCAGCTCTACATTGATCGTCATTCCCGTTGGTTTTAATGCTTCATATACTTCGCGAAGCGTCGGAATTTTTACATCCTGATACTCCGGATGTGTCTTATTAAAGTTCAGGATCTTTAATTCCGCAAGCGTATAATCTTTGACAAATCCGCTTCCGTCACTGACCCGGTCGATTTCCTCATCGTGGACAACAACCATCTCGCCATCTTTTGTCAGCTGTACATCCAGTTCCACACCGTCTGCTCCCTGCTCTGCTGCAAGAAGAAACGCTTCCAGTGTATTTTCCGGTGCATATGCACTGGCTCCTCTGTGTGCCCATACTTTTGTTTTCATCTCGTATCTGTCCTCCATTTTCCGTTCCCATTTCCAAATCTGCACTCTTTTCTATCTTTTGTCCCGACTGCAGCTTTTTTCCTTTTATCGTAAGCCTGAAAACAAGCGAAAAAAGCGGTGCTGATTTTTTTACATCTTCTGCGGGATTGCTATAGATTCGGAAGCGCGCCGGATTTTTGTCTCCGACGCATTTCCAGTCATATCTGAAAAATCATTTCCGTAACTCGGATCTTCCCCTTCATAGAAACCGTTCAAACACGCTTTGGGAACTCGTTTTTCTTCACTATAGGACGAAATCTTATTTTTGTAAAGCCTGTCTCTTATTCATTTACCAGATTATAGTCCTCGATGGAGCTGTTGATCTGGGAAGCCATTGATTCTACTGCTTTCTCCGGAGTCTCGTTTCCGTTGATCATATTCTCGATTTCTGTTTCCACAATCTGTCTTGTCTCCGGGAATACAGAGAGAAGTGCGCCGGCGTACTGTGGCTTGGAATCGTGCAGCTGATCAATCGCGGTCTGGAACTGTGGATACTGTGCCACATTATCTTTGAAGGTCTGCTCCTCATCAGCAGCTGTTGTTACCGGGAAGTAACCAGTCTCGGCATTCCAGTATGCCTGAGACTCCGGGGAAATCAGGAATTTGATAAATTTCCAGGTAGCTGCTGCTTTTGCATCATCGTTGTTGTTCAATGCCCAGAGAGATGCTCCTCCGATGGAAACACCGCCCTCATCGCCGTCCTTGATTGTCGGGAAATATGCGGTTCCAACTTCGAAGCTTCCGTTGATATCCTGTAAAATCTGTTTCAGGGATGCGGTAGAGCCAAGGGTGATCGCTGCTTTTCCGGAAGTAAAGTCTGTTGTTGCGGTATCACTTCCGGCACGGCCTACGTTTGGTGCAACGTCGGCATCATTCAGGGCTTTCCACTCATTTAAGATATTGAATGCTCCGCCGTTAGAATCAAATTCAACTGCAGTAGCAGCTGCATCACGGCCGTTTCCATTATCCGCATAGGAAAGTCCCTGTTTGCAGAGCCACTGTTCGAAATACCATCCATAGATGGAGAGTGCCAGCGGTTCACCGGCGCCACCCTTTGTTTTCAGATCATCACCGATAGCGAGAATCCCTTCCAGGCTTGTCGGAACTTCGGTGATCCCTGCTTTTTCAAACATATCTTTGTTGTAATACAGAATCGGTGTGGACGAATTGAATGGCATGGAGTACAGCTCATTGTTTACCGTATAATAAGCAGCGATATTCGACTCGATCTGGGAAATGTCATAGCCATCTGCATCAATCAGCTCCTGCATCGGGATGACCCAGCCGGAATCAATCATAAAACGGGTTCCGATATCATAAATCTGTACCAGGTCCGCTCCCATATTTCCGATCTGTGCACTTTTCAGTTTGTTAATCGTATCATCATATTCTCCCTGGTAAACCGCCTCAACGGTAATGCCATCGGTATTTTCTTCATTGAATTTATTGACAAGATAATCCATTGCCTCGTCATTGACACCGCCCATGGAATGCCAGAAGGTAATCGTAGTTCCCTTCGTATCCTGGTTTAAATCCGGTGCTTCTGCGCCATCTGCCGTACTTCCTGCCTCTGTGCTGGCTGTGGTTTCATCCGTTGTTGCACCCTGTGCCTCACTCGTTGTTTTTCCGCCTCCACATCCAGTAAGCGCCATAGCTGCCATAGAAGCCGCAAGAATCGATGCAATCACTTTTTTCTTCATTTTTTTCTCCTCGTTTTTCATACAGTTTTCTATTCTTTTTTCTGTCACAGGAATCAGCCCTTGACTGCTCCTGAAAACATTCCTTTGATTAAGGCCTTCTGGCCTACGATAAAGATGGAAATGGATGGAATGATAATCATTACCACGCCCGCCAGCATCAGGGTAATCGACTGTGCGTCGACGCTGTTCAGCATACTGATACCAATCTGTACGGTACGCTTGCTGTCCGAACCTGTAACCAGCAGCGGCCACATGTACATATTCCATGCATTGATAAAGGTGTAAACCGCCATTGCTCCCATTGCTGACTTTGTCAGCGGCATCAGGATTTTTACGATAAACCGCAGATTCCCGCAGCCGTCCAGCTTCGCCGATTCATAAAGCGAAATCGGAAAGGTCATGTAGAACTGGCGGAACAGGAAAATTCCCATTGCAGAGGTAAGAGAAGGCAGGATCAGAACAATATAGGTATCGAGCAATCCGAGACTTCCTACTGTCAGATAATTGGAAATAATGGTTGCCTCACCCGGCACCATCATGGTCGCCATGACCAGCATAAACAGAACATTTTTTCCTTTGAAGTTCAGGAAAGAGAAGGCAAATGCCGCAAGAGAACACGTTACAATCTGACCCAGCGTAATGCTGCCCGCAACCAAAAATGAATTCAGGACAAAGCGTACCAGCGGAATTTTATGAAATGCTTCCACAAAATTTTCCAGTGTCGGATGTTTGGGAACGATATTCATTGCCATTGTGTATAACTCACCTGACGGCATAAATGCTACGCTGATGGTATAAAGCAGCGGAAACAGCATAAACAGGCAGACGATCAGGTTCATGGTAACCAACGCTGTTTTCTGAAGCATTTTCTTTCTTTTTGCTTTTGCATTCATTGCCATATGCAGTGCCTGCAGCTCCTCTGCAGAATAAGTTTTTGGTCCGGCAATCGTAGTTGCTATTGTAGACATCAGTATTTTACTCCTCTCTTTTCCATGCGGAACATAACCAAGGTAAGCGCCATGACAATCAGAAACAAAACAACGGACTGTGCGGCTGCGCTTCCAAACCGGTAATTAAAAAACGCATCACGGTATATCGAATATACAATCAGGTTCGTGGATTCTCCCGGTCCTCCCTGTGTCAGGATTTTCACCTGTCCGAATGACTGGAATGCCTGAATAATGTTAACAACCAGTGTGTAGAACATGATCGGAGAAAGTCCCGGCAGTGTCAGCTTAAAAAATTTCTGTACTGCATTCGCTCCATCTACAGAAGCACGCTCATAAATCGAATCATCAATGTTTCCAAGTCCCGCCGAAAAATACAGGAAATTGATGCCACTGTTCAGCCATGCCGTAAGGACAGCCACACAGATCAGCGCATATTTCGGATCACTGACCCAGTTAATGCTCACATGCAGCAATTTGTTTACGATACCGATCGTGGGATTTAAAATAATCTTGAAAATCATGGCGCCTGAGCTCGATGCTACTGCCATTGGGAGTGCATAGGAAGTACTGAATACCCGGATTCCCGGAAAAGCCTTGCTGCAAAGAACTGCTCCCAGAAGGCCAAGCGCCATACTTCCGACTACAACAATCGCCACAAATCCCAGTGTAACCCAGAGACTGTTGTAAAAGGATGGATTCGATAATAAGCTTTTATAGTTGTCCAGTCCCACATACAATTTCGCTTCTCCAAGCTTGTTTGTCTTATACAGGCTCAGATAAATGGTTTTAAAAAACGGATAAAACAGAAAGATGCTAAAGATCACCATACTCGGGATCAGATACATATAAACTTCTGCTCTTTTACACTTTTCGATTACTTTTTTCACTTTCTGCTCCTTCTTATGCTGTTGCACGTTCTTCTTTTTCAACCGGCCGAGATAAAATATTTTCTTCTGTAAACGGATCAAAGATCTGTGCTTTCTCCATATCTGCATACAATGTAATGCTTTCCTTTACAGTAACCGGCACCTCGGAAGGCACTCTTGCTGTAATCAGATTTTTTCCGGTATTCATATGCAGATACGCTTCTGCACCGATCATCTCCCGCAGGTCAACAAATGCCTTCAACTGATTCTCTTCGTAACAGATCCGATGTGCGGAAGCGGTTGTTTCGTCCTGTAAATCCTCCGGTCTCAGACCTAAGATCACCATTTTTCCGAGATAAGCGCGACGAAGCACCATTTCGTTCTCTCCTTTTGCACGAAGGGTAACTCCTCCGTCTGCCTCCAGATAAACCGCTCCGTTTCTTTCCGTCACCATCGTTTCCATAAAATTCATACTCGGAGCTCCGATAAAACCGGCCACAAATTTGTTTGCCGGATGGCGGTAAATCTGCCCCGGTGTATCCGCCTGCTGCACAACACCGTCTTTCATAACAATAATTTTTGTACCAAGCGTCATCGCCTCCGTCTGGTCATGTGTAACATAAATCACCGTCGTTTTCAGTTCCTTATGTAATTTTGCCAGCTCCACCCGCATCTGTGCCCGCAGCTTCGCATCCAGATTTGAAAGCGGCTCATCCATTAAAAATGCTTTCGGCCGTCTCATAATTGCGCTTCCAATCGCAACTCTTTGTTTCTGACCACCGGAAAGTGCTGCCGGTCTCCGGTCAAGTAAATGCTCAATTCCAAGCATTTTAGCTGCCTCATGTACCTTTTTATCAACTTCATCCTTGGGCTGTTTCCGGATTTTCAGAGAAAACGCCATGTTTTCATATACCGTCATATTCGGATAAAGCGCGTAGTTCTGAAATACCATCGAAAGATCGCGATCCTTTGCTTCTACATAATTACAAAGCTGTCCATCAATCCAGAGCTCCCCGCTCGTAATCTCCTCAAGACCGGCAATCATCCGAAGCGTCGTCGATTTTCCGCAGCCGGAAGGTCCAACAAAAATCACAAACTCCCGATCCGGTATTTCAAGCGAAAAATCCTGAACCGCATAATGTTCCTTATCATAAGATTTACAGACATTCTTCAACACAATATTTGGCATTCGTTTTTCTTCCTCCTCGTCTTGTCGAGATTCATTATACCTTTCCTTCCGTAAAGCCCACTACCACCGCTTTGTAAAATATCCGTTAATAAAATAACCGGTTACTTTACAAAAAATGTCCACATTTTCCCTTATCTCCGTCTCCATCTCCTTCTTTTCCAGCCACTCTTCCAGATCACTCTTTGTAAAATCCCCGAAAATCACCCGCAAAACCAATTTTCAAAACGAGTTCTGAATAGCCATTCCTTTTCCCAATACCAGACAGATTATTTTTGACACAAAAAAAACGCCGCAACTCTCAAAGCTGCAGCGCTTTCTCATCATAACATACCATATTCTTCTTTCATGTCAACGCAGTGGGCGCTCCCGCGCCCACGTCCGTGTCCGTCCAAACCTATTCCACCGGTTCCGCCGGCACAAACACCCTGCTGTTTTCCTGTTCTTTTGGTTTTTCCGCTCTTTCCGTTGCCTCCCTGCAGAAATACTCCTGTGAATTCACCAGCGTCTTTCCGCGCTTATCCGGCTTTGTATACGTTCCGTCTGCCTGTAAAATACTGGCTTTCACATTATCCTTCATCTGGATATCAAGAATATGCATTACTTCTTTCTTGATCTGCTCATCCTCAACCGGGAACACAATCTCCACCCGTTTTTCCAGATTTCGCGGCATCCAGTCCGCGCTTCCCATAAACACCTCTTCATTTCCACCACTGTAGAAGTAGAAAATCCGCGCATGTTCCAGGAAATTGCCGACAATCGAGCGAACGGTAATATTCTCGCTGACACCCGGGATTCCAACCTTCAGGCAACAGATTCCCCGGATAATCAGGTCAATCTTTACTCCGGCTGCCGAAGCACTGTAAAGCGCCGCAATAATATCGCGGTCGCATAACGAGTTCATCTTCGCAATAATATGCGCTTTCTGTCCCTTCTTTGCGTGCTCCTCTTCCATCGCAATCAGATGCAGGAACCGGTCCTTCATCCAGAGCGGTGCAACAATCAGTTTGTTCCAGCGATCCGGCTCCGAATAGCCCGAAAGCATGTTAAATACTGCTGTTGCGTCCTCACCGATCTTTGCATTGCATGTCAGCAGGCCACAGTCCGTATACAGCTTTGCCGTAGAATCGTTATAGTTTCCCGTGCCAAGATGTACATATCTGCGAATGCCTGTCTCCTCGCGCCGAACCACCAGTGTAATCTTACTGTGTGTTTTCAGTCCCAGAAGACCATAAATCACATGGCATCCCGCCTTTTCCAGCATCTTCGCCCAGACAATATTGTTTTCTTCGTCGAACCGTGCCTTTAATTCCACCAGTACGGAAACCTGTTTGCCATTTTCCGCCGCCTGAGCCAGTGCTGCAATAATCGGAGAATTGCCGCTCACACGGTACAGCGTCTGTTTGATTGCCAGTACATCCGGATCCTTTGCTGCTTGTTGTACAAATTGCACGACCGGATCAAACGTCATATAAGGATGATGCAGTAAGATGTCTCCTTTTCGGATGTTTGTAAAAATGTCATCCTCATTCATCAGCGCCGGAACTGCTGCTGGAATGTATTTTGGAATTTTATACTCATCAAAGCCGTCGAGCCCATACATTTTCATTAAAAACGTCAGATCGAGCGGTCCCGGAATCCGGAACAGATCGTCTTCATCGATGTCAAACTCTTTTTCCAGCATCTTCAGGAGCCGCTTATCCATCTTATCTTCCACTTCCAGACGGATCACTTCTCCCCACTGACGTTTTTTAAGCTGCTTCTGGATCTCTTTTAACAGGTCGGAAGCCTCATCCTCATCGATCGAAAGATCTGCATTTCGCATAACACGGTACGGATGCGCGCAGACCACATCGTAGCTTAAGAACAGCTTTCCAATGTTCCGCTCGATGATCTCCTCCAGAAGAATCACATACCGCTGTCCCGTCTTTTCATCCTGCGGAAGCAGAATAAAACGCGGCAGTACCGAAGGAACCTGAACCGTCGCAAATTCCAGTTCTTTCTCTTTTTCCTTCTCCTTGCCTTTCTTCTCTTTCTTATCCTCCGCACGGCTCAGAAGCGAATCCTCTTTCTTCTGCACCAGTGCACCGATATTCAATGTTTTGTTCCGGATCAACGGGAACGGGCGGGCCGAATCCATGGCCATCGGGGTCAGAACCGGGTAAATGTTTTCCTCAAAATAGGAATCCACATACTCCGCCTGCTCCTTCGTCAGCTTCTCGTGCTCACTGATAATCGTAAGGCCAACGTGCTCCAGAGACGGAACCGCCGAGCGATTGTACGTATTGTACTGCAGCTGCACCAGCTCATGCGTCCGTTTGCTGATTTCGGTAAGCTGCTCCTTCGCATCCATGCCGGACAGATCCTTTTTCGTATAGTTTGCATGCACCTGGTCTTTTAGTGAAGCCACACGAACCATATAAAACTCATCCAGGTTGGAGGAGGTAATGCTGATAAATTTCAGACGTTCAAACAGCGGAATACTCTTATCCCGCGCCTCGTTTAAAACACGCTCGTCGAAGCTGATCCAGCTCAATTCCCGGTTTCGAAAATATTCCGGTTTCTTATATGGTGTTATATCCATCTTGTTCGCCTCCTTACATCTGCCGTTTCATCTTAATAATCGGCTGTATGCTGAATACCTCATTGAAAAAATCTAATTTATCCTGGCACAGTCCCTGCTCCAGTGTGAAATCACGGTCAACCGTCAGAGACAGATGCAGTTCTCTCTCCTTTAAGGCAGCGCGGATCGACTGGATTTTCTGCAGGTGACTCCGATCTAGTGCATTCGCCAGACGGACGATTGCTGTCAGCTCCGATACGGTCAGATACTGTTCTGCACTAAGCGACGATTCCATCACCAGCTCATCGTAGGATGGAAGCACTGCCGTATTGTATTTTGCAATCAGTGCGACCATCTCCCGTTCAATATGGGACAGTCCGATGATTTCGTTTGACATGATAATATTATAGGAAGAATCCGCTACATTATTAAGGCTGATGTATTTTCCGACATCGTGCAGCATCACCGCCATCCGAAGCAGCAGCCGCTCGCGTTCTTTCATGCCGTGCATCTTTTTCGTCGCATCAAACATGGCAAGGGCCGTCATCTCCAGGTTCTGGACGTGCGGGCGATTCACCGCGTACCGTTTTCCGATATTTTTTGCCGCCATCAGAATATCATTTTCGAAATTATGACCGCCTTTCAGCAGTTTCATCTGCTCCGCATACTCGTATGCAATACCACGTGTCATATGCACGCCCGGAATCCAGATATGCTCCGCACCCATCATATCAATCAGACATTTATAAATCACAGCAGACGGGTACATCAGTGAAGCGTTTTCCAGCGGAATACCAAGTTTTACAGCAAGCTCCATCGGTGACTGACGGATAATTTTCTCATACCAGGTATTAAAGTTTTCGCGGGAAATGATTTTTGTCGTTTTTTCTTCAATGTTCTGATAAACACTGTCGGTGAAAACATCGCCGATCAGCATAATGTTTTCAATTTTGCGGTCTTTCAGATACATCTTTTTAAAGCTTGATACTTCGTTCCAGATCAGCTCCTCGACCATCTCTTCGTAATGTTCCGTCTCACTCTGAATTCCGGCAAGACGCTCGCGGATGCGAAGACTTCCCATGCGGATGTTCTGTGTTGTGACAAGTGCATCCTTGTCGAACAGGGAAATCTGAAAACTGCCACCGTCAAGATCGAGAATCGCAGTTCCCTTTTCAATGATCTTGTTAAAATTGTCCTCCATCGCCGCGAGCGCTTTATAGCTAAGAAAACGCTGCTCCGAGTTGGAGAGAACCGTGACAGAAAGACCGGTCAACTGATGAATTTTTCCAAGGACATAGAGACTGTTCGACGCCTCACTGATCGCACTGGATGCCGTTGCACGGTAATCGTCCACGCGATAGCCTTCCATAATCCGCACAAAATCTGCGAGTACACGGCACAGCTCTTCTTCCATTTCCGGGCGAATTTTTCCCAGCGTGTACGTATCTTTTCCAAGCTCCATCCGATGGCAGATCTTATCCACGCTTCGGATACCCTGCTTTTTGGAGATCTCGAAAATCTCCAGAATGACGTCGTAGCTGCCGATATCAATGGCAGCAAATGTGGAATACTGCATATATGCTTTTCCTCCTTCTTTTTCAAAGGATATCCCAAAAAGCCCGCTCCCAATACCAAGCGGACTTTTTGACCTTTTTCTTTTTACTGTTTTCCGAGCAGATAATCGATAAACTGCTGTGCGGTACGGCCGGAAAGACCGCCGTGGGACAGTTCCCATTTATTTGCTTCTGCTAAAAGCTCTTCCTCGCTTAACTTCACGCCGTAGCGATCGGCCAGAACGGAAACGATCTTCTGGAACTCTTTCTTATCCGGCGCACCGAAATAGATGCTGACACCGAAGCGGTATACCAGGGACAGCTTCTCCTGTACCGTATCGGAAGTGTGCATATCCTGTCTCGTTCCCTCTTTGTCGCTGTAGTTCTCCTTGATCAGATGGCGACGATTGGAGGTTGCATAAATAAGAATATTGTCCGGACGTTTTTCCAGGCCTCCCTCAATGACAGCTTTCAAGTATTTGTACTCAATCTCAAACTCTTCAAAGGAAAGGTCATCCATGTAAATAATGAATTTATAATTTCTGTTTTTGATCTGTGCAATTAGCTCATTCAAATCCTGAAACTGATGCTTGTAAACCTCGATCATACGAAGTCCCTGATCGTAATACTCATTCAGGATACCTTTAATGCTGGAGGATTTTCCGGTTCCGGCATCGCCAAAAAGCAGACAGTTGTTTGCTTTCTTGCCCTCGACAAACGCTTTCGTGTTGTCGATCAGCTTCTGCTTTGGAATCTCATAGCCGACAAGATCCGAAAGGCGCACATCCGGAATGTTGGTAATCGGGATAATCTCAACGTTCTCTCCTGTATGCGCAATACGGAACGCCTTGTGAAGTCCCAGTTTTCCCACTCCGAAATCTTTGTAAAACTGAACCATATCAGCCATAAATTCATCTGCGGATGCAGCCTTTGCCAGACGGATGGCCAGCTCACAGATACGATCCCGGACTTCTTTGTTGAACAGTTTATTCGGACTGTCCGTGTTCTCATAGGAACTGATGACAGAGGCATCGCCGGACTCAAAAATTTCATCAAAAACACAGATATCAAAATCAAACAGTTCTTTGAAACGGACAAAGTCGTGTTTTGCCATCTGGTTGATGCTTCCCTCTACTTTTCCGACAATCTCGCACGAGGTAGAGAATGCATTTTCTTTGTTTACCAGCAGATACGTCAGATAATCATGCCAGAGATTTCCGGAGAAGCCGTAGCGGTTTGCCATCTCGACAAGGCGGTTCAGTGCCTCATAAAACTGCGGCTCATATGCGCTCATATTCTCACGGAACCGGCGGTCCTTCAGGGAAATCTGAGCATTGACCAGTTTTTTGTAGGTCTCCACCAGTATCGTCATATCGCGCAGTACCTCCCCCTCTGCGAAATCGCGGTAGAGGATACATTCTTCTATTCTAATCATCTTTTGTCTCTTCCTTCCTGTCATTTTTCATTTTATTTATGCGAGAAGGCCGCTTGGTACGGCCCTCTCTTCTGGATTAATAATTTCCGAAAATCCGGAATTTCGCGGATTCTGCCTGCAATCCGCGCAGTGCGTTTTTGACTGCCGGATCGCTTAAGTTCCCCTCGAAATCCACGAAGAAACGGTACTCCCATTTCCGCTGCGGAATCGGGCGGGACTCGATTTTGGTCATGTTCAGATCGTTGTAAATAAAATGTGCCAGTGCATTGTAAAGAGAACCGCTTTGATGCGGCAGTTCCATGCATACGCTGATTTTCTGTGCATCCTTTACAAAGCGTTTCTGACCGGAAATAATAACAAAGCGTGTCGTATTGCCACGGGCGTCAAAAATGCCTTCTTTTAAGATCTGCAGTCCGAAGTGCTCTGCAGCGTACGGACTTCCGACGGCTGCCATCGTAAGATCACCGCTCTCGGATACTTCTTTTGCAGCGGCGGCCGTATTCAGTCGTTCCTCTGTTTTCCAGTTTTCATTGGAATCGAGAAAGCGGCGGCACTGGGCCAGCGCCTGCGGATGGGAAATCACGGTGCGGATCTCCTCAGCCTTTGCTCCCGGCAGTGCCATCAGCACATGCTCCACCGGCAATTCCTGCTCACCGACGATGTAGTGCGGATATTCCACCAGAAGATCATAAATATCGGATACAATGCCTGCTGTGGAGTTCTCGATCGGAAGCACGGCATAATCGGCTTCGCCCCTCGTAATCGCCTCCATCGCCTCTTTCCAGGTGTCTACGTGGAAACTGGTGATCGTATCATCGAAAAATTCTTTCATCGCACCGAAACTGTAGGCGCCCTCCACACCCTGGAAGACAACTCTTTTGCCGTGTGTCGGGAGGTGGTCAACCTGCGTGTAATCGGTCATCTCCTCGCCGCCGTTTTCTGTCAGCAGCTGATACTGGCGTTTCCGGCTGATCGACATGATCTGCTGGAACAGCTCCTGGATGCCTTTTGTATTGAATGCATTTGTTCCCTCGCCTGTCAGCTTTTCCAGCTTCTGGCGCTCGCGTTCCGCATCAAAAACGGCTTTTCCTGTCTCTATCTTGTACTGCGCAACCTCCGCCGTCAGCGCCATCCGGTGCTGGAACAGGCGGACGATCTCGTCATCGGTGACATCGATCTCGTCGCGGATTTTTCCTAAGTCTAGCATATCTGGTCCTCCTGATACTCTGCATTTGTTGCAGATATCAATATTTTACTCCATCTCCGTTTAATTTACAAGAAAAGATCTTCCGAAATTCGGCTTTTGTACAATCTTTTTCCTTTTTGACTGCTATTTCACTTTATTTTTTCACATTTCATATTACTCTGCTTTTCGACCTTTTTCCTGCCATTTTTTATCTTGCATTTATCCTGTTTTTGTGTTAAGGTGGAACACAGAAAAAATAAGTTACTGTTCACTCAGCAGGGAAACACCTGCTGTTTCGCTGCGTAAGAAAGTGATTCAGGCGTGAGCAGCCCTCCTTTTGCGA
>ERZ779762.1373-NODE-1373-length-13631-cov-2.796921_pt1 | contig 13631 bp, 12 predicted proteins | sample MGYA00511887_ERZ779762 | MGnify/ENA primary metagenome ERZ779762 (study PRJEB29588, sample SAMEA2163052) | human gut metagenome | biome: human gut; feature: human-associated habitat; material: faeces | place: Denmark | collected 2008/2010 ...
CAGCAAGTGAATCAACACCGGTTGCGACCGACTCTAATGAACGTTTATCTCCGGAAGAGAGTGATGCACTAGGGGAAATTGCTAACATCAGCATGGGTACGGCGGCGACAACGTTGTCGATACTGGTAAATAACCGGGTAGAGATTACAACTCCGAAACTGTCCTATGTCACCATTGATGACCTGAAAGAACAAAATCCTGCACCATGTGTCTTTATCTATATATCCTACCGGACAGGTCTGGAAGGAAAGAACATTTTGGTATTAAAGGAACATGATGTAAAGGTCATTACGGATCTGATGATGGGCGGTGACGGCACGAATACAGATGCGGAATTAACCGATCTTCATTTAAGTGCGATCAGTGAGGCGATGAATCAGATGATGGGATCGGCGGCAACGTCAATGTCATCTATGATCAATGAAAAGGTGGACATCAGCCCGCCAAATTCAACAAGAGTCGATCTGACAAGCAGTGCGATAGAAGGCGGCTTGCAGGATATGGTTGGTAAGACGTTTGTTCAGGTCTCTTTCCGGATGACAATCGGTGATCTGGTAGACAGCGAGATCATGCAGCTGTATCCGTTTGATTTTGCAAAACTGATCTATACCAGATTCCGCAGTACAATGGAAGGCGGAGTGGGAGAGACGGCAGCTTCGGAACCCGCGCCACAGCCGGAACCAGTCGTTGCAGCACCGGTACAGCCGGAACCAATGCAGGCAGCACCAGTTCCACAAATGGCAGCCCAGCAGCCAATGATGGGAATGCAACAGCCGATGATGAACGGTGCTATGCCGATGTATACGATGCCAACGCAGAATGTACCGATTCAGCCGGCACAATTTCAAAATTTTGCACCAAGCCAGAATTTAGATGGTATCGCTCCGGAAAATATTGATTTGATCATGGACGTTCCGCTGGAAGTTACGGTAGAACTTGGAAGAACAAGCAAGTCGATCAAAGAAATATTGGATTTCTCACCGGGTACGATCATTGAACTGGATAAACTGGCAGGTGAGCCAGTTGACGTTTTAGTAAATGGAAAATTTGTCGCAAAGGGCGAAGTCGTTGTAATAGAGGAAAACTTCGGTATTCGAGTGACAGAGATTATCAAAGATTAAAATAATGGAGGAATATGAACAATGGCAAAAAGTATTTTGATATGTGATGATGCTGCATTTATGCGAGTTATGATCAAGGATATTTTGACAAAAAATGGATATGAAGTAGCAGGAGAAGCGGAAAACGGATTGAAAGCAGTTGAAAAGTATGGAGAAACCAAACCGGATCTTGTTATGATGGATATCACAATGCCGGAGATGGATGGAATTCAGGCATTGAAGAAGATCAAAGAAGCAGATCCTTCAGCAAATATTATTATGTGTTCCGCAATGGGACAGCAGGCGATGGTAATTGAGTCCATTCAATCCGGAGCAAAAGACTTTATTGTAAAACCTTTCCAGGCAGATCGTGTTTTGGAAGCGGTGAAAAAGGCAATTGGATAAATGCTTAACAATATTTTACAATTGATAGCTACGTTATTTGTGTTTGTGTTGGTTTTGGCACTTACCTATTTTGTTACAAAATGGATTGCCAAATCCGGCGCGATGCAGTCTCGGGCGAGAAATATCAAGGTAATCGAAACTTATAAGATCGCCCCTTCCAAATACATTCAGATCGTTGAGATTGGAAAAAAGCAGTATGCCATTGGGGTTACCAAAGAGCAGATCACATTTTTCAAGGAATTAGAGGAAGATCAGCTGGAACTGCCGGAAGATTCCGGAAATGTGCCGGGAGATACCTCGTTCAAAGAAGTGATGAAAAATATGCTTTCGAATGTAAAAAACAGAGATGACAAGAAATAAGAAAAGGTTGGTATTATGAGAACACACAGGAGATTTTTTTGGATTTTAACTAAGACGATGTCTCTGGTTTTGGCACTATGTATATTGACCTTTTTTTCTGGTACAATTGTTTGTGCAAAACCGGACTCGAATTCTCACGTAGATGAGATTGAGGGAAGCGGTACGGCGGGAACATCGGATCCCGCAGAACCGGATAATTTTCAATTTAACATTAGTTCCAATGCAGGAAGCAGCAGTTTGTCAGCAAGTTTGCAGATGCTTCTTGTATTGACTGTGCTTGCACTGGCACCATCGATCATTATAATGATGACATCATTTACAAGGATTATCGTGGTGCTTCATTTTGTGCGTTCTGCACTGGGGACACAGACGAGTCCGCCAAACCAGGTTTTGGTGGGGCTTGCTTTATTTCTGACGCTGTTTATCATGTCGCCGGTCATCACGCAGATCAATACGGATTGTGTGCAGCCGTATGAGCAGGGACAGTTGACGCAGGAAGAGGCACTCAATGCAGGACTGAAGCCGATTCGAGAGTTTATGTTTAAACAGACGAACCGCTCAGATATACAATTGTTTTTGGAAATAGAAGGAAAAGAAAGTGAGATTCAGACGGAGGATGATGTGCCGACGATGGTTTTGATGCCGGCATTTATGATCAGTGAATTGAAGACGGCGTTTATTATCGGCTTTTTGATCTATCTTCCTTTTATTGTAATTGACATGGTTGTCGCGTCAACCCTTATGTCAATGGGAATGATGATGCTTCCGCCAACCACGATCTCGATGCCGTTTAAGATCCTGCTGTTTATTCTGGCAGATGGATGGAATCTCGTGATTGGACAGCTGGTTCAGACCTTTTATTAGAACCACAGAGGGATTGGAAGAAAATGCAGAAGAAAGGTTAGGTGAGACAGCATGACAGAAGCAGATCTGATTGAAGTTTCAACACAGACAATCTGGGCGATCATCAAATGTTCGCTTCCTTTGCTGCTTGTATCCCTGATCGTCGGATTGATCATCAGTATTTTTCAGACGGTAACTTCGATACAGGAGCAGACGCTTACCTTTGTGCCAAAACTTTTGGCAATATTTATTACCCTTTTGCTGACGGGAAACTGGATCATGCAAAGTTGTGTCGAGTTTTTTACGACGTTATGTGAAAATTTTTATACGTATGTCAAATGACAGCAGTAAGAAGGGTTCGGTGACTGAGGAGGAGAGCTTATGAGCTTTACGGTAGAACATGTAGAATTTTACCTTTTGGTTCTGATACGGATCACATCATTTGTGATCGGTGCTCCGATATTTGGATATCAAACGATTCCTATGAAAATCCGGCTGGCGATCGGCATGGTGTTGTCGCTTGCGGCCATTCAGACGGTACCGGTCATCGAATTAAATTATGTAGGGATCTTTGGCTTTTCCACGCTGGTATTAAAAGAGATGATTGTAGGACTTACCATTGGTTTTATGTGCAATATGTGTACGTATATTGTCTCTTTTGCCGGTCAGCTGATGGATATGGAAATGGGATTATCGATGGCAAGTGTCTTTGATCCGCTGACCAATATTCAGGTCTCTATTAGTGGAAATTTATATGTATATCTTGTAATGCTGATGATGCTTGTGAGTAATATGCATTATAAAATATTGCAGGCAATTTTAGATACGTTTACGTATTTTAATGTAGGACAGGCCGTGTTTGACGGAAATTTGCAGGAGACAGTTATAGAATTTATTGTCAACTTCTTCCTGGTTGGTTTCCGCATTGTGCTCCCGGTATTTGCCTGTATGCTTGTGATCAATGTTGTGCTTGGTGTATTGTCGAGGGCAATTCCACAGATGAACATGTTTGTTGTCGGAATTCAGATCAAGGTGCTGGTCGGTATCGTAATATTGCTGATCATCGTACCTACCATACCGACGATCGCCAATTTTGTATTTGAGACAATGCAGGACATTGTTGTAAAATTGTATAACTCTTTTACTCCAACTTAAGAATGGAGAATGAATTATGTTAAAATATGAACTCCAGTTTTTTGCTAAAGAAGGAGAGGGCGGAGAAAAAACAGAAGATGCCACTCCGAAAAAATTGGAAGATGCCAGAAAAGAAGGTCAGGTTGCCAAAAGCCAGGATATTGGTGTCGCTGCGATTTTATTGATTTTTTTTGCTGTGATCCGTATATTTGGCGGTTTTTTGTATCGTACTCTGATCGAGACATTTCGGTTTTTATATGAAGCCATTCCGCAGTATGCGGGGGATTTTAATGTGTCTCGTTCCATGAATCTTATGGTGTATTGTGGAAGGCAGACCCTTTTGTTGGCAGGACCCGTTATGGCAATATTGCTGGTTGTCGTAGTCATTGTCAATGCGGCACAGGTCAAATGGCAGCCAACCTTGAAACCGTTGCAGCCCAAAATTTCCAAGATTAGTCCGATTTCCGGTATGAAGAGGATGTTTTCTAAGGATAAAATTTTTGATCTGGTAAAAGCAATTGCCAAATTACTCGTTTTATTTTATGTAATCTACAACGAGTTATCCGATGAATGGGGAATGGTTGTCAATATTTACAGCCTTGATCTGACATCGGCTTTACAATTATTGTTAAACACAGTCATTAATATTGGCTTTAAGATAAGTTTCGTCTTTTTGATTCTTGCTGCTGTTGATTATTATTATCAGCGGAGAAAATTTAAAAACGATATGAAAATGACAAAGCAGGAAGTAAAGGATGAATATAAAAACACAGAGGGAAATCCGCAGATCAAAAGCCGTATTCGAAGCAAAATGCAGGAAGTTTCCAGAGCGCGTATGATGCAGAGCGTGCCGGAAGCGGATGTAGTCATTACGAACCCGACACATCTTGCGGTAGCGATCAAATATGATAAAGACCTTGGCGAGGCACCGGTTGTTCTGGCAAAAGGTGCAGACTATCTTGCCGCGCGGATCAAAGACATTGCAGCAGAAAATAAAGTGGAGATTGTAGAGAATAAACCGCTTGCCCGAATGCTGTATTACAATGTAGAAATAGGAAACCAGATTCCACCGGAACTGTATCAGATGGTGGCAGAGGTATTGGCTTATGTTTATAGTATACAAGGAAAAATATAAAAGAAAATTAAAACCAAGGAGGTGGAATGACAAATGAAAAAGACGGATATTATTTTAGGATGTTTTGTCCTGATCCCTATTTTGTGTCTGATCATTCCGGTTCCATTGGTTTTACTGGATGTGTTATTTACCGCAAACATTGGAATATCCATGCTGATCCTTTTCAATGCGTTATTTGCAAAAGAGCCGCTGGATATGTCATCGTTTCCAACCCTTTTGCTGCTTACGACGTTATTCCGTCTGTCATTAAATGTCAGCTCCACCCGTAATATCCTGTTAAATGGAGAAGCCGGAAATGTCGTAAATACATTTGGTAATTTCGTAGGCGGCGGTAACCTGGTCGTAGGAGCTGTCGTATTTGTTATTCTGATCATTGTTCAGTTAATGGTTATCAATAAAGGATCCGAGCGTGTATCGGAAGTAACAGCACGATTTACGCTGGATGCGATGCCGGGAAAACAGATGGCGATCGATGCCGACTTAAATACCGGCGCGATCACGGATGAAGAGGCAAAAATCAGACGTGAAAAGATTCAGGAAGAGTCGGCGTTCTTTGGTTCTATGGATGGTGCCACCAAATACGTTAAAGGAGATGCCACGGCAGGTCTTTTGATTACTGTGATCAACTTTGTCGGTGGTTTGGCAATTGGCGTATTGATGAATGGAATGGATGCTGCGGCTGCGTTGCAGACCTATTCGATCTTGACGATCGGTGATGGACTTACCAGCCAGATCCCATCCCTGATGATCTCACTGGCAACCGGTGTTTTGGTTACGAAAGGATCAAAAGAAGCAGATATCAGCGGAATTCTGCAAAAACAGCTGTTTTCCGCGCCGAAAGTGCTGTTGATCGCGGGGTGTGCCCTGATTGGTCTGGGTGTATTTACGCCGATGAATATTATTATATTTTCCGGATATGGAATACTATTTATCGTGACAGCGCGGATTATGAAAAACGAACTGGAAATGGAAGAAACGGATGCGCAGGTGGACGAAGAAGAAGAGAGTGCCGAGGAGATACGAAGACCGGAAAATGTTACTTCCCTCCTGAAAGTGGATGCTATCGAACTGGAGTTTGGTTATGGAATCATTCCACTTGCGGATGTCAATCAGGGAGGAGATCTGCTTGACCGAGTCGTTATGATCCGAAGGCAGATCGCGCTGGAACTTGGATGCGTAGTGCCGATGATCCGACTGCGTGACAATATTCAGCTGAATCCAAATCAGTATGTGATTAAGATAAAAGGCGTTCCGGTCAGCGAAGGCGAGATTTTATTTGACCATTATATGGCGATGAATCCGGGTTACGTCGAAGAAGAATTAACCGGAATTCCAACCTTTGAGCCGTCGTATCATCTGCCGGCGATCTGGATCACGGAAGCACAGCGTGAACGTGCGGAATCCCTTGGCTACACCGTTGTGGATCCGCCATCGATCATTGCGACACATCTGATGGAAGTGATCACGCAGAATATCCATGAACTGCTTACAAGACAGGATGTTCAGAACCTGATCGACAATGTCAAAGATGCCAATGAGACACTTGTTAGCGAACTTGTACCGAAAATGCTCAGTGTCGGAGAAATCCAGAAAGTGCTGCAAAATCTTTTGCAGGAAGGTATTTCCATCCGGGATCTTATTACGATATTTGAGACATTGGCAGATTATGCACCGACGACACATGATACGGATATTTTGACAGAATATGTAAGACAGAGCCTGAAGCGTGCAATTTCCAATAAATATTTTGCAAATAAAGACATGACAAGTGTGATCACTCTTGATCCAAAAGTAGAGCAGGAGATCATGAATTCTGTGAAACAGACGGAACAGGGAGCGTATCTGGCACTGGATCCGGAATATTCCGCAAAGATCATGGAATCGCTTCAAGAACAGACGAGCAAATTGGAAGAATTGGGACATACCCCGATTATCATAACGTCTCCAATCGTCCGTATGTATTTTAAACATCTGACAATGGAGCAGTTTAAATCTTTACAAGTATTATCATATAATGAGATTGACTCCGATGTAGAGCTTCAATCAGTTGGGATGGTGACCGTTGAATGATTATTAAGAAATATTTGGCAAAGACAGAGACACAGGCAATTGAAATGGCAAAAGAAGATCTTGGCAGCAACGCCGTAGTGATGAATATTAAAAAAATATCACCGAAAGGGCTGGCAAAACTTTTTATGAAAGGAAAAGTCGAGGTGACGGCGGCCATTGATGAAAATGTAGAATACCGCTCTGCGGAGAAAAATACGGCAAAAGAGGCTCCGGAGACACCTCGGTTTATCCCGGATATTGTTGCGGATGACAACCCGGAAGCAGGGAAAAACGATTCGATTGAAGAAAAATTGAACAGTCTTCAGAAAATGCTGGAAAAACGGATGACAGAGAAAGAGGATGTTCAGACCACTACAGAAGTAGAACAAAATGAAACTACAACTTCCACCGAAAAGCCGGAGAAAAAGGAAAAAAAAGAAGAGCAGATTTCCAAAGAAGAATATAAGGCGCGTGCGTGCAAGGATCTGATCCGGAAACAGATGCAGCAGAGCGAGGTTGAGGAAGAACAGATTGATGCGATCATGAAAGAGATTGAGGAATCTCTGCCAAAGGATGCAGCATTGGATCAGATTCTGGCAGCGATGTACCAGAAGATCATTTTGATGCTGGGTCAGCCATACACGCTCGATCAGAAGCAGGAAAATAAAAAAGAAACCAAATATGTATTTTTCCTTGGCTCTACCGGAGTGGGGAAAACGACGACAATTGCCAAGATTGCTTCAAAGTTAAAACTGGAAAAGAATAAGAAAGTGATTCTCGCGACGGCGGATACGTACCGGATTGCGGCAGTGGAACAGTTGAAAACGTATGCCAATATCCTGAGTGTTCCTTTAAAGGTGATCTATACACCGGAAGAACTGGGAGAGATGCAGGAGGAAATGAGTGACTATGATATCTGTCTGATCGATACTGCGGGATGTTCCCACCGCAATAAAGAGCAGTTAAAGGACATTCGGAAATTGCTGGAACAGATTCCGATCACCAGCAGAGAAGTATATCTTGTTTTAAATGCGGCAACCAAATATCGTGACCTGAAAGAGATTGCCGATGTTTATAAAGAATTGACGGATTACAGTATTATATTTACCAAATTAGATGAAACTTCTTCCGCGGGAGTTATGCTGAATATGCGTTTGTATACCAAACGCCCGCTTTCTTACGTAACATGGGGACAAAATGTTCCGGATGACATTGGAAAGGTAGATGCACAGAAGATCGCGAAGAAGTTGTTAGGAGGGAAGCTATAGTGGATCAGGCGGAAAGATTAAGAAACATAATAAAGAAACAGGAGCTCCCTCCGATTCAGAAGCCGGTCGCTAAGGTGATCACTATAACGAGTGGAAAAGGAGGCGTGGGAAAATCCAGCATTTCTGTCAACTTAGCGATTCAGTTAAGCCGCATGGGAAAACGGGTTGTTATTTTTGATGCGGACTTTGGACTGGCAAATATCGAGATCATGCTGGGACTTCATCCGCGGTACAATCTGGCAGATATGATGTACCGTGGGAAAAACTTGAATGATATTATCACATATGGTCCGGAAAATGTGGGGTTTATTTCCGGTGGGTCCGGCATACAGGAATTGGCAAATTTATCCAGAGAGCAGATCATTACACTGATTCAAAAGTTGAATGAACTGGACGAATTTGCGGATGTTGTTATCGTAGATACCGGTGCCGGGATCAGTGATACCGTGCTGGAATTTGTGGCAGCAAGTGAGGAAGTTCTTTTGGTTGCTACGCCGGAACCGACTTCGATCACAGATGCCTATGCGTTACTGAAGACACTGAACAAAAAAGCAACCTACCGTAAAGAAAAAACGGTGGTTAAGATGATTGCAAATCAGGTTCATGGAAACCGGGATGCAAGAGAATTGTTTGAGAAACTTGGTATGGTAGTAGCTAAGTTTCTGGATATTGAAGTAGAATATCTTGGTTCTGTTCCTTACGACCATAATATGCAGAAGGCAATCATGAAACAGACACCGATCAGTATTTTGGATGCTTCCTGCAATACGGCACGGGCGGTAAACCGGATTGCCAATACACTGGAGCATACCATGGAGCAGGAAGCCGAACACGTAGGTATCGTAAAATTGTTTTCCAGTGTGATACGAATGAGATTTATGAAATAAAGAAATGGAGACTGTTATGCAGAAAAATATTATTTCCATTGGGGACCGGATTGAATTGGTACACAAAAAGAGTGCTGTCCGTGCGAAATTGTCAGATTCACGATATGTCAGCCAGCTGCTGGATTATGACGGAATACGTACTCTTAAAATATCGATGCCGATTTATGAGGGGAAAGTAGTTCCGCTTGAAGTAAATGATGAGTATGAACTGTGCTTTTTTACTTCGAAAGGTATGTATCGGTGTCTGGCAAAGATAATGCGCCGGTATCAGGAAAATAAGTTATTTGTATTGCAGATGCAGATGATATCGCAATTGACCAAATTTCAAAGAAGACAGTTTTTCCGTCTGGACTGTATGCTGGAGTTTGAATATCGTGTTGTGAGCGAAGAAGAGACAGCACTTCAGGATCTTTTGCTGACCAAAGCATTTCCGGATGAAGAGGTAAGACAAACGTATGAGAAGAAACTGAAAGACATGAGACAAAACTGGGATGATGCCAGAATGACGGATATCAGTGGAGGCGGTATGCGGTTTCAGTGCGAGGAGGAACTTGTACCAAATACGCATCTGAAAGCCAAGCTGCCATTGTCAGGGATTGAATTTATTGTCTGTAATGCTACCGTTATCGAGACCATTACCCTGACCGGCGGAATCAAACAATATGAGGCGAGATGCCAATTTGAATCGATGGATAAACAAACACAGGAAAAGATTATAAAATATATTTTCGAAGAACAAAAACGTCGAATAAGAAAGGACTAAATGTTTGATGAAAAAAATTTTAATAATTGATGACTCTGCACTTATGAGAAGGGTCATGTCTGATATAATAAATACAGATTCCGAAATGTGTGTGACAGATACCGCAGAAAATGGGGTTGATGCCGTAGCATTGTTAAAACAGGGAAAAGAATATCAATTGATTTTGTTAGATATTAATATGCCTAGGATGGATGGTCTGGGCTTCTTGAAATATTTAAATGATAATGAGATTCATATCCCTGTATTGGTCGTAAGTTCCATTGCAAGTAAGAGTACGGAAGAAACCATTCGCGCACTGGAACTGGGAGCTTATGATTTCGTAAAAAAACCAAGCCGGAGAATGGGAAAGGAAGATGATTTCCCAAAACGGTTACTGACAAAGGCGAAATGTGCGTTTGCGATTCAGTCGCTAAAGCATGTGGAACGACAGGAAGCGGAAAAAGTGATACCGAACAGTATGTCTGTGAAAAAAAAGGCAGAGAAAAAAGTGATACTGGACAGCACGCCGGTTGAAAAAAAAGCAGAGCAGGGGAAGACAAAACGGACGCAGGCATGTGAATTTGCCGTTATTGTCTCTTCAACCGGTGGACCTAAGGCATTGCAGTCGGTCGTGCCGAAACTGCCGAAAACGTTCCCTTGTCCGCTTGTTATTGTACAGCATATGCCGACCGGGTTTACTGCTTCTTTAGTAAAACGTCTGGACGAAATGTCAGCCTGTAAAGTGTTGGAAACGGAAGATGGTATGGAGGCAGAGGCAGGAAAGGTATACGTTGCCAAAGGTGGATATCAGCTCCGCATGGAAAAGGACAGCAGAGGGAAAATGGTGTTCTCCGTAAAAAAAGAACCTGTCCGGAATGGATTAAGACCTTGTGCGGATGTCTTTTTGGAGTCCCTTGTTGAAACCCCTTACCAGAATATCCTGTGTACGGTTTTAACCGGGATGGGGAATGATGCGACACACGGATTGGAACAATTGAAAGAGAAGAAAGAGCTTTATGCGATCGGGCAGAGTGAACGGACCTGTGTAGTATATGGGATGCCGTTTGCCATAGAAAAAGCCGGATTAAGCGATGAAATATTGGATTTAGAGCAGATTGCAGATGCGATGTTCAGGAGAATGAAGTAAATCTTCTGGCGGATTGGCATCGGAATGGAGGAAATCATGGATACAAGTCAATATCTGGAGTTATTTATTGATGAAACAAAGGAGCATTTACAGTCGTTAAATGAGCACATTTTGGAATTGGAAAAAGAGCCGGAAGATACGGATACGATTAATGAGATTTTCCGTGCCGCTCATACGTTAAAGGGAATGGCTGGTACGATGGGATATACCAGAATGCAGCGCCTGACACATGATCTGGAAAATGTATTTCAGGAGATCCGAAACGGAAACATGAAAGCAAATGCTAAATTGATCGATATTTTGTTCCGTGGGCTGGATGCGCTGGAAGGATATCTGGAAATTATTTCCACTACCGGAAGTGAAGGAACAGAAGACAATGAGGATATTATAAAAGATCTGGATGAACTGGTAAAAGAAGGAACCGGAAAAGAATCGGACGATACCAAAGAAGAAAAGAAAAAAGAGGCTCCGGCACAGCCACAGGCGGCAGGGTCAGACAAAGATAAGTTCCGCAGCATCCCGGTTTCTGAATATGAAATTGCAGCAATGGACAATGCTAAACAGGAAGGACAGCATATTCTTGGAATTACGGTATATTTACAGGAATCCTGTGTTTTGAAAGCAGCGCGTGCCTTTTTGGTATTTAAGTCGGTTGAGGACAAAGGAGAACTGATCAAATCCGTACCTACGACAGAACAGATCGAGGATGAAGAATTTGATTTTGATTTCAGCTGGATTCTGGCGACCAAAGAAGATAAAGAGACGATCAAAAAATTGATCATGAATGTATCAGAGATCGCAGATGTGGCAATCGATGACTTTACATATTCCGCAGAAAAACCGGAAGAAAAGCAAGAAGAAAAGCAGGAAGAAAAAACAGTAGCTGCAACCGCAGCGGCACCGAAGGAAGAAAAGAAAGAAGCACCGAAAAAGCCTGCTGTCAAAGGCAAAGTAGCAAGCCGTTCGGTTCGTGTGGATATCGATAAACTGGATGTACTGATGAACCTTGTCAGTGAGCTGATCATTGCAAAAAATGCGTTGGTTTCCGTTTCCTCCGCAGACGGAGTGACTGACCTGTCATCCAATTCCACATTTAATGAAAATATAGAGTATCTGGAGCGGGTAACAACCAATCTGCATGAGTCGGTTATGAAAGTGCGAATGGTTCCGATTGAAAGCGTGGTAAACCGTTTCCCACGTATGATTCGTGACCTGAATCGTAAACTGAATAAAAAGATGGAACTGTATATGACCGGTGAGGATACCGAACTTGATCGTACCGTAATTGACGAATTGGGAGATCCACTGATGCATCTTCTTCGTAACTCGGCAGACCATGGACTGGAAAGCAATGAAGAACGTGTGCGCCTGGGCAAACCGGAAGTCGGATCGATCTATCTCGATGCTTACCAGGACGGTAACAATGTTACGATCGAGGTTCGGGATGATGGAGCCGGCATTAATATAGAAAAGGTAAGAAATAAAGCAATTGAAAAAGGAACAATCACAGAGCAGCAGGCGGAGACAATGACCGAGAAAGATTTTATCGATCTGCTTTTCCGTCCAAGTTTCTCTACCGCCGATAAAATTTCAGATGTATCCGGCCGAGGCGTTGGACTGGATGTTGTAAAAACGAAGATTGAATCATTAGGTGGAAGCATTGAAGCAAAGACAGTAAAAGGAGAAGGAAGTACCTTTATCATCCAGCTTCCATTGACACTGGCAATCATTCAGGCACTCATGGTAGAAGTTGGAAAAGAAAAATATGCGATTCCTCTTGGAAATATTGATACGATCGAAGATATTGCACTTGACGAGATCAAACTGGTACAGTCCAAAGAGGTCATTCATCTGCGTGGCAGCGTAATTCCTATTGTACGCATGAATGAAGTTCTTGAGATGGAAAACTATGAGCGTGATCCGGATAGCAAATCCATGGTTGTTGTGGTAGTGAAAAAAGGAGATCAGAGACTTGGTCTTGGTGTTGACAATCTTCTTGGACAGCAGGAAACAGTTATCAAGTCGATGGGACATCATATTACAAATGCCAAATTGTTCAGCGGCGCAACCATTTTAGGAGATGGTGAAGTTGCCTTGATCTTAGATACAAATACATTGGTATAAGAATGGAGGATGCGAAAATGGATGCTATGACGAATGAAACTGTGACAGAAGAAATTCAATTTATTGTGATTCGTTTGGGGGAAGAACAGTACGGAATCAATATCGGATATGTGGATAATATCGTCAGAATGCCGAGAGTTACCCGTGTACCGAAATCCCAGCCATATTATATTGGTGTGATCAATCTGCGTGGAGAAGTGGTTCCGGTCATGAGTCTTCGGAAACGATTCGGCTTGGAAGCAGATGAATATACAGGGGCGACCCGTATTATCATTTTAAAATTAAAAGACCAGATTCGCCAGGATAAACGAGAGATTCGTTCTGCTACTTATAAAATCGGGGAGATTTATCGGGAGCTTCACTCCGAAAACTATGAAGAGGCTTATGAGGATTGCTTTCATAGGATTGAGCGTTTAGAACAGGCGATTGATTGGAAG
>ERZ779762.1376-NODE-1376-length-13603-cov-2.634928_pt1 | contig 13603 bp, 12 predicted proteins | sample MGYA00511887_ERZ779762 | MGnify/ENA primary metagenome ERZ779762 (study PRJEB29588, sample SAMEA2163052) | human gut metagenome | biome: human gut; feature: human-associated habitat; material: faeces | place: Denmark | collected 2008/2010 ...
GTAATCTATACACGGTTATCCGTCTCCATAATCTTCCACAAGGCGGCCCTAAAGATTCTCGGATTCAAACCTTACCCACTAATCATATTTTTATCAATACAGATGAACCTTTTGCAGAAAATCAATTTGGTAAATTTTACCCTTTAGGTATCAAACTATAACGATATTCACTGAAAAGAGAGGAAAATTATTGATGTGCACCCCAAAGTTTGGACTGATTAATAATTCAGATAGCATGAGTTCGGTATTGTACCGGGCTCATGTTGTTTAAAGCGGTCTTTATTCGCTTGTTATTGTAGTAATTTATGTATTCCTCCAGTTCCTTGCGGAAATGATCGACAGACTCGAACTTCTGCAAATATAATAATTCTGATTTTAACAGTCCGAAAAAGTTTTCCATAACCGCATTATCCAAACAGTTTCCCTTACGAGACATGCTCTGACTAATACCTTTTTCACGCAGCCGATATTGATAGCGTTTCATCTGGTACTGCCAACCCTGATCCGAGTGAAGTATAAGTTCCGGAGCATCGGGCAGATCCTTTATGGCATCTTCAAGCATTTTCATTGTTTGGTAAAAGGTCGGATGTTCAGCTATATTATAACTTATTATTTCCCTGTTATATAAGTCCATAATAGGCGACAGATAAAGCTTCTTGCCGAACAGAGAAAATTCAGTAAGGTCTGTAACCCACTTTTGATTAGGACGTTCCGCCATAAAATTACGTTTCAGCAAGTCGGGCACCACGGCACCAACCTCTCCTTTGTATGAACGATATTTTTTTAGGCGCACCTGGCATTTAACTCCACATTCGTTCATTAACCTCAGTACCGTTTTATGGTTTATAGAATATCCGCGATTGTGCATCTCTACTGTGATACGGCGGTAACCATAACGTCCCTTATGATCGTGGTATATACTTACAATCTCGTTTTTCTCTTGTTTGTATTTATCGGGGAACTTTAACTGCTTCAGATGATAATAGAACGTACTACGCGCCATCCCCGTAACTTCCAATAGCGTGGGAAGGGTATGTTCCGGTCTTAGTTCTTCGATGGCTTTTGCCCGTTCCCGTTCTCGCGGACGATGCGTTCCTCGACTAAGACCCTCAATTTTTTTAAGTAAGCAACCTCGGCGCGAAGACGTTGGTTTTCGACTCGCAAGTCATTTTCTTCCTGTGGTTGTAGTTCCTGTTTATTAGGTTTGGTTCTCATCTTACCCCGATTATCACGGTAAAGACCGGATTCACCTTCTTCATAATAGATACGCTCCCATTTGCTCAGCGTACTCTCATTGTAAATACCGAACTTTGCCGTTGTTTCCGTTAAAGATAAGTGATTCTCGTGCATGTGCCTGATAGCTGACAACTTAAAATCGCCGCTGTAAGTATATTGCCGTATACGAAGACCTGCTTCGCCGAACTCTTTATAACGCGCAATCCAACGCGACAAAGGCGTATAGCTTATTCCAAAATGCTTGGAGGCGGACGATACGGAATGTTGCCCTCTGACAACAGACAAAACTGCTGTTAATTTCTCCTCATAACTGTACTTCATAAAACACCCCAAAAGTTATGTCCAACTTTTGGGGTGCAGTTCATATTTTCCTCTCTTTTTATAGTTTCTTGATAGTTAAACATGCAAATTCTGTATCGTCCGTATTTTCTGAAGCACCTAACTGTTGCCAGGTCGTATTTTCGAGTGTGCAGAGCAAACCGTTGATTTCCCACTGTTGGGGATTCAGAACGCGATATACATTCTCCGATCCGCTTTGTAATTCAAATTCCGGTTCTTCAGGAGATAAACATATCTTGCACGCATATTGTAAATCATGTAGAGGATTCGGATCTGCAATTGTGGCCGTGCAGTATAATTTTTCTAATCTTTGTCCCGGTAAATTCGTAAATCCGAGAAAATTGACCGGACGAGTTCTTGCATAATAGGTCGCCTTTAATATATCAGAGTTGAGTGTATTTTCATTGTCTATATTATTTTCTAATTGCATGAGTGGTGTCCCGAAGGTGTAATAAAATGCATCGCATCGAATCTCATTTGTCACAATTGGGATAGTTTGGAATCGACGTATGGATAGATTCCCAATGGAAACAATTGCTTCGACGGTAAAATTGTCCGTTACATCTGTTAAGTCAATCGTAATTTGCGATGAATTCATATTGTAATCGGGATTGATTATATATGAGGATGAATGATCTGTTTTCCCCATAATAGGAGCCGAACAGTTCCAACGGACATTACACTTTTCTTTGGCAGGAGAAAGCCACCAGATTGATTGGATTTTTGCTGTTTTTTCTTGAATGATTTCTTCAATTAAGGAATAATAGTTTGTAAGAATTACTGATGTTTCTTCCCAAACTTCCACGCCATAGACATCGTGACCATCTTTATAAGGAATTCCCAGTTCGTCACCGATCGGATCGAAATTGGTATTGTCGTCCGAGCAGGAGGTTCCGGAGGCGAGCAAAAGCGTTGCCGTAATAAAAAGCAGAATTCTTTTCATGATAGAAGAGTGTCTAACGTATCATGTATCTTTTCGGTGATTCGGCTTGCAGGACGATAGTTTGCCGATGCGCCGCCTATATTTTTATGAAGTAAAAACTTAAAATCAAGCGCACTATATTAATTAAACGATAGAATTGTAATAAAATTTCATACGGGAATCGTTTTTTGAAAAAGGTGATACTTGGATGCCGAGACCTCGCTCCCCAGAGGCAAACAATACGCTTCGGCAGCGTCGTGGTGGCTTGATGCCCGTGATTTTGAAACGGTCGCCCTGCTGTAAGGATGTTTTTCTTGCTGTGGAGCCGATTTTTTGGAAATTCGGGGCGTGTACGAAAAATAATCCAAAAATTATGATTACTTTTGCAGGCAACAAAATCTCACTCCTATGTCTTTTATCAATGAGAAGGTGCAACCCGAAGGACTTACGTTCGACGATGTGCTTTTGGTGCCCGCATACTCCGAAGTGTTGCCGCGTGAGGTCAGCGTAGTGACCCGTTTTTCCCGAAACATCCAACTCAACATCCCGATCGTATCGGCCGCCATGGATACGGTGACCGAGGCGCCTCTGGCTATCGCCCTGGCCCGCGAAGGCGGTATCGGCGTAATTCACAAGAATATGTCGATTGCCGAGCAAGCGGCTCACGTGCGGAAGGTGAAGCGTGCCGAAAACGGTATGATCTACGACCCGATCACTATTTCCAAGGACGATACCGTAGGCGATGCGCTGGCATTGATGAAGGAGAACAAGATCGGCGGTATTCCCGTCGTGGCTCCGGATCAGCATTTGATCGGCATCGTGACCAACCGCGATTTGCGGTTCCAGCGCGATATGAACCGCAAGATCGACGAGGTGATGACCAAGGAGGGGCTGGTGACCACTCACAACTCCGACTTGCAGCGTGCGGCCGACATTCTGCTGCGCAACAAAATCGAGAAGTTGCCCGTAGTCGATGCCGACGGCAAGCTCGTCGGATTGATTACCTATAAGGATATTACGAAAGTGCAGGACCATCCCAACGCCTGTAAGGATGCGAAAGGCCGTCTGCGCGTTGCGGCGGGGGTCGGCATCACACCCGACGTGATGGATCGCGTGAAGGCGCTCGTCGATGAGGATGTCGATGCCGTCGTGCTCGATACGGCCCATGGCCATTCGGTCAATGTGAAGAATACGCTGCACAAGATCAAGGCGGTTTATCCGGATCTGGAGGTGGTCGTAGGCAATATCGCCACGGCCGAAGCCGCCGAGTTCCTGATTTCCAACGGTGCCGACGGCGTGAAGGTGGGTATCGGCCCCGGTTCTATCTGCACCACCCGTGTGGTTGCCGGTATCGGCGTGCCCCAGATCACTGCGATTTATGACGCGGCAGAGATGGCCGACAAGTACGGTATCCCGATCATTGCAGACGGTGGTATTAAGTACAGCGGCGAAATCGTAAAGGCCATTGCGGCCGGCGGTTCCGTGGTGATGGTCGGCTCTTTGGTGGCCGGCTGTGAGGAGTCTCCCGGTGAGACGGAGATTTACCAGGGCCGTCAGTTTAAGGTGTACCGCGGTATGGGCTCTTTGGGCGCCATGAATAAGGGTTCTGCCGACCGTTACTTCCAAAACGGCACCAAGAAGTTCGTGCCGGAGGGCGTAGAGGGTCGTGTACCTTACAAGGGCCCGGTAGGCGATACCGTGTTCCAGATGATGGGCGGTTTGCGCTCCGGTATGGGCTATGTGGGCTGCCACAGCATTGCGGAGCTGCGCACCAATGCCAAGTTTATTAAGATCACCGGTGCAGGTTTGGTGGAGAGCCACCCCCACGATGTGTATATCACCAAGGAGGCGCCCAACTACTCCGGCAGCCGCCAGGATTGATTTTAGAAAAATGATGTTTCAAATGCCGAGATCCAGCCGTTTCTCGGCATTTGTCCGCTTTTGAGGTGAGTCTATGGCACAGCCGCAAAGCCGCTGGGTGCGGTTTAAGAGGTTCTTAAAACGGAATATGACCCCCACCTGGGCCAAGCATTTTTCGTACCAGGTGTTCAGCTTCCTGGTGTCTGTGGCTATGGTGATCGGGGTGGCCAATTATGCCATCACTCGCTCGTATGACGAAAGGAAGTTGACTTTTGTGGATGGATTTACCATTACGGCCCATACCGGCGCGTTCAATACGAACCAAAACAGCCTGGAGGCTGTGCAGGCGGCGATTGACCATCAGGTAGAGGCGATGGAGATTGATGTGCGCCAGCGGCCGAACGGTATTTTGGTGATGGCCCACGACTTGGTGGTCAAAAACAGCGACGGCGTGCCCCTGGCAGACGCCTTTGCTCTGCTGGAGCCGACTGCCATTCGCTTGAATTTGGATATTAAGGAGACCAAAGTGTTGGGTGCGCTCCATGATCTGTTGGTGGAGTACAACCTGTACGATCGGGTGTTTCTCACCGGGCTGGAGGTGTGGAATATGAACGCCGTAAAAGCCTCCACCTGCCGTGACCTGCCCTATTATCTCAATTATATTCCCTCCCGGTTCCAGATTTTTTCTGCGGATTACCAGCAGCGCCTGCTGAAAATACTGGAAGAGAGCGGCGCCATCGGGCTGAACTGTAATTATAAGCATGTGGGCGGTCGGCTGAGCAACTTCCTGCATAAGAACGGGTACAAACTCTCTGTTTGGACCGTAGATCGGCGCGATACCATGAAGCGCATTTTGGTGGCGAAACCGGACAATATCACCACCAAGCAGTACGATAAGCTGCAAGATGTAATCGCCCGGTGGGGTAAGAATAAATAAACGCAAAAAGAAAAGAGCACCCATGTGGGTGCTCTTTTTTGTGTGGGTTTTCGTAGGGCTGGGGCTTGCGCCTGCCCTGTATTTATGGCTGTGCAATCTCTTCGTCAACGCCGGATTCAAAATATCCCTGCAAGGCGGACCAAATGCGGGCCTCTACCTGATCCGGCCCGCCGCTGCCGTCCACGATGAGAATGTGCTCTTCCGTTTTTAATCGGTCAAACACCTGCTGATACCCGGTGCGAATTTGGCGAGCCAGTTCTGTTTTTTCATAGAATTCCGCGGCGCCGCCCCGGTGCGCTCTCCGGTGGGCACATTCCTCCGGGTCCACATCGACAAACACTACGGCGTCCGGGCGCAGGGTGCGCCGGGCAAAGGCGTTGTATCGCAGCAGATCCTCTAAATCAGAGGTAAGGGTCTGGTAGGCGAAGTTGGAAAAATAGTACCGATCGCACAGCACCGTTTGGCCGGCTTCCAGTCGAGGCAGCAGGTCCTTTGCAATATGCTCCACCCGGTCAGCGGCATACAGCAGCGCTACCGTCTCCGGCGCCAAGGCCAGCTTTTTTTGGCTGAACTGTTGACACAGTATCCCCGGGGCACTGTCGCCCGGCTCCCGGGTACAGTAAACGGCGTTTGTACCCAGCTTTTCCGTCAGTCGAGCACCCAGCCGCTCCAATTGGGTGGTCTTGCCGCTGCCGTCCAGTCCCTCAAATACAATGAATTTGCCCTGTTTCATACGCCCACCTCATTTTGTTTCTCTCCCCAGTATAGCAAAATTTCAACCCCCGGGCAAGACCAAGGCGGAAATTGGGGGGATAATCTGAAAATCCCCTTGCAATATAGAGCCAAAATCGGTATGATATAGGGGATCACAAAAATCGCGCCGGGGCGCTTGCGCCGGCCTATTCAATGGGGTAAAAAGATGAACAAATATGCAAAGGATCCGCAGGAGCTGCGGCGCATTTGCGCCAACCTGACTTTTGCAAAACAGCTGGGATTGATTGACGACGACAGTCTGGCGGCGGCAGAAGAACGCTGCCGTCGGGAGAATGCCCGCCGTGGGGAAAAGCTGGCTGCCGGGGAAGTGGTGTACGGCTTGACCGCCTATCCGCTGCCCGTGTATCTGCAATATGAATGCACCCGCTTTCGGCTGGCATTTGCCGGGGAGCGCAAGCAGGTGCGTTACAATTATGCGCCGATTACCGCCCGGGAAGAAAAGGCCTATTACAAGGCCAACAAGGACCTGTTTACGCGCTATATGGGGGACAAATTCCGTTTCCGTGAAGTGAAGCAGGTGGTTCGTAAGAAAATGCGAGAGGAGGAGTATGACCGTGCCGTCCAAGACTTATTACGTTAGTTCTCTTCACGGCAGTGCCGATTTTGACGGCCTGACCCCGCAGACGCCGTTCTTGCACCCGGCGCAGGTCAGCGCCCTTTCTTTGCAGCCGGGAGACAAGGTGCTCTTAGAGCGGGGCAGCGTGTTTGCCGGCGAGGCCATGCACCTGAAAAACTGCGGCGATATTGCCGGCGCGCCCATAGAGATCGGCGCTTATGGTACGGGCGATGCCCTGCCTTGTATTGCGGCAAACGGTACCGGCGTGTGGTATCAGGACTACGGTACGCTGCTGGATTTTGACGGCCATGTATATCGGGGAGAAGTGTCCTCTGCCGTGCTGCTCTATGATGTGGAGAATATTGTGCTGCGGGATCTGGAGATCACCAACGATGCGCCCTTTACCGACCTGGAAAGCTACTGTGCTGCAGACAAGATGGACCGCACCGGCGTGGCGGTGGTAGCCCGGGATCGGGGCACCCTGCACAGCATTACGCTCACCGGACTGTTTGTCCATGATGTGAAGGGCAATGTATACAACAAGCACATGAATAACGGCGGCATTTATATGACCGCCCTGACTCCGGCCGATGAGGCCAAGACCGGCGTGGCTCGGTATGACGGTGTAACGGTGGAGAACTGTATGTTTCAGCAGGTGAGCCGCTGGGGTATTGCAGTGGGTTACAGCTATCGGCACCGGGACTTTGCTGCCAAAGAGCTGGCAGAAGACGCTTTCTTAAAATACGGCCACGAAAATATTACCCTGCGGGGCAATTATGTGGTGGCTGCCGGGGGCGACGCGATTACACCCATGTACGCCCTGCGCCCGCTGGTGGAGCACAACACGGCGGACAGCTGTGCCTTTGAGATGAACGACCGCTATTACAAATACCCTGGCAAGCGCCAGGGCAAGGTGGCGGCGGCCATTTGGCCCTGGAAGTGCAAGGACGCCCTGCTGCGGTACAACGATGTGGCAGATACCAAACTGAACCAGGACGGTATGGCCTATGACGCAGACTCCGGAGACGGCACTGTGTATGAATACAATTACTCCGCCTACAACGAGGGCGGAGCCATGATGTTTTGCCTGGGCGAGGCGGTGCACAGCACCTATCGCCACAATGTAAGCTACCGGGATCTGGGGGGCGTGCTGTCGCCTTCCGGCAACCCGGACGGTTTGGTAGAGGGCAACACATTTTATATGGAGCCGGGTGTGCCCTTGCGGCGCAAGCGCAACCACGGCAAGATGAAACTGGTGAACAACACCGTCGTTCCGGCGGACAGCAAGGAAGATTGAGGTAACAAACTATGGCAAACAGAAAGGGCAGAGTCACCATCCCCACCGACCTGGATGTGGTGCCCCAGACCAAAGAAATTATGGAGCGCTGGGGCGCAGACGCCCTGCGTGACTGCGACGGCACAGAGTTCCCCCAGGAGCTGAAAGACACCGGCGCCAAGATTTACGCCACCTACTGCACCACCCGCAAGGACAACGCCTGGGCCAAGGCGAACCCGGACGAGGTGCAGCAGATGTACATTATGACCCCGTTCCATACGGCGGTGAAGGACACGCTGGAGATCCACTTGATGGACCACCTGTACCCGGCAATGCTGAAGGTGAATACTTATGATGATATTCAGCGTTGGTGGGAAGTGATGGACCGCACCACCGGTGCGCCGGTGCCGGTAGAGGACTGGCGTTATGATGGGGAGAGCGGCAATGTGGTGATTCGCACCGTGCCCTTCCACCAATACACCGTCAGCTTTTTGACCTACATTATGTGGGACCCGGTGAATATGTATAACGCGGTGGTCAACGACTGGAAAGATGCGGAGCCGCAGATCACCTTTGATGTGCGCCAGCCCAAGACCCATGCCCACTCTATGGAGCGGCTGCGCCGGTTTTTGGACGAGCACCCGTATGTGGATGTGATCCGCTTTACCACCTTCTTCCACCAGTTTACCTTGGTATTTGACGAGATGGCGCGGGAGAAGTGGGTGGATTGGTTCGGCTATTCTGCCTCTGTCAGCCCGTATATCTTAAAGCAGTTTGAGCAGGAGGTGGGCTACAAGTTCCGCCCGGAGTTCATTATTGACCAGGGCTATATGAACAACAGCTACCGGATTCCCACGAAGGAATTTAAGGACTTCCAGGCGTTCCAGCGCCGGGAGGTGGCTAAGCTGGCCAAAGAGATGGTAGACATTGTGCACAGCTACGGCAAAGAGGCTATGATGTTTATGGGCGACCACTGGATCGGCATGGAGCCGTTTATGGAGGAATTCGCCACCATCGGGCTGGACGCTGTGGTGGGCAGCGTAGGCAACGGTGCCACCTTGCGGCTGTTTAGCGATATTAAGAATGTAAAGTACACGGAGGGTCGATTCCTGCCCTATTTCTTCCCGGATGTGTTCCACGAGGGGGGCGATCCCATTATGGAGGCCAAGACCAACTGGGTCACCGCTCGCCGTGCCATTCTGCGCAGTCCCATTCAGCGGATCGGCTACGGTGGCTACTTAAAACTGGCGCTCCAGTTCCCGGACTTTGTGGATTACATTGAGTCTGTGTGCGACGAGTTCCGCACCCTGTATGACAATATTCAGGGCGTGACCCCCTATTGCGTAAAGAAGGTGGCCGTGCTCAACTGCTGGGGCAAAATGCGCGCCTGGGGCAACCATATGGTGCATCACGGTCTGTATTATCGGCAGAATTATTCTTATTTCGGCGTCATTGAGGCGCTTAGCGGCGCACCCTTTGATGTGGCGTTTATCAGCTTTGAGGATATTAAGAGTGATCCTCACTTCCTGGATCCGTTTGACGTAATCCTGAATGTGGGCGACGCAGATACCGCCCAGACCGGCGGCGCCTACTGGTGTGATGAGGAGATCGTCACCCGGGTAAAGGCCTTTGTCTATAACGGCGGCGGTTTCATCGGCGTGGGTGAGCCGGCAGCCCACCAGTGGCAGGGCAAGTTCTTCCAGCTGGACGATATTCTGGGCGTGGAAGAGGAAAACGGCTTTGCCCTGAACACGGACCGCTACAACACCACCGCCCACCCGGATCATTTTATCCTGGCGGATACAAACGGCGATGTGGACTTCGGCGAGGGCAAGAAGAACATTGTGGCTCTGGAGGGCGCTCGGGTGCTGCTCCAGAACGAAACGGAGCTGCCCTTTGCGGTGCGCAACGGCTGTGAGGTGCAGATGGCGGTCAAAGAATTCGGCAAAGGTCGCGGCGTGTATATCAGCGGTCTGCCGTACAGCTTTGTGAACAACCGCGTGCTGTACCGCGCCATCCTGTGGGCTGCCCACGATGAAGCCGACCTGCACAAGTGGTTCAGCACGAACTATAACGTGGAGGTTCATGCTTACGTCAAGAATGGCAAGTATTGTGTGGTAAATAATACCTATGAGCCGCAGGACACCACCGTTTATACCGGCGACGGAAGCAGCTTTACCCTGCACATGGACGCAAACGAGATCAAATGGTATAATCTGTAAAGCAGGAAAAAGGCGTGCCGTACTGTGCGGCACGCCTTTGGCTGCAAAAACATTGATATGAGGTTTGTTATGGATAAACATCCTAATATTATCCTGCTTATGGCAGACCAGATGCGCGGCGATTGCCTTGGTATTGCCGGACACCCGGATGTAAAAACACCGTTTCTCGATGCACTGGCCGCAGAGGGCGTGCGCTATGAAAACGCCTATTCTGCCTGTCCGACCTGTGTTCCCGCACGGGCTACGCTGTATACCGGCATGTCTCAGGAGCACACCGGCCGCGTCGGGTATGAGGATTTAGTGCCGTGGAACTATACCCACACGCTGGCTGGGGAACTGAGCAAGGCGGGCTATTATACGCAGTGCGTCGGTAAAATGCACGTCCACCCGCTGCGCAATAATTTGGGATTCAACGATGTACGGCTGCATGATGGCTATCTCCATGCCTACCGCCGCCCCACTACGCCCAGTTATGAAGACCAGCGTGTGGCCGATGATTATTATTGGTGGCTCAAGCAGCAGCTTGGTGTGGATGCAGACCCCGTAGATACTGGCTTGGACTGCAACAGTTGGGTGGTTCGTCCGTGGATTTACGAAGAAAAGTACCATCCTACCAACTGGGTCGCCAGCGAGTGCCGGGATTTTCTACGCCGTCGTGACCGTTCTAAACCTTTTTTCTTGATGGCCAGCTTCGTGCGGCCGCATCCGCCGCTGGACGCCCCGGAATATTATTTGAATTTGTACAAAGATAAGCCGCTAGCCGAACCTTGGCGCGGCGACTGGAACGACTGCGTCCGCTGGGAGCGCGACGGTCACAGTTACCATGCCCAGACTGCACCCTCGGATGAAAGCTATATTCAGCAGCTGCGGGCGGGCTATTATGCTGCCATCACCCATATGGATCATCAAATCGGACGCTTGATTTCCGCGCTGGTGGAAGAACAGATTATGGATAACACTGTGATTTTGTTTGTCTCCGACCACGGTGAAATGCTGGGCGACCATTTGATGTTCCAGAAAGCAAAGCCGTTCCAAGGCAGTGTCCATGTACCACTGTTTATCTCCGGGCCGGAGCGTTACATCGGAAAGCGCGGCACGGTTCGCACGGACTTGGCTGAACTGCGGGATGTTATGCCCACGCTGTTGGAACTGGCAGGAGCACCGATTCCCGAAACGGTGGACGGCATCAGCCTGTTGCACCCGGTAGACCGCGAATACCTGCATGGGGAACACACGCTGGGTGAAGATTCCATGCACTTTATCCTGACAAAAGAGGATAAATATATCTGGTACTCGCAGACCGGGCGGGAACTGTACTTCAACCTGCGCGACGACCCGCACGAAACAAAAAATGTACTGGACGAAAACCCGGAGCGTGTGGCCGAACTGCGTGCCCTGCTGATTGACGCCCTAAAGAACCGTGAAGAACAATACACAGATGGTCATACCTTGTTTGTGGGTAAAACGCCCCTGACCGTATTGCAGCACACTGAGGTGTTATGAAGCAGCTTCAATTTCTGATAAAACCCGCAGCCGGATTTTGCAATATGCGCTGCCACTATTGCTTTTATCGGGATGAGCAGCAAAACCGCAGCACTTCCGAAGATTGCATGATGACCTTGCAGACAGCCGACACATTGATACGGCGCTGCTTTGCGGAACTTGAGCCGGGCGGCTTTGTTTCGTTTGCCTTTCAGGGCGGAGAACCAACCTTAGCAGGGCTGGATTTCTTTCTGTTCTTTACGCAGACAGTGCGAAAGTACAACCAAAAGCGTGTAACGGTGCAGTATGCCATCCAGACAAACGGCCTTGCTGTTGCCGAAGAATGGGCGAAATTTTTCCGCGAAGAAAACTTCCTTGTTGGTATCAGCTTAGACGGTACTCCAGATGTACATGATGCTTTGCGCCCGGATGCTTCCGGCGACGGAACATGGACAAGGGTCATGCAGATGATCAAACTGCTGGAGCAGTATCATATCGAGTGCAACCTTTTATGTGTTGTCACCAAGCGTCTGGCTAAAAAGGCGGAACGTGTGTATAAGTCTATGAAAGCAACGGGTGTGCGCTATCTCCAATTCATCCCTTGCTTAGACCCCTTGGGCGCGCAGCGAGGAATCGAAAATTACTCTCTTTCGCCGGAACTGTACGCGCAATTTTTGTGCGCCCTGTTTGACGCATGGTATCGTGACTGGAAAACAGGTGTCTATGTCAGTGTTCGCCTGTTTGAAGATTATATACAACTGCTCATGGGCGCACCGACGGGAACTTGCTCCACCACCGGCGCGTGCGGTTCTTACATGGTTGTGGAGGGCAGTGGCGCTGTTTACCCGTGCGATTTTTACTGTTTGGACGAGTACAAACTCGGAACGATTCAAAATGACTCTTTACAATCGTTGCTTTTGGGGGAGAAAATGCGCATCTTTATAAAGGATGGCCGGAATGTCCCCGCAGAATGTCAGCAATGCAGATGGGTAAACCTATGTCACGGCGGCTGCAAGCGTGACCGTAATACAGCAGACAAAGCCCAACGCAGTTACTATTGCAAGGCACTGCAAAAGTTTTTTGCCTACGCTGAACCCCGAATGCGTGAAATGGCCCGTGCGGTGCAGATGTACCGCTGAAAAGGAGACAGATTCTATTGGACAAGAAAAATAAATATTGGCAGTTGTTCCTTTCTACCTTTAAACTCAGCGCGTGTACATTCGGCGGCGGGTTTGTCATTATCCCTCTCATGCGGGAGCGCTTTGTGAAAGAACTGCACTGGATTGAGGAGGAAGAAATGTTGGATCTGACGGCCATAGCCCAGTCCAGCCCCGGCTCTATCGCCATCAATGCCTCTATTCTGGTGGGTTACCATGTGGCAGGAATCCCCGGTGCATTGATTACCGTAGTTGGTTCAGCACTGCCGCCGCTGATTATCATTTCCATCATTTCTGCTTTCTACCAAGCATTTCGCTCCAACAAGTATGTGAGCATGGCTATGGCCGGTATGCTGGCCGGTGTGGCGGCAGTCATCTTTGATGTAGTCATCAATATGGCATGGCCCATTCTGAAAAAGAAGCGCCTGCTGCCCATCGCTGTGATGCTGGCGGCTTTCGTGGCGACTCGCTTTTTCTCCGTGAACATTATCCTGATTATTCTGGTCTGCGGTGTGATTGGTGCGTTGGATACGCTGTATCTGCAAAAGAAGGAGGTCGAGGAATGATCTATCTGGAACTGTTCTGGAGTTTCTTTCAAGTCGGCCTGTTCAGCATCGGCGGCGGGTATGCAGCCATGCCTTTAATTCAAGACCAAGTCGTGGATATTCACCCTTGGTTGACAATGACGGGGTTTGCCGACATTATGGCCATTGCTGAAATGACTCCCGGCCCTATCGCTCTTAACGCGGCAACCTTTGTGGGAATTCAGGTGGCTGGGCTGCCGGGAGCGCTGATTGCCACTATCGGCTGTATCTTCCCATCCTGTGTCATTGTGATGACTT
>ERZ779762.1382-NODE-1382-length-13563-cov-2.457062_pt1 | contig 13563 bp, 3 predicted proteins | sample MGYA00511887_ERZ779762 | MGnify/ENA primary metagenome ERZ779762 (study PRJEB29588, sample SAMEA2163052) | human gut metagenome | biome: human gut; feature: human-associated habitat; material: faeces | place: Denmark | collected 2008/2010 ...
CTTTGATTTTTCAGAATATAGCGCTTACCGACATAATACTCGTAAATACTTTTTCTAATAATGTTTGTCAGGAAACTGTAATTAGAGCCCAGCGAATAAAATATTTCTGCGAGTTCTTTATCACCCTTGAGCATTCTTAAGTAGGCTGCCATATTAAACATAATAAGCTTATAAGCGAGTTCCTGCGCGCTATAAATACTGTCGAAGTTATCTGCGACAAACTTATCCAAATCAACATTAAAATTATTTGCTTTAAATTCTGATGACAATTTTTCTATAAAAGTTTTAAATTCTTCTGAAGTAATTTCATCAAAGAACCAGTTTTGCACATAATCGCTAAGACAAAGTTTATCAATATCTTTTTGGTTTAACTCTTTCTTTTCCAGATAAAAAGCCGGCTTTTCCGCCTCTATATCGAGAAGAATACTCTGCCAGCAGATATATTCATACGGCACAGGGTCGTTGTTCAAGTGTGAATTTTCTTCAGCCTGCTCAAGCAGATACTTTGCTACACCTGCATTAATCTCATATTTTTCTTGATAATTATAAAACTTATCAACAATTTTATAAAAATCTTGTTCTGTCATTGAATTAAAGCCGAAAGAATCAAGAATTCCATATCTAGGGTTTATAACAATTGCAAGAAATTGCAGTGTTTTATTTGCTCGTATTCTTGAGAAAATAATCGCCATGTTGCCATGCCCGTCAGGGAAAGAAGTATAAATTTTATACGGCTTTGATTCCTGCAGAATATTTCTGTAAAATTCTTCTGTATTATCAACCCTTACACCGGCCATTTTAAGTTCAGAGAGAGCCTTATTAATCCTTGAGAGCAAATCTTCTTTTGCATATTTTTTTGCATTTTCAAGCGCATGATAAGCAAGCTGTGATTTAGAACGGCCGAGAATTTCCAGAGCTGTATACCCGACTTCTGTATCAATATAGTATAAAAATACAGGAATAAGGATATTTGCAAGGGCATCATAGGCATAATCTTCTTCAAGAGATTTTATAAGAATAATTTTATCGCTGTCACTGATTGCGTTCAGAAAATCCATAAAATCAATCTGTGCTTCCGGATTCATAATAGCCGTTTCAAGAAGCTGCTTTGTTTCCCTGTTAATAAGTTCATTAAACTGTTCAAAATATCCGCTGATTACTTCATAATCAATTTTATTACCGAGGTCTTTAAGCATGTTAAAAGCTATCATCTTAACATGATCGTTATATTCAGGAGCTTTAATAACATTCCACAGCTCATCATTCAGCGTATCTTTATCAATAAGTTCCATCAAAAGCCAGCAAATCATCACCGCTTTTTGCTCATTCGCATTAACCAGCTCCCTGATTAACACCTCGAGAACAGTTTTTTTATCATCAATATTTTTTAAGTCAGTAATCAAAGAAGCTTGCGGCTGCGTTGACGTCATTAACGCTGTCAAAGTAGCAAGAATTTCTGCTTTTATTTGAATTTTATTCATAAAACCTCATCTTTAATTTTTATGCCAGAAAGCATCGAGAATTTTTTGTGCATCGGAAGACAGCATTCTATCCTGCAAAATCAGGTACTGTACCGCAATCATTACACACTCGGAGCAAATATTCACCCCCGGTCCTTTCACCATTTTCAGAACTTCCTCATTAGACCTTCCACAGAAACTACAGCAGACTTCTTCGTTCTTATTGTTTCCATCGGATTTACCCCCGAGTTTAATGACATTATCGTCTGACATAGACCTCTCCTTATTCAAAATTGATTGTAACTTAAAAAAGAGGTTTGCGCAAGGCATTAAGATAGGAACGAGCTGTATTGGTTCTGCATATTAGAAATCAGCATATCCATAGAGTTAAACTTTTTATTAAGCCTTGCCCGATACTTTTCTATAGCTTCATTTCCGCTTACAATTTTATTGTCAATTTTATTAATTTCGCGGGCATAAGCAGCATCGGCAATAGAGAAATAGCCTATTACAGACTGCAATGAGTTTTCCACAATACTTTCAACCTTTGTAAACACACCGTCTGTCGCAGTAGAACTTCCTTTTATTCCGGAACCAATCAGCAGTTCTTTAACAGCATCACTGTCAGCTTCATATGCATCAAGGAACTTGTCCTTATCAAAAGTAAGATTAATAATACTTTCATTTGAGGTAGAAACATTATTTGCACTTGCAGAAGTAACAGAAATACCAATCGCATCAAGATTTTTAAATACAGATGCATTTCCTATAGAACTCATCATTGCACTTCTAATCTGATTTCTGAGCATCTTTAATGTTGTTTGATTTTTCAGGCTTCCGTCTTTTGCAACTGCCTCATCAACATTTTTCATAAGTTCATTATATGAATCCACAATATCAGAAAGTGAGTTTGCAACGGTTTCTTTGTCTTTTTCAACCGTAAGCTTGACAGCAGAACCGCTTGTTAACCCGTTTAAATTAATAGTAAGACCTTTAATACGTGTTATATCACTTGTAAGAATATTAGAAGTCGAGGTATATGTCGTTCCGTTAATTGATACTTTCGAATTTTCACCAAGATTTTGCGAGTCAGTAACCATACGTGCTTTTTTCACAGATCCGTCAGTATACCATTCTGTTTCTGTATATCCCATAATATCAGTGAAGTTGCTTGTACCTGCTTCAATATTAATAAACGCCTGACCTGTTGAGCGAGATTTGATAACCAGCCTTCCGTTAATGCTGTCCCAATAAGCAGTTGCATTTGCAGTATCAGAAGAATTTATCTGCGAAATAATATCAGACAGCGTGGATTTATTGGTAATCGTAACCATCTGATCCCCTACATAGAAAGTACCTTCCTTAACATCACCTTTACGGAAAAGTCCGGTTTGAGTCAGAACAGAACTTTCGTTAACACAGTAGAGCGCACGTGCACTTACAGAACGGCCTTCTTCATCTTCTGCCAATCCAGTAACTGCGAGAAGATTTGAGGTATCTGTAGTAGTTCCTGTCTGAAGCTCGACATCGTCATCTTTTGAGTATATAACAAGTTTTCCTTCTTCAAATTTCAAATCAACATCAGAAAATCTTGAAGCTATTTGCGAGCGTAAATCGTCGAAGGTATTATCAGAAATTACGTTTATAGTAGCTTTTTCTCCGTTTCTGAAAATAGAGAATGTTCCGCCTGTAATACTAAGCGTCTTTAGCTGAGTATCCAGCCCTGCATAATTAGCAGCAGACATAGTTTTTTCCTCAACAATTGTTGTTTTCTTGACAATTGCAGATGTACTTTCCATAAAACCATCCATAGAACTTTTATAAGCCAGATGGATATTTGCATTCGGATTAATTATTGAAGATGTCGTTCCATTAGCTAGAATAGAAACACCGTTCATTTCGCTGATATAGAGTTTACCCCCGACAAATGATGCCTGCACTCCGACAGCTTCAAGCTTGTCTATTAATGAGCCGAAAGTTTCCGTATCAGTAATCTGTATAGCAATATTTTTGCCGTCTACCTGAAGTGCCAGATTTCCTGCGGATTTAAGAGTTGTATCCCCCCACGGGGTGTCAAATGTACTCAAGAGAGTATCTTCTGTTGCCGTAGCAGTATGTGTAACGGTTTTATAAAGAAGCTCGGAGCCGGTATATGAGAAGCTTGAATCAGGACCGGCTGTTCCAAATAATTTTTCAACGACATTAGAAGCATTAGAAACGCTGTTTGATTTTGCGACATAAGAGTTGCCATTTCCAATCAGCACAAGACTTGCCGAGCTTCCGTTATTAATAAGTCCGGTTTGGATACCGAAAGATTTAAGAGTATTCATAAATGACCCAATTGTTTCATCAGAAGATATAAGGGCCGTGTATTTAACTCCGTTATTGTAAATATAGTATTCACCGGCAGTTACACCAAGACTTGCCAGCGATGTCGATTCAGAAGCGGCTACAGTTGCAGTAACCTTTGTGGTAACCCGCTGAGAGCCTGTATAGCTTGATTCATTAACAATGGCCGAGCTTCCGCCAAACAGTTTATTTACTATATTTGAAGCATTAGAAGTATTGCTTGATTGAGCTATATAAGCATCACCGCTGCCTGTAAGTACAATTTTAGAGCTGTTTCCATTCTTAACAAGTTCAGCTTTTATACCATAGCTGCTCAGGGTTTCCATTAATGAACCTATTGTTTCATCAGAAGAAATTTGCAGAGTATGCCTGTTACCGTTTGTATAAATATAATATTCACCTGCTGTTACTCCGTAAGCTGACAGAAGAGCAGTTGAATCTGCGGCCTGCGTTGATGTAGAAGTTGATGTTAAGATTTCTTTACCTGTATATTTATAACTATCTGCCGTTGTATTGCTTCCGAAGAGTTTTTCCACAACATTAGAAGAATTTGAAACACTGTTTGATTTTGCTATATACGAATTGCCACTGCCGTTAATAATAATCTTTGAGGTCGAGCCGTTATTGATTAATCCGGCCTGAATACCGAACGAGCTTAGCGTATCAATAAATGAGCCGAGTGTTTCATCAGAAGAAATCTGTGCAGTGAATTTTACCCCGTTGTTATAGATATTGTATTCGCCTGTAGTAACTCCAAGGTCTGCAAGTTTAGTTTCCCTTGTCGCGGCTGCTGTTACAGTATTAACAGAAGAAGCTGAAAGCGGTGTACCGCCTTTTGTTTCATAAGATTTATTATAAGAAGCTCCCATTAGATATGTACCAAGTGCACCTGAGATGTTAAAATCAGAAAGAGAATCAGTACTTACTGAAAATCTGCCTGTTGCGTCTATAGAAGCGTTCAAGCCCTGAGCTTTGAAGGCATCCAGCACTGAGCCCAGCGTGGAAGTCTTCGAGAAGTTTACAGTAAAGTTTTTCAACAAACCTTCTCTGGTTTTTGTCTGCATTACTAATGAAGCAAACCCGCTTGAATCAAAAGTCAGTTTTGTACCGTTTGCATAAGCAAGATTGCCGAGCAGAGTATCTGATGTTGCAACTACCTGCGCTGTAGAGCTTATAGTTCCTGTTGTTGTATTTACAGTACCTGTGGTAGAAGTTTTATTAAGAGATAGTTTTAACAGCGATACAAGATTTGACCCCCCAGAGGCGCTTGATAAGAATGTATTTCCATTCCCTGTAATAGTTACAACACCTGCAGCAGATATAGAACCTGTCAACCCGTAAGCTGCTATTTGGTTAAAGAAGTCTTGGATTGTGGAAGATGAATCTACATATAGTTCTTCAGAAGTTCCATCTGCCTTATGTACAATAATATTACCGTTGCCGGCGTTATATCCGCTTATTGATTCTAAAGTTGTGGTAGCTGTTGCTGTATGTGTTGTAATATTTTTGATTGTTCTTGATGAAGTATTTTCATAAGCAGCATTACCTATGATTTCATAAGTTTTTCCTGCAACGGTACCTGCAATTCTGAGCACTGATTGTAAATTTTCTGAGATGTACTCAAGCCATTCACTATCGTTTAGAGAGCCGATTGTTATTATTCCACCACTTCGGCTTGTTGTTACTCCGTAGTCAGTCAAAAAGTCGAAGAAATTTTCTACTGTCATGTTTGGTGTAATAATTTTCCAAGTTACATCACCATTGGTATTATTCATTGATATTGTTGCGTTATCAGTTAGTCCGAGCTCGCTAAGCCTTTTATTACCACTATCTAGTGCAATAGCTCCTATTCTATATGTTTTTTCTACTCCTGTATTTTTATACTGTATTCTACTATCAAAAGTAACATCTTCTCCGGCATCATTTAGCTTGAATGTATCAGAAAAAATTTTACTAAACCTATTTATATAAGTCATTGTAGAACCGGAGCTTCTTCCTGATATAGTAAGTTTTCCATCAGAAATAGAAGCAAAAAACTTTCCAGTACCGTTTATATAAGCGACCAAATCGTTCACTGTGGAACTTTCATGAACTGAATACGCTAGAGAGCCACTCTTAGATGTTTCAGCATTAGTAATTGTAACATAATTAAATAGTTCATATTCTTTATTTTCAAATCCCAGATCATGAAGGGTTGTACTAGCAGTTATTGTTCCTGTCGTTCCTGTTGTACTTGCTCGATACGTCCCGCCAGTGCTTGTATATGTAACTGATTTAGAGATATTGTATGTATACCCGAGTCCCACATTGAGGTTGAGAACTCTCCACAATTCATCATCTTTGTTAGTAGGGTCGCTATCCCAATACATGTCACTTCCGACCAAAAATTTTCCATCGCTGCCTTGAGCAATAGTTATTTTACCATCACTTAAGGTTGCACTAATGCCTATACTGTTTAATGATTGTATAAATTGTCCAACAGTAGTGCTGCCAACGAGCGTAATATTTGTTGTACTTGTACCACCAGCATTATTTGTTGATGAATAATGTATTTCAATATAATTATTTTTGTTACTGGCGCCATCATCAGGCACAAAACCCAATTCTTCAAAAGTTGTAGTTGAACGTATTGTAGTATATGCTTGTGTAAAAAAGTCGTTTGCCAAATCCAACCCCAGAACATCCCAAACTAAATTTATATTTCCTTCGCCTGATATATGTGTTTGTCCATTGGTGGACAATGTTATTCTACCATTAGAAAGCGATGCATTTATTCCACAATTTCTCATACAAAGCAAATAATCATTGACTGTCGTAGAGTTCGTAATAGTAAAATATCTACTGGTATTACTCCCCCCGGAGGATACAGAGAAATAGCGAACGTCAGAAGTAGAACTACCATCATGCAAACCTAAATCAACAAAAGTTGTATTGCCTGTAATGGTCACTTGCGTTTGAGTTCCATTAACCAAAGTCGTATAATAAACTGTTTTATCAGAAATAAGCGACCAGCCATTTGTAGTATTAGCATATACAGTTCCTCCTGTAAAAGTTCGCGATGTCATTTGTGCTGCATATGTTACTGAATGTCTCAACCCCATTGTGCTTATTAATTCACCACTAAGATAATAATTAGTTCTAGTATAAGTAACTGTTTTGTAAGCTCCAAGTTCGTTATCCCAAATTTCCACACTTGTAATTTCTGGATAATACTGTGAAAAGCTTATTCCCGTTGTTGAGTTATAGTTAACATTAATGTAGTCAAAGTAAGAGTTACATCTCGAAACAAACTCAGCCACTGTCCAAGCACTCTGCACTGTAATAGAATTATAATTACTTTCATAGCTGCTACCTTCGTAAGGGCTACCACTATACCGCATTTCATATATAATACTAGTTCCGCTAAAACCTAGATATTCTCCTATTGTTGTATCATCTGTAATAGTCTTATATGTTGTATTTGTAGCTGTTACAGCAGCTGTTGAGGTCTGAGATAGTACTACAGTTTTTAGCCCATACTCTTGTTTACCAATACCTAACTTTGACAAAATACCATCAGATGCAGGAACATCTACTGCATATGCGCAAGTATCGTTGGAGTTAAAATATATTTTGCCATTACTACTCATGCGCATATCCACTCCAGCAGATCTCATCATTACTCGCAAATCATCAAATGTTGTAGAAGCTGTAACAGTAACTGTTGTAACTGTCTGACCATAATTGCTATAAATTTTTATACTATTATTAGTAGCATTACCATCCAGAGTAATAAAATCTTTGATAAGTGAATTCTCCGTTGCATAAATTGTACCTGTATAAGTCATGTTTGCAGTAGACGTAATAGCCTGCCCAACAGTATAAGCATCCGATGTCGCATAAGTTTCTATACCTAAAAGTTCTGCCATACTCCCGCCAACAACATATTGCGTTGATGATAAAGTTAGAACTCCATCGTTTATTGAGGCTGAAAACCCGTAGGTTGCAAGTGATGAAAACATACTGTCAAAGGTTGTTGTATTGGAAGCAATTGTTATGTAGGCCTGAGTTACACCATTCTCTTTTGTTTTAATTTCCAACACTTTACCCGCAGCATTCAAACCCGCTTGTTCAAAAGTTGTAGTACCGCTGATAACTTGAGTTACAGTATATTTTATTGCAGATGATGAAGAAGCATTAGTGCTATTTACGATAACTGATGTTATTGTCGAAATTCCCAGAGCGTCTGCAACACTGCCCTTAATATAATTACCATTGCTTGAATTAAGATTTATTTTACCCTCGTCAATCGTTGCTGTTATACCATATGAACCCAAACTCGTAAAAATATCATCTAATCTTGTTGAAGAGCTTACACTAATTTCTTTTACAAGAGCATTTGAGGAGTTGTAAACTGCCAAAGCGTATCCGCCGGCTGGCTTTGCAGTACTAATTCCGAGTTCACCGAGAGTATTTGATGCAACAGCATAGTTTACACCCTGTGTAAATAAAATATTTCCATTTGCCCACACCAAGCTTGTGTTCTCAGAACCACTCTTAATTCCAAGAACCTCTGCTGCATTTCCGCTTACTTCTCCGCCTGTTACAGCAAGAACTCCGCTTGAGCTGAAGGTTGCACTCAATCCCGCAGAGTTTAATCTTGTTACAACATCCTCAATCGTCGTCGTAGAAGTCAATGTTATATAAGTCGTTCCTCCTGAACTGTTTTTAGCTGTAAGAACCGGACTTGTACTAATTTTAGACCACACACTTAAATCACCAAGTTTCGTTGAAGAAGTCGCCTCTGAAGATGTTGTAATAACACTCTTATAACTCAGATTATTTGCTGTCTGTGTTTTAGAGCTTACTTCTTTTTCCAGACCAAGAGCGTTTATGATTCCTGTATTATTATCAATAATCTCGGCATCATTGATTGTTAAAGTCCCGTCACCGGAAAGTTCAGCACTTATTCCTTTTGCCTTTAGAGCATCTATTAATCCCTGTAATGTTGTAGAGGTGTTAATCGCAATGGTGTAAGTCGTATTATTCGCCTTAACCAGTATATTGCCGTTTTTAATTGAACCAAGCTGTGATAATTTTGTTGAACCTGTTGCAGCTGACTGTGTTGTCGTTGTAACAACTGTACGCAAATCAATTGAACTTTGTGTTTTTGAATTTACGTCAACCTGAAGCCCTAAAGCTGATATCAAGCCTGTGTTTCCGCTATCTATAATCTCTGCGTTCTTTACAGTAAATACCCCGTCAGATGATAAGGAAGCATCAACACCTTTTGCACTCAATGCATCTATCAAGCCCTGCAATGTAGTTGAACCTGATATTGCAATAGTATAAAGTGCGCCGTTTGCCTTAACTTGAATATTGCCGGACTTAATACTGCCTAGCTCTGAGAGTTTTGTTGCACCTGTTGCTGCAGCATCAGTCGTCGTCACAACAACCGTCTTTAACCCCGATGCTGTCTGGGTTTTAGAATTAATATCCGTTTCAAGGCCAAGAGCAGTAATTATGCCGGTATTTCCGCTGTCAACAATTTCTGCATCATTTATTGTTAAAACACCATTACTTGCAAGTTTTGCATCAACTCCAAGTGAATTAAGACTGCTTACAAGCCCCCCGAGGGTCGTATTGCCATCGATTGAAAGATTATAACTTGTACCATTTGCCTTTACCTGAATATTACCGGCCTTAATACTTCCTAGCTCTGAAAGTTTTGTCGAACTTGTTGCGGCATTTACAATTGTTTCAGATGTCGAAGTTTGCAAATAAGTACTTTCATAACCGCCTTTTTCATGAAGATTAAATATATCAAGAATGCCTGTTCCCACGCTTCCGTCATCATGTATGGTTAAAGTATCATCAATACTGCCGTCATCAAGGTTTATGCCAAATATTCCAGTCTTTGAATTATAGGTGGCATCAACTCCGATGTTATGAAGTTTCGCTATAAAACTCTCTATCGTGTCGTTCTTTTCAATCTGGATAATATTATATATACCGTTATTATCAATACCAATTTCACCAACTTTAATCCCCAAATCAACAAGTTTGGTATTGCCGACTGCCGTTGCTGTTTCAATAATTGTATTTAAAACTTTCAATCCGCTTACAGCCTCGGTACTGGTCGCAAGATTATCCACAAGAACATTATATTCAGCCTCCTCAGCTTCTGTTGTTGCACTCGCTGTCAGGATATTTAAATCAGATGATGTCGCAAGTTTCTGGGCAAAAATATCCATAGACGCTACACCGTACTTCGCATCCGTTACCTTCTCTATTACAGAGCGGAAAGAATTGAAAAATGATTTTATATTATTCAATGTTTCGCGTGATAAGAGTACCGTTTCTTTTTGTTCTTCCAGCGTATCAATTTTCGCCTGCTTCAATGCTACTAGCGATTCAACCCAAGAAGAAGTATCTAATCCGGATGCTAATCCGCTGAATGATATTGCCACTGCTACGTCCTGCTTTATTGTAATAGTCTACAAAAGCAGCAATGTAATGCAACAACGCCCGCACCGCTAAAATAAGCAGCGCCCTTACATTGTAAAATATTAAATTTTTTCATTGCAAATTGTTGTTTCCTGTCGAAAACATTACATCGTTACTTTATATACATATTATAGCATATATTTATACTTATGCAAGTAGGGTACTACGTACGTAGTCAAACAGTCGGTCAGCATTCCATTACAACCCCCGGCTAGAAGTGTTGCTAAAGGCCTACCTCAATTTCTACACTACAAGCTACTTCAATGAATCTATCAAATCCTTTATAACATCTTGCTGTGCAGATATTTCGGCAATACGAGCATTTGTTTGTTCAACAAGTTCTTTTGGCGCATTTGCTACAAACTTCTCGTTCTTCATTCTGCCTTCTAAAGAGTTCTTTTCATTTGTTAATTTTTCAAGTTTCTTTTCCTGACGTTTAATCTCTGCATCCAAATCTATCAAATCAGCAAGTGGAACTACAAGTTTTGAAGCAGAAACTACTGCCGCAGCAGATTTTGGAGGGGTTGGCGCATTCATTTCCGCATAAGTTATATTATTAACTTTAGCAAGTCTGCGGATATATGCTTCAATTTCAGTAAAGATTTCTTTTTCTTTACCCTCTGCCCTTATTTCTACATCAACAGTTGCAGAAGTTGGAATATTGAAACTCTGTCTTACGTTTCTCAGTGATGTAATTGTTTCAAACACAAGCTTCATTTCCTCAGCTTCTTTAGGGAAGCTCATAGCTTCTTCATAAACCGGATACTTAGCAATTATCAATGCACTTGTTTCTTTTTCTCCCGGAATTAAGCCCCAAACATTTTCTGTTATATGAGGCATAATCGGATGAAGCATTCTAAGTGACATATCAAGAACGTATCTTAAAACACGTTGTGTATTTCTCTTCAAATCTGCGTCCTGAAGCTGAATTTTTGCAATTTCAACATACCAGTCGCAGTATTCGCTTCTAAAGAAGTCATACAATTCATGAGCAATTTCACCTATTCTATACTCTTTCATATACTGATTAACAGTCTTTGCAGTTTCATTAAGCTGGTTTAAAATCCACTTATCAACAAGAGTTAATTTTTCTCTGTCAATCGGTTTATTATCAACTCCATCCAGATTCATAAGTACAAACCTTGAAGCATTCCAGAGTTTGTTAGCAAAGTTTCTGCCGTACTCAAATCTTTCGTCAGAAACCTTGATATCCTGACCGCCGTAAGTACACAGAGATGTCATTGTAAATCTCAAGGCATCACAGCCGTATTTATCAATAATTTGAACAGGGTCAATAGTATTTCCCTTTGATTTTGACATTTTCTGGCCTTTTTCATCACGTATTAAACCGTGAATATAAACTTTTGAGAATGGAGCTTTACCAGTAAATTCCAATCCCATTGTAATCATTCTTGCAACCCAGAAGAAAATAATATCAAAACCTGTTACAAGAACTGATGTCGGGTAGAATTTTTTGAAATCGTCTGTTTCAGAGTTAGGGAAGCCCATTGTAGAGAACGGCCATAATCCTGACGAGAACCAGGTATCAAGACAGTCAGTATCCTGTACATAATTTTCAGGATCCGGATTTTCTTTAGCAACAACCATTTCTCCGGTTTCTTTGTGGTAATAAGCAGGTATCTGATGTCCCCACCATAATTGTCTTGAGATACACCAATCTCTTATATTTTCCATCCAACCTAAGTAATTCTTTTCCCATCTTTCAGGAATAAAAGTAATTCTGCCGTCTTTTACGGCTGCAATTGCTTCTTTTGCAAGAGGTTCCATTTTTACAAACCATTGTTCAGAAAGAAGCGGTTCAATTGTCGTGTTGCATCTCTGGCATTTACCAACGTTATGTTCGTGCTCTTTTACACGCAGAAGGAAGTTATTGTAGCTCAACATATCAACAACTTTCTTACGCGCTTCGTATCTGTCAAGACCTTGATAATCAGGCGGAACTTCTGCACAGGCTTTCATCTTGCCTTCTTCATCAATAACCCAGATTGGCTTAAAGTTATGGCGTTTGCCTACTTCGTAGTCATTAGGGTCATGTGCAGGAGTAATCTTAACCGCACCTGTACCAAAAGATTTATCTACATATTCATCTGCAATAATAGGAATTTGTCTGCCTGAAAGCGGAATCATAACAGTTTTTCCGATTAATTCAGAATATTTTTTATCAGAAGGGTGAACTGCAATAGCAACGTCGCCGAAAATAGTTTCCGGTCTTGTTGTAGCAACAATGATTGCACCGGCTTCACCAACGAGCGGGTAAGAAATTTCCCATAGATGCCCTTGTTCTGTTTCGTATTCAGTTTCAATATCAGAAATGGCGCTCTGGCAGCGAGGACACCAGTTTACAATATACGCACCTTTATAAATTAAACCTTTATTATAAAGCGTTACAAAAACTTCTTTTACAGCTTCAGAACAGCCTTCATCAAAAGTAAATCTTTCTCTTGAACGGTCAAAAGACGCACCTAAACGTCTAAACTGGTTCAGGATAGCTGACTTATGTTCATTTGCCCATTTCCAGGTACGTTTTAGAAACTCTTCTCTTCCTATATCGTGGCGGCTTAAACCTTCTTTTCTAAGTTCTTTTTCGACAACTGCCTGAGTTGCAATACCGGCATGGTCAGTTCCAGGAAGCCATAAAGCTTCGTAGCCGCTCATTCTGTGATAGCGGGTTAAAATATCTTGCAGAGTTCCGTCCAACGCGTGTCCCATATGGAGAACACCTGTTACATTCGGAGGAGGAATGACTATGGTAAACGGAGGTTTGTTGGAATGGGCATCTGCTCTGAAATATCCGCCGTCTTCCCAAAATTTATACATCTTTTCTTCTGTTGATTTCGCATCATAAACAGTCGGCAAATCATCAATTTTAATCTTAGTTTCTGTCATAATAATCCCTCGCTCGTGTAAATATAATAATAGGATAACATAAAAATAAGTGGTATAATAAATCTATGAAAAAATTTTTTATTTTATTAACTGGTGCTGTTGTCGCAGCAGAGGACTTTACACTTAAGGCCGGAGTATCTGTAAACGACATTCCAAAAGCGTTTTTTGGCAGCTGGAGAGTAACGGCAAAACTTGAAGATACAAACAGCTACGGCACTTTCAAACCGCAAAGTATAGATTTTTGGACTCTTTCGCGTGCAGGAGATAAAGTCACTTTGTCAAATCCTTTCAGCGGAGCGAACGCAGAAGTTTCACTAAAAACTGTTGAAGGAAACTTGATTGTGTTTTCTAAAAAAGCTCC
>ERZ779762.1390-NODE-1390-length-13544-cov-2.700571_pt1 | contig 13544 bp, 12 predicted proteins | sample MGYA00511887_ERZ779762 | MGnify/ENA primary metagenome ERZ779762 (study PRJEB29588, sample SAMEA2163052) | human gut metagenome | biome: human gut; feature: human-associated habitat; material: faeces | place: Denmark | collected 2008/2010 ...
TGTTATAATATGGTTGGTGTTTCTTATTTCACTTCCCGGGATGCGAAAATTTTAAAAGAAGCGATTGAAAAAGCATATGGAGTATCAGGATTTGAAACATTATTTTGGGACGATGTAGTCGATCGGAATCTGGATAAACTGGATCTGCTCGTTGAACCGGTAGAAGAAGGGCAGATTATTGAAATTGACACCGTAGAAGAACTTGAAAGGATAAATAAAAGCAGGTAAAAGGAGAAAGATATGCAGGTAGAAACTTTTGTGAATATGTTGAATGTTGATTTTTATACAGGAGTACCCGATTCCCTGTTAAAACCGTTATGTAATTATCTGATGGATACCTATGGAATTGATTCCAGACATCATATGATTGCAGCAAATGAAGGAAATTGTGCGGCACTTGCAGCAGGATATCATTTGGCAACAGGAAAAGTGCCTGCGGTATATATGCAAAACAGCGGAGAAGGCAATATTATTAATCCACTGGCTTCTCTTTTGAATGATAAAGTATATGGGATTCCGATGATATTTATTGTCGGATGGCGCGGGGAACCGGGAGTGCATGATGAACCACAGCACATTTACCAGGGCGAAGTTACGGTAAAACTTTTAGAAGATATGGATGTAGCGGCATATGTGGTTACGAAAGAGACGACAGAAGAAGAGTTGGATGCGCAAATGCAGGTGTTTCGCAGCCTATTAGCTAAGGGAAAAGATGTTGCTTTCGTAGTGAAAAAAGGGGCTCTTTCTTTTGGAAAAAATGTGGAATATTCGAATAAAAATCATATGCGCCGTGAAGAGATTATTGAGCATATAGTAAACGTATCGAAAGAAGATCCTATTTTGTCCACGACGGGAAAAGCCAGCCGTGAATTGTTTGAAATCCGGGAAAAAAATGGACAGAGTCATAAGTACGATTTCCTTACGGTAGGATCTATGGGGCATACGTCCTCCATTGCGCTTGGTGTGGCATTGCAAAAAACGGATAAGAGGATATGGTGTATCGACGGAGACGGGGCAATGCTTATGCACATGGGGGCAATGGCAGTAATCGGTGCCAACCGTCCATCCAATCTGGTTCATATTGTGATTAATAATGGTGCACATGAGACAGTGGGAGGACTGCCTACCGTGGCAGCAGAACTCGATCTGGTAAAAATGGCAGAAGCCTGTGGATATCCGTATGCGGTTTGTGTGAAAGACTTCGAGCAGCTGGATAAGGAATTACAGGCAGCAAAACAGAGAAATGCTTTGACATTGATAGAAGCAGAATGTGCCATCGGGGCGCGCGAAGATCTTGGACGACCGACCACCGCGGCGTTGGAAAACAAAGAGAATTTTATGAGGTATTTGCAGGAAGAATAAACTACAATTTTTTCATCAATTCCTGTATCCGTTCTTCCGTTTCTTCACATTCATCTGCAATCTGTGCAATGGATTTGCCTTTTGCCGGTTTTTTGGCTGCCTCATCGTATTGGGTGATTTGATCTGGAATGTTTGATGTGTTTTTTAATATTGTATGAATCATAAGTCCCGCCTTGTGTAACTGCTGTCGTAATGATTCAGAACTTCCCCGTCATGCGTTCGTTATCAATAGTTTGTTCCCTTTTATATAAAAATGTTAGCACACACCAAATGTATAATCAAGTGTTGTATGTACGTAAAAACGGTCGTTCATACGTGAAAATTGTTGTTTGTACGCGTACAGCTGAATATGCTGCATAATATTCAAAGAGGCATTTGCTTGACATTACAAATCAACTATGTTATAGTAGTCCGTGCGAGTACGAAATCGGACTTAAAAGAAAGCAGGGATTGAATGAATTTAAAACCGAAATTGCGGAAAGAACTTTTAATGTTTAATCAAATTAACAAAGAATTGAATGATGTTTACGATGCCTTTATGCGGCAGGAGAAGATGTCACACAGCGAATTTGACATTTTATACTCGCTCTGTGAATTGGGCGAGGGGTGTACGCAGCATGAGATATGCAGTGTCTCCTGGCTGCCGAAACAGACCGTGAATTCTGCAATTCGGAAGCTGGAGAGCAAGGGATTGATCCGGTTGCTGCCGGGACGTGGAAGGGAGCGGCACATTCATCCGACAGAAGAGGGAAATGAATGGATCCGGCAGAAGATCTATCCGGTTATCGAGGCAGAAAATGCCGCATTTCTTGCGATTGGCGGGGAAGAATCTGAGACCATGCTGGAAACCTTTGGAAGATACCGGGACGAAATGCGGAAAAATATGTACGACAATAGTAGAAAGTGAGAAAAAGGCAATGAAAATTCAGTTATCTGAACATTTTACGTATCATAAATTAATACGATTTGTACTGCCATCCATTATTATGATGATTTTTACATCCATTTATGGCGTGGTAGACGGACTGTTTGTATCAAATTACGTGGGAAAAACGGCGTTTGCCGGTTTGAATCTGATCATGCCGTTTATTATGGCGATGTCGGCGCTGGGATTTATGATGGGAACCGGTGGAAGCGCGATCGTGGCAAAGACACTTGGCGAGGGAAAAAAGAAAAAGGCCAATGAATATTTTTCCATGATTGTTTATGTCACTCTTGTTGGAGGAATTGTGTTGGCGATTGTCGGAATATTATTGACAAAGCAGGTGAGTAGTGCACTCGGAGCGACGGGAGAACTGCTTGACAATTGTATTTTGTATGGAAGAATTATCCTTATATCGATGCCGGCATTTATGCTGCAAAATGTATTTCAATGTTTCTTTGTAACCGCAGAAAGACCGAAACTGGGGCTGACGGTGATTGTGCTTGCCGGTGTGACAAATATGATCCTTGATTTTCTGTTTATTGCCGTATTTGGCTGGGGACTTGCCGGCGCTGCATTTGCTACCGTTTGTGGAGAGTGCGTCGGAGGACTACTTCCATTGTTATATTTTGGAAGAAAAAATACCAGCCCGTTCCGGCTGGGAAAGGCCAGACTGCACTGGAATATCCTTGGCAAAACGTGTACCAATGGATCGTCGGAATTGATGACAAACTTGTCAAGTTCCGTTGTCAATACGCTGTTTAATTTCCAGCTCATGCATTTTGCAGGCGAAGACGGAGTGGCAGCCTATGGAACCCTGATGTATGTCAATTTCATCTTTATAGCGATTTTTCTTGGGTATTCCATCGGAAGTGCGCCGATCGTCAGTTATCATTATGGAGCAAGAAATTCAGATGAATTGAAGAATCTGCTCACCAAAAGTCTTAAAATGATCGGAGTGTGGGGAATCGGTTTATTGGCTCTGGCACAGCTGATCGCCTCGCCGCTGGCACGTATTTTTGTCGGCTATGACCCGGATTTATTTGAGTTGACAAAACATGGCTTCCGTATTTTCTGTCTTGCCTTTTTGGTCAATGGGTTTAATATTTATGGATCTTCCTTTTTTACGGCATTAAACAATGGATTGTTATCGGCACTCATATCGTTTTTAAGAACGCTGGTATTTCAGATTGCAGCCGTACTGCTCATGCCGATGTTTTTAGGAATTGACGGGATCTGGGGTGCTGTATTTGTGGCAGAAATCCTTACTTTGTGCGTGACATTGATCTGTCTCGTGCGTAAACGGAAGCAATATCATTATTTTTAGCCTTGTCAAAGGCGGGAAAGAACACGAAGTGTTCGAAAATGCGAATGAGAGCGGTGGGAGTCCTAATAGTTACATTTTAATTGCAGTAAAGGTTGATTTCTTTGCCAATATAGTTTAAACTAGTACAATAAAAATGAGAAAAGAGGACCATTATGAGAGAAACGACAAAATGGAACAAGATCCTTCATTGTACTGGTTTATTTTTATTGGCAGGAATTATGGCACTGCCGCTTTCGTCCTGCGGGAAAAAACAGGATGAGACAGGTGTAGAACAAAAGGCTGTAAGCCAGCAGGAAACACAGAATACAGAGGTGCTGGGCGAGCGTTCCGGACCGAAAGCAGTATCGGATACAATAAAGACAAAGAAGTCACGATTGGATGCTTCTTATAAAAAGGATGCAGAAATCCAGAAAATGTTGGATTCGGGAAACGCGACGTGGGAAAATCCGGCGGTTCTTCTGAATCCGTATGGAAATTCGCCACTCACGGCGTATCTTTTGTTTAAGACGGAGTCGGCCTGCAAAGTGACGATGACCGTAGAAGGAAAAACAAAAGAGACAGATATCAGCGCAGAATTCGAAAAGACGAAGATGCATCGGATCCCGGTTGTCGGACTGTATCCGGATGCAAAAAATAAGGTTCGGCTTTCCTGTGTAGATAAAAATGGGAAAAAGAAGACAAAGACGGTAACCATTCAGACAGAGCCGCTTCCGAAGGAATTAAAGGATGCGGTCAAAGTGGAGAAAAAAGGAGAGGCATCTGCCTATGCGCTGACCATTCTTTCCGGTCAGACGACAAAATATCCATTTGCTTACGACGAGGCGGGAGATATCCGCTGGTATATTACGATGACGACCGGTTCTTACGGCGTATTTCCGCTTGCGGACAAGCGGCTGATCTATCAGACGGATGAGGCGGAGACACCGACGGAAGAGAAACCGCATACGACTTCGATGTATGAAATGGATTATCTCGGACGGATCTACCGCCAGTATTATGTGAAAAACGGAATCCACCATGAGGTGATTGAAAAAGAGCCGGGCGGCAATTTATTTGTATTGTCAAGTTCGATCGCGGGGCATACCGAAGATGTTGTCCTTGAGATTGACCGAAAGACCGGAGAGACGGTAAAAGAACTGGACATGAAAGAGATTTTTGATAAGACTTATCGGAATAAAGTGGACTGGGCGCATTTGAATACCGTTTCTTATAAAGAAGAAGACCACAGTGTCCTGCTTTCGCCGCGAAATCTGCATTCAGCGGTAAAAGTGGACTGGGATACGAAGAAGATCAAATGGATCCTTGCAAATCCGGAGATGTTTGAAGGAACGGAGCAGGAAGATCTGGTGCTGAAGCCGCAGGGCAATATCAAATGGCATTTCCAGCAGCATAGTGTCTATGAGATTCCATATGATCTGGATGGTGATCCGGATACGATCCATGTCATGCTGTATGACAATCATTGGCAGACCAAGCGGAAAGTCGATTTTTGGGACGGCGATTCCAATTCTTATGTATCGGTTTATACGATCAATGAAAAGAAAATGACGGTGCGCCAGGATAAGCTGTTTAAAAGCGTGAAATCGATCATTACTTCGAACTGTGCCTATGACAAAGACAAAAACCGCATGTTCTCATTTGGCGGATATCTGTATCCGCTCATTCAGGGACAGAAGGGTATGATCTACGAATACGATTACAAGACCGGGGCTGTGCTCAATCAATATTCGGCGAAAAAATATTTTTACCGCGGCTATGAGATGAGATTCAACTGGAAAGATCTCAGCACGGCAATGCCGGAAAAGAGCGACGTGATCCTCGGTACGCTGCAGGCGCCGAAAGAGAAAAAGGAGTCGGCGGCGCAGAAGGCAGAAAAGAAAAAAGTGAAGGTATCCTTTGAACTTTATCAGTCGATGCTTTATATGACGGCAAACGACCATACAGTTTCGAGATTGGAATTTCTTGGAAAAAATAAATGCTATCAGATGGACTACAGCAGTGCAGGAAAGGGAATGAAAGAAAAGAAAAATCAGCGTTATGCGATTGCCATCCCGCTTTCCGGCATGGAGAAAGATACGTATCATATTTATCTTTATTACGAAGGAAAATGGATAGACACGGAGCAGTCAGTTACTGTGAAGTAAGACGGAAAGGAAGAAAAGGCGCATGTGGAAATTACTCACATATTTAAAAAATTATAAGAAAGAGTCGGTGCTTGGGCCATTGTTCAAGTTATTGGAGGCATCGTTTGAATTATTCGTGCCGCTTGTTATGGCATCGATCATTGACAAGGGTATCGCAAGGCAGGACACCCCGCATGTATTGTGGATGGGTGCTGTGCTTGTGCTGCTTGGTGTCGTGGGACTTGCGTCGTCACTTACCGCCCAGTATTTTGCGGCGAAGGCAGCAGTCGGATTTTCAACCGAATTAAAATCGGCGCTGTTTAAACATATCGAATCCCTCTCGTATACAGAAATCGATACACTCGGTACAACAAGCCTGATCACGAGGATGACAAGCGACATCAACCAGATTCAATCCGGGGTCAATCTTGTACTGCGATTGTTTCTGCGCTCTCCGTTTATCGTATTTGGGGCGATGATCATGGCATTTACCATTGATGTAAAGGCGGCGCTCATCTTTGTCGTGGCGATTCCGCTTTTGTCCATCGTCGTATTTGGTGTTATGCTCATCAGTATTCCGTTGTATAAAAAGGTGCAGGCAAGCCTCGACCGCGTGCTTGGCATTACGCGCGAAAATCTTACGGGAGTCCGTGTCATCCGTGCCTTTAATAAAGAAGCAGAAGAAAAAGAGCAGTTTGAAGATGCTAATGTGGCTTTGAATAAAATCCAGATGTTTGTCGGCAGATTTTCAGCGCTGATGAATCCACTTACGTATGTGATCATCAACGGTGCGATCATTGCGCTCATCTGGCAGGGGGCACTTCGCGTCGATGCCGGAATCCTGACACAGGGAGCCGTTGTCGCACTGGTAAACTATATGTCACAGATTTTGGTAGAGCTTGTCAAACTTGCCAATCTGATCATAACGGTGACAAAAGCGATCGCGTGTGGAAACCGTGTGCAGGATGTGTTTGAAGTTAGTGCAAGCATGAAAGATGGCGATACTACTATTGTAGAACAAAATCCGGAAGAAGTAAAATTTGAGCATGTCGGTCTGTGCTATGCGGGTGCCGGCGAGGAATCCTTGACGGACATTTCCTTTACGGCAGAGAAAGGCCAGATGGTCGGTGTGATCGGAGGAACCGGTTCCGGAAAAACTTCCCTTGTAAATTTGATTCCTAGATTTTACGACTGCACGAGCGGCCAGGTGAAAATCGCCGGAAAAGATATCGCGGACTATTCGCTTGACAAACTCCGCGAAAAGATTGCTGTTGTGCCGCAAAAAGCGGTTCTGTTTTCCGGGTCGATCCGTTCCAATATGAAATGGGGCAAAGAAGACGCGACGGAAGAAGAGATGTGGAAAGCGTTAGAGGTGGCGCAGGCAGAAGAATTTGTGAAAAAGAAAGAAAATGGTCTGGATGCCAAAGTGGAGCAGGGAGGCCGCAATTTCTCCGGCGGTCAGAGACAGCGTCTGACGATTGCCAGAGCGCTTGTGAAAAAGCCGGAAATCCTCATCTTAGATGACAGTTCTTCGGCGCTGGATTATGCGACCGACGCGGCGCTTCGTATGGGGCTGCGGAAGAGTTTCCCGGAGACGACCATTTTCATCGTGTCGCAGAGGGCGGCATCCATCCTTCACGCGGACCAGATTCTGGTATTAGACGATGGCGAGATGGCAGGAAAGGGAACTCACGAAGAATTATTGAAGTCCTGTGAGGTCTATCAGGAGATTTACGAATCACAATTTGGAAAGGAGGGACGCTAAATGAGCCAGAAAGAAACGATCAAAAAAGTACTTCGTTATATTAAGAAATATTCCTTTTACGTGATCTGCTCATTGGTGCTTGCCGTTATCACGGTCGCACTGACGCTGTATGTCCCAATCCTTACCGGTAACGCAGTCGATGTGATCGTAGGACCGGGACAGGTGAATTTTGGAAAAATCACACAGATCCTTATGAAGATTGCCATTGCCATAGCAGTCACAATGGTGGCACAGTGGATCATGAATGTGTGCAACAATAAAATTACTTACAATGTCATTCGTGATATCCGGAGCGAAGCGTTTGAAAAATTGCAGGATCTTCCGCTGAAATATTTGGATGGGCATTCTTATGGTGAGATCGTAAGCCGTGTGATTGCAGACGTAGACCAGTTCGCGGACGGACTTTTGATGGGATTCACCCAATTATTTACAGGAATCATCACTATCCTTGGAACACTGCTTTTTATGCTGAGTGTCAATGTCAGCATTACCCTTGTCGTTGTTGTTATCACGCCGGTTTCGCTCTTTGTGGCAAGTTTTATCGCAAAGCGGACGTATGAAATGTTCAAATTGCAGTCTGAGACGCGCGGCGAACAGACGGCACTCATCGAGGAGACACTAGGCAACCAGAAAGTGGTAAAAGCCTTTGGCTATGAAAAAAGAGCAGAAGAACAGTTTGACGAGATCAACGAAAAACTCCGCAAATGTTCATTAAAGGGAATCTTTTTCTCGTCTATTACCAATCCTGCGACGCGTTTTGTCAACAGTTTGGTTTACGCCGGAGTCGGCATCTCCGGAGCGATTTTTGCCATCCACGGAGGAATTACGGTAGGACAGTTATCCTGTTTCTTAAGTTACGCAAACCAGTATACCAAACCGTTCAATGAGATTTCCGGCGTCGTTACGGAATTGCAAAATGCGATTGCCTGCGCAGGACGAATTTTTGAATTGATTGAAGAAAAATCCCAGACAAAGGATGCTGAAGATGCGGTTGTTCTTGAACAGGCGACCGGAGAAGTCGATCTGGAAGATGTATATTTTTCCTACGAACCCGATCAGAAATTGATCGAAAAATTGAATTTGTCGGTAAAACCGGGACAGAGAATTGCTATTGTCGGACCGACCGGCTGTGGAAAGACGACACTCATCAATCTGCTGATGCGCTTTTATGACGTCAATTCCGGTACGATTCGTGTAAGTAAAAAGGATATTCAGGAAATTACCAGACACAGTCTGCGTGCCAACTACGGTATGGTTTTACAGGAAACATGGCTTCGTCAGGGAACCATCCGCGAAAATATCTGCATGGGAAAACCGGATGCGACCGAAGAAGAAATGATCGCAGCGGCAAAGGCAAGCCATGCGCACAGCTTTATCAAACGTTTGAAAAACGGATACGATACGGTGATCGGAGAAGACGGCGGAAGCCTTTCTCAGGGTCAGAAACAGCTTCTTTGCATCACAAGAGTCATGCTCTGTCTGCCGCCGATGCTTATTTTGGATGAAGCAACGTCTTCCATTGATACCCGAACGGAAATCCATATCCAGCAGGCATTTTCGAAAATGATGCAGGGGCGCACCAGTTTCATCGTAGCCCACCGTTTATCGACGATTCAGGAAGCGGATGTGATCCTGGTTATGAAAGATGGTCATATTATCGAGCAGGGAAATCACGAACAACTCTTGCAACAAAACGGTTTCTATGCTACATTATATAATAGTCAGTTTGCAGGCTGATCCACTAAGAAAAGGAATGAGGAGAACATGGAAAATAAACAACAGATTGAAAATATCAAACGAATGCAGAAAGAAAAGGATGTTGTAATCCTTGCCCATTATTATGTGGATGGTGCGGTACAGGAAATCGCGGACTTTGTAGGGGATTCCTTTTTCCTGGCAAAAAAAGCGGTTTCAATCCCGAATCAGAACATATTATTTTGTGGCGTTTCCTTTATGGGAGAAAGTGCAAAGATCCTGAATCCGGGAAAACGGGTCATTATGGCAGATGAATACGCAGACTGCCCGATGGCGCATATGGTAGATGTCCGCCGGATCGAAGAAGTCCGAGAACAGTACGAAGATGTCGCTGTTGTATGTTATGTAAATTCCACGGCGGAGATCAAAGCACACTCGGATGTGTGCGTGACTTCCTCCAATGCACTGCGTGTCGTAAAAGCTCTGTCAAACAAACGCATTTTCTTTATCCCGGACAATAACCTCGGCCGCTATGTGGCGAGCAAACTGCCGGAAAAAGAATTTATTTTCCATGATGGATACTGTCATGTACATAAAAGCATTCATGCGGAAAATGTAAAAGAAGCGAAAGAACTTCATCCCGATGCACTGGTACTTACCCATCCGGAGTGTACGTGGGATGTACTTGAACTTTCGGATTTCATCGGAAGCACCTCGGAGATCATTGATTATGCGACGGCAAGCGATCATGATAAATTCATCATATGTACGGAAATGGGCGTATTTTATGAATTACAGCAGAAGAATCCGCAGAAAAAATTCTACAATGTCGGCCACCGCCAGTTTTGCCCGAACATGAAAAAGATCACATTGGACAAAGTGGAGCAGGCGCTTACGAATATGGCACCGGAAATGTTTGTGGACGAAGAAGTAAGCAAAAAGGCGAGTGTAGCATTGGAACGAATGTTGGAACTGGCATAATTTGTAAAAACGTAAAAGATAGAGGAGCTTGTCGCGCAATAGAAAAATAATTTGTGCGGCGGCTCTATTTTTATGCAACTTTTTAGAACTGTCCGACGTCTAACTTATGTAAAACGAAAAGAGAGGAGGGACAATATGCAATCGAAGAAAAAAAGACAGCTGGTCGAGGAAACCATTCTTTCTTCCTATGAATCCATGTACCGGATTGCTTTTACCTATGTAAAAAATCAGGAAGATGCGCTGGATATCGTGCAGGACAGCGCGTGCCGGGCAATGCAGTATGCGGCCAGTGTGAAAAAGGAAAAGTATGTTCAAACCTGGCTGTTTCGGATCGTTATCAATTGTGCGATGGATTTTCTGAACCGGCAAAAGAAGGAAATTTCCATGGACAATCCGGAATATTATATTCACGAATCTTCATGGGATTCGTATGAGGATATGGATCTGAAAAGGGCACTTGATAAATTGAATTCAAAAGAAAGGACGATTGTTCTTCTTCGATTTTTCGAGGATAAAAAATTGGAAGAGATTGCAGAAGTTCTCAGATTAAAGACAAATACGGTAAAATCCATATTGTATCGAAGTATTCAAAAATTGGAGATTGAAATGACGAAAGGAGAGAAATTATCATGAAAAAAAATGTATTGAGTAACATGAAAAAAGCTTATGATAATATTGAAATTCCGGAAGAATTGCAAGAACGCGTAAAACAGGGAATTAAGACAGGAAAACAAAAAGAAGGTAAAAATACAACTATTTGTATGAAGTGGAGTTTCCGTATTGGAAGTGTTATAGCGGCTGCCGTGCTGGCGTTTGGATTGCTGCTGCATTTTAATGAAAAAGCAGCCTATGCGTTAAGTAAAGTTCCGGTGCTGGGAAATATTGTAAAAATTGTGACATTCAGGGATTTTGAAGATAATACAGGTGAGATGAGTGCCAGTGTGAGGGTTCCCGAAGTAAAGGTAACCGGGAAAGACCAAAAAGCGGACGAAGATGCCAGCAAAAAATTAAATGCTCAGATTAAAAAATATACGGATAAGATCATAGATGAGTACTGGAAAGACGTAAAAGAAACGAAAGGGAAAGGACGCGAAAATGTGACGATAGATTATGAAGTTATTACCAATACGAAACGTTTGTTTTCCCTTAAAATCAATTCGATTGTTCAAATGAATTCCTCAAGTGACGAGGCGAAAGTATATCATATAGATAAAAAAACAGGAAAATGTATTACCTTAGAAGATATTTTTAAAGACAATACAGATTATCGCGCGGTGTTGACAAAGGAAATTAAGAAACAGATGCGTAATAATATGAAAACGGACAAAGAGAAGGTATATTTCATTGACAAAAAAGGGATGAATTGGACGGGAGTTGGAAAAGAAGCTGATTTTTATATTAATAATAAAAAAGAACTTGTTATGTTATTTGATAAATATGAGGTGGCGCCTGGGTATATGGGGGCGTGTCAGTTTTGTATTCCACAAGAACGGATTCAGAATATAATAAAAAAGGAATATTTTGTAAAGTGAGGTATTAGAGTATGAAGATCAATAAAAAAGCTTTGATTGGTATGTGTGGAGGAATTTTGCTTGCAGATATTTTGTTTGTGGGCTGGGCTTTGAACTCGCTGCGTGCCAATGAGACAAATACGGTGTATGAGACAAAAAGCCCTGCTGTCCCGGTTGTTTCGGCGAAAGAGAAGAAGCCGGAGAAGAGAAAAAAGAAAACGGTTTCATGGATTCGAAAAGACCTGGATCCAAAGAAACCGATGGTGGCATTGACATTTGATGATGGTCCCTATACGCCGGTTACCTCGCGTATTTTAAAAACGGCCGGAAAATACGATGCGAAAGTTACTTTCTTTGTAGTTGGTGACCGCGTGTCCACCTATGCTAAAGTGATGAAGAAAGCATATCGTCAGGGACACCAGATTGCCAGTCATACCTATCATCATGTCAATTTGACAAAATTGGATTCTGCCGGAATGTTGAAAGAGTTAGATGAATCTAACACGGCGGTCAAACAAGTGATCGGACGGGAAATGTCGGCAATCCGCCCACCGGAAGGCGCAGTCAATGATCTGATGCGTAAGACGTTCAAGATTCCGATGATCTATTGGAGCATAGATACGGAGGACTGGCGCTCGCGGAATGCTTCCCAAATTCTCCAAAAGACAAAAAAGATAAAGGACGGCGATATTGTTTTGATGCACGACCTGTACCCTTCCACAGCAGACGCAGTTCAAACATTGATCCCGCGGTTAAAGAAAAAAGGATTTCAGCTGGTTACAGTGGATGAATTGTTTTATTATAAAAAGATGAAGGCAGAGGGCGGAAAAGTGTATTTTAGTGGGAGATAATGGTAGAAATTGCATTGCGGACGACGGTACAATATGGATTTAACAGTGTTGTAGAAGGTGAAATGGAATCTGAAACAAGACAGTTAAGGCTTCGACAATGGTTATGTCTATGTTAATAGTAGCGGTGTGCGTCCCACTTTGAATATTGATCTATTCTTTTCTTTATGGACATACGCGGGGACTGTGAGTGCGAATGCAGGGAAAGAAAGTTGGGAGAATCCAACGGTGACGGGAACTCCGACAGCGGACAGCACAAAGGCAACTCTTAAAAAAGTAACAGCATTTAAGGCAAAGGCTTTGAAAAAGGCATTGAAACTTACGTGGAAAAAAGCGGCAGGTGCTTCCGGCTATGAAATTCAATATTCGCTGAATAAGAATTTCAAAAAAGCAAAGAAGAATACCATTAAGAAAGCATCTGTGAAGACGAGAACGATAAAAGGTCTTAAGAAAAATAAGAAATACTATATCCGGATTCGTGCTACGATGAGAAAGGGCAAGAGAAAGATCAATGGTCCTTGGGGTAAAACAGCTAAGAAGACAAAAGCATAGAGTGTGGTTTGATACGAACTATCCCTGTTACCCAGTAAGTGGGTAACGGGGATAGTTTCTTGCATTAAAAACTTATGATTTTTAAACTAAAATAATTAAAATTCACAAGAAAATGTGATTATTCTGATTGCAAGAAAATGTGTTATGTATTATACTAGAAAGTAAGTTTTGCAAGGTATTGGGTGACAAAAGGATGAGTAAAGTTGATTTGTTTGGAAAATAAAATAAGCGAGGTAATTAAAGTGCTATTGAAATATAACGTATCAAATTTTAAATCTATCGGACACAATATTGAGTTCAGTATGTTCCCAACGACATCAGATATAGATGAGCGATATACGAAGAAAATACAGACAAAAGCTGGAATCTGGAAAGTATTAAAACGAAGTGCTTTTTATGGACCGAATGCATCTGGAAAAAGTAGTTTTATTGAATCGATTGATTATGCAAGAGATTTT
>ERZ779762.1403-NODE-1403-length-13447-cov-5.528524_pt1 | contig 13447 bp, 13 predicted proteins | sample MGYA00511887_ERZ779762 | MGnify/ENA primary metagenome ERZ779762 (study PRJEB29588, sample SAMEA2163052) | human gut metagenome | biome: human gut; feature: human-associated habitat; material: faeces | place: Denmark | collected 2008/2010 ...
CCATTCTCTGGTTTCGTTAAAATAGCTGATATTTCGACGAAACAGCACTTCGTGATTGGCAATTTATACAAAACAAGGGGATTGGACTTGCAACTTTTCAAAAAATCGATTATCATAGTCATAGAGTGTTTCATCTATGGCAATACCGTACAAAGATTGTGTGGTATTGCCTTATGTTTCTTGTAAATGCTTTCGCAGGATCAATATGCCTTGCCCCACAGCACCATGTGCTTTGCCGGCTTGCCGCAGCAGACACACTTGTCCGAGATGTGCTTCTGCTCCAGCGGAATGCAGCGGGAACCTACGCCGGTAACTTCCTTGACCTTGTCCTCGCAGGCTTCGTCACCGCACCACATTGCTTCTATAAAACCGTCGCCCTTTTCTTCCAGAGCCTTGGTGATCTCGTCCATGGTCTGGCAGACATAGGTCTTGTTTGTCCGGTTTTCCAGTGCCTTCCGGAACATGCCCTGCGGCACTACGTTCTCCAGCAGGTCGCTGACGGTGTCGCACAGAGCCTCATAGTTCTCGTCCAGAGCGACCGTCTGTTTCTCGCCGTTGAAGCGGGTGGCAACGACACACTGTCCGGCTTCGATGTCTTTGGGGCCGATCTCGATCCGTACCGGAATGCCCTTCATCTCGTACTGGGCAAACTTCCAGCCCGGAGAGTTGTCGGAATCGTCCAGCTTCACGCGGGCATACTTGCTGATCTTCTCGGCCAGCTCGGCAGCCTTCTCGGAAACGCCGGGCTTGTGGGCTGCGATGGGCACTACGACCACCTGAATGGGGGCCACTGCCGGGGGCAGGATCAGGCCGTCGTCGTCGCCGTGGGTCATGATGATAGCGCCCACCAGACGGGTGGAAACGCCCCAGCTGGTCTGGAACGGATGATGCAGCTGGTTGTCGCGGCCGGTAAAGGTCACGTCATAAGCCTTGCTGAACTTATCGCCAAAGTAGTGGCTGGTGCCGCTCTGCAGGGCCTTGCCGTCCTTCATCATGGCCTCGATGGTATAGGTGGCCTCGGCACCGGCAAACTTTTCCTTGTCGGTCTTGCGGCCCTTCACCACGGGGATGGCCAGATCCTGCTCGCAGACATCTGCGTAGCAGTTCAGCTGCTGCTGGGTCTCAGCCTCAGCCTCGGCGGCAGTCTCGTGGATGGTGTGGCCTTCCTGCCACCAGAACTCGCGGCTGCGCAGGAAGGGGCGGGTGGTCTTTTCCCAGCGGACAACGCTGCACCACTGGTTGTACTTCATGGGAAGCTCACGGTAGCTGTGCAGCACGCGGGACCAGTGGTCGCAGAACATGGTCTCGCTGGTGGGACGCACGGCCAGACGCTCTTCCAGCTTGTCGGAACCGCCCATCGTGACCCACGCCACCTCCGGCGCGAAGCCATTGACCAGTTCGCCCTCCTTCTGCAGCAGGCTTTCCGGGATCAGCACGGGCATTGCCACGTTCTCATGGCCGGTGGCCTTGAAGCGGGCATCCATGTCCTTCTGGATCAGCTCCCAGATGGCCTGACCGTAGGGGCGCAGGATGATGAAACCCTTCACGCTGGAGTACTCCACCAGCTCTGCCTTCACGCAGATATCGGTGTACCACTGTGCGAAGTTCTCTTCCTGGCTGGTGATCGCCTGTACGAGCTTCTTTGAATCTTTTGCCATTTTTGCTTTTTCCTCCTAAGGCCGTGCGCCAAACGGCTTGCGTTCCGCACGAACCATATTAAAAGCCCCGTCCATGCAGTGCGGCCGGGTGCCGCACCAGAAGGCAGGGCTTTTTGACTGAATCAGTTCTGCGCGTGGCTGTCCACAAAGTTTACCACATCGCCCACGGTGCGCAGGGACTCGATGGCATCGTCCGGCACCTCAATGCCAAACTCATCCTCCAGCGTCATCACCATATCCACGATATCCAGACTGTCGGCCTCAAAATCGCTCATGATGTCACTATCCATCGTGATCTTTGCCGGGTCAACATCCAGCTGCTCCGCCAGCAATGCACGGATTTTTTCAAAAGTATCCATTCCTGTGGTCTCCTTTTTGCAGTTGTTTTGCCTGTCCTGTACACCGGTGCCGTGCGTGCGGCTGCCGTGACGGATGCACCCGCAGATGCTGCGCGGCCCCGGACTGTACAAAACTCTCTCTTTTTTTATATCCCATGCCATGCGTATTGTCAAGCCCTGTTTTCCATTCTGACAGATTCCTTTGCGAAAAATTGCCGGAAAGGTGCATTTTCGCTTGACAGGAGCGCCCCGGTTTCTTATCATTATAAAGTAGCGAGTTTATAGGGACTGACCACAAGTCCCATGAAGGAGTTTTGAGCATGAAGCTTTCATTTACCAAAATGCAGGGCTGCGCCAACGATTATATCTATCTGGACTGCCGCAAAAGCGGTGTGCCGGAGAACATTGCAGCCCTTTCCGAAAAATTGTCCCGGCGGCATTTTTCCATTGGTGCGGACGGCATCATCTGCATCTGCGCTGCGCAGACGGCAGGTGCGGACGGCATGATGCGCATTTTCAACGCAGACGGCAGCGAGGGCAGGATGTGTGGCAACGGCATCCGCTGTGTGGCTGAATGGCTGTACACCCACGGCATTGAAAAGGAAACGCTTGCCATTGATACCCTCAGCGGCCTGAAGACCGTCACCCACAAGGGTGCTGGCCTGTGGCAGGTGGAGATGGGCGCTTACAGTGCCATGCCTGCCAGCCTGCCTGCTGTGAACATGGGCGAAGAACCGCTTGTGGACAAAGAACTGACCGTGGACGGCAAAACGTGGCATGTGACCTGCATCAATGTGGGCAACCCCCACTGTGTGACTGTGGTGGAGGATGTGGACAGCCTGAAGCTGGAAGAGATCGGTCCGGCCTTTGAGTACCACGCAAACTTCCCGGAGCGCATCAACACCGAGTTCGTGCAGGTGGTGGATGCCACCCACCTGAAGATGCGGGTGTGGGAGCGCGGCAGCGGCGAGACATGGGCCTGCGGCACCGGCACCTGCGCCACCGTGGCGGCCCTGACCGAGCTTGGCATCTGCCCGGCAGGCGAGGACATCCATGTGCAGCTGCGCGGCGGTGTGCTGACCATCCGGGTATTGCCCGGCAGACAGTTGCTGATGACCGGCGCCGCCGAGACCGTGTGCGAAGGTACGACGGAAGTGTAAAGAGAACGAGAACCCTCTCAGTCGCCTGACGGCGACAGCTCTCCCGAAGGGCGAGCTTTTCCACATCAAGAGGAAAAGTTTTTCTTCACAACAAAAAAGCTCCCCCACTCGGGGGAGCTGGCATCGAGCGGACGCGAGATGACTGAGAGGGTCATACCAAAACAGAATCGAGGGAAAGTAACCATGAAGATGAACAAACACTATAACGAGCTGAAGGCAAGCTACCTGTTTGTGGACATTGCCCACAAGGTGGCCGCTTATCAGGAGGCACATCCGGAGAAGGAGATTATTCGTCTGGGCATTGGCGATGTGACCCAGCCGCTGGCAAAGTGTGTGGTCAAGGCCATGCACGATGCAGCCGATGAGATGGGCACCAAGGAAGGCTTCCACGGCTATGGCCCGGAGCAGGGCTATCCCTTCCTCAAGCAGGCCATTCAGGGCTACTATGCAGGCCGCGGCACCCAGCTGGCAGAGGATGAAATTTTCATCTCTGATGGTGCAAAGAGCGATCTGGCCAACGTACTGGGCCTGTTCGATGTGGACAACACCGTGCTGGTGCCGGACCCCGTTTATCCCACCTACGTGGACGATAACGTGACCGATGGCCGCAAGATCATCTACAGCCGCACCAGTCAGGAGAACGGCTTCCTGGGAATGCCGGATGAGAATGTGAAGGCTGACATCATCTATATCTGCAGCCCCAATAACCCCACCGGTGCCGCCTACACCCGCGACCAGCTCAAGGCATGGGTGGACTACGCCAAGAAGAACGATGCCATCATCCTGTACGATGCTGCATACGAGTGCTTCATCTCCGACGAGAACCTCGCCCGCAGCATCTTCGAGATCGAGGGTGCACGGGAGTGTGCCATTGAAATCTGCTCCTTCTCCAAGATCGCAGGCTTCACCGGCACCCGCTGCGGCTACACCGTGGTGCCCAAGGAGCTGGAGCGCGAGGGAATGAACATCAATAAGCTGTGGCTGCGCCGCCAGACCACCAAGTTCAACGGTGTGCCTTACGTGGTGCAGCGCGCCGCCGCTGCGGTGTTCACCGAGAGCGGCATGGCCGAAATCCAGCAGAATTTGGACTACTACCGCAAGAATGCCAAGGTCATCGCGGACGCTCTGGACGAGTGCGGCGTGTGGTACTGCGGCGGCAAGAACAGCCCCTACATCTGGCTGCGCTGCCCCGGTAACATGAAGAGCTGGGAGTTCTTCGACTGGCTGCTGGAAAACTGCGGCGTGGTCGGTACCCCGGGCGTGGGCTTCGGCGAGTGCGGCGAGGGCTACTTCCGCCTGACCGCTTTCGGTGACGCCGAAAAGACCAAGATGGCCGCCGAGCGCATTAAGACCGCCATCAAGGCACTGTAAAACCTAAAAAATGCACCTGCTGTCCGTTTTGGACGGCGGGTGTATTTTTTTTTGCGCATTCTCTTGACAAATCCGTATCTACTGTATATACTGTGCATATACAGATAAAACGCAAGAACCAAAGGAGCAGCCGATGGAACTGTTTATCAACAACAAAAGCGGCGCGCCTATCTATGACCAGATCTACAACCAGATCAAGCAGCAGATCATCAGCGGGGCTTTGCAGCCGGACGAGGCCATGCCCTCCATCCGGGGGCTGGCACGGGATCTGCGCATCAGCGTCATTACCACCAAGCGCGCCTACGATGAACTGGAAAAAGAAGGCTTCCTTTACGCAGTACCGGCAAAGGGCTTTTTTGTAGCCCCTAAAAACACCGAGCTGCTGCGGGAAGAGAACCTGAAAAAAATTGAAGCGCACCTTACCGAAGCTGTGAAGCTGTCCGCATCCTGCGGGCTGAGCAGGGAAGAGCTGCGGGAGATGCTGGAACTGCTGTGGGAGGGCTGAACATGAACGCACTGGAACTGCGGGGACTTACAAAGCACTATAAGGACTTTACCCTCGGACCGCTGGATCTGACACTGCCCGGCGGCACCATCTGCGGCCTGATCGGCGAGAACGGCGCAGGCAAAAGCACCACCATCAAATTGATTCTGGACATACTGCAGAAGGACGGCGGTACCGTGACTATTTTGGGCAGGGACAACCGCACCGACCTTGTACACACCAAGGAAGAAATCGGTGTGGTTCTGGGCAGCGAGGGCATCCCCCTGTGCCTGAACGCAGAGCAGGCAGGCAAGGTGATGGCGGGCATCTACCACAATTGGGATGCCGCTGCCTACACAGAATTTTGCCAAAAATTTGAGCTGCCGGAAAAGAAAAAGTATAAGGACTACTCTACCGGCATGAAGATGAAGCTGTGCATTGCCGTGGCGCTGGCGCACCACCCGAAGATGCTGCTATTGGACGAAGCCACCAACGGGCTGGACCCGGTGGTGCGGGACGAGGTGACCGACCTGCTGCTGGACTTTGCCCGGGACGAAAACCACTCCATCCTTATCTCCTCCCACATTGTCAGCGACTTGGAAAAGCTGTGCGATACCATCGCCTTCCTGCACAAGGGCAGGCTGCTGCTCTGTGAGGAAAAGGATGCCTTGAGGGAGGAATACGCCCTGTGGCATGGCACGGCGGCGCAGCTGGCGGCGTTGGATGCACAGGTGTACGGCAAGCGGGTCACCCCCTACGGAGTCGAGGCGCTTGTGCGCCGGGACGCAATGCCCGCCGGGGCAGAGCTTACCCCGGTAAGCATTGAGGAGCTGTTTGTGCTGATGGTGAAAGGGGAGAATGTACAATGAAAGGTCTGCTATTAAAGGATGCATATCAGGCATGGTATTACGCAAAAATGGTCGTTGTGGCAGCTGTAGTCATGATGGGTGTGGGCGTGATCTCGATGATGAACGGGGCCAATTTCTTCATTGTCTATGCGGGCTTTCTGATGGGCATGATGCCCATGACACTGCTGGCATACGACCAGACCAGCAAATTCAACGAATACAGTGCCGCGCTTCCGGCCACAAAAGAGCAGCTGGTGGGGTGTAAATACATTGTTGGTCTGTGCGGGCTGGTGCTGGCAGAGGCTTTTGCCGCCGCAGCCCTTGGCGTGGCAAGCCTGCACTGGACAGCTGTGGACCATGCGCTTGTGGTTTCCACGCTGGTGCAGGTGGGCGTGACCACCCTGCTCAGCAGCACCATCCTGCTGCCGCCGAGCTACCGTTTCGGCTACGAAAAGGCAAAGGTCGTGTTCTATTTCATAGTTGGTGCGCTCGCGGCCCTAATGGGCTTTTCCGTGGCCGCAAACGAGGACGGTCTTGTGAGAAACCTTCTTCCGCAGAGCATCTCGTCGCTGGGGCTGCTGGGTATTGCGGTAGCGGCTCTGGCGCTGTATGCGCTTTCGTGGCGGCTGTCTGTTGCATGGTACGGAAAGGCAGAGCAGTAAAATGAAGAAAAGTCAGATCGCGGGTATCCTGTTCGGTGTTGCCATGGGCGTTTTGTTCAGCGTGTCGATGGGGACAGTGGGTTTTGTGCTGGGTGCCAGCTTTGCAATTCTGGGCATGGTGATGTTCAAAGGATTGGATGACCCACAGGATAAAAAGTAAGGTGTAAAAAGTGCGACGCCCCTGCAGGAAAAGCTTTTTCTGCAGGGGCGTCGCTGTATTTATTTCTCGGACTCTTCGGCGTTTTTCTGTGCGGCTTCCAGTTCCTCCACCCGCTTTTGCAGAGCGGTGATCTTGTCGTCCATTTTCAGGAACGTCCACACCAGAACAGCCAGCACCACCGCAGGCGGAACCACCATCCACAGGGACTGCTGGCACCAGAGCAGCAACGAATAGCCGCCGAACACGGTAAAGAGGAACACGGCAAACAGGCTTGCAGCCAGTACAGCAAAAAATCCCATATAAATGCCCTCTTTCGGCTTATTCCTCGGTCTCGTCCTCTTCGTCCGGGTCCAGCTCGATGCTGAACACGGCTTTCTTCAGTTTGCCGCAGCCCTGCGCCTTCAGGCCGGATTTATAGGGCTCTCCGGCCAGATACAAGGCAAACCGCCCCTCGCACAGCATTCCGGCAATGCTGGTGCCTGCGGTGCCCACGGTGGTGTCGGTGGCTTCGTCGGTGGGCTTTGTCGGGGTCAGCTCTGCAAGGCTCACCTCAAACAGCTCGCTGCCGTCCAGATCGGTCTCCAGCGTGATGTGGTTGTCGTGGCGCTGGAACAGCGCTTTATCGGAAGTCAGCGGTGTGACGGTGCTCACAGTGACCACAGCCTTTTCGCCGTCGATGCGGGTGCGTCCGGCGGGCAGGGTGGTGATGTCCCGCGCCATGATATACTCAATGACGGTGTCGAGGTTGTCGCTCACGCCCAGATAGTTGGGCAGGTTGTTCAGGGTATCGTAGATCATAGTGGTGCTCCTCCACAAGCGGCCTCACCCTCTCCGTCACGTTCCGTGACACCTCTCCCAAAGGGAGAGGCTTTGGCAAAACCGGAGACTTTATCATTCTGCCAAGGGCTCCCACTTTGGGGGAGCTGTCGAACGAAGTGAGACTGAGAGGGCGAGGAAGCTGTCCTTTATAAAATTCTTTATTCTGCGTCCTTCGGGTCGGTCATCAGCTCTTTGATGCTGGGCACCACGCCGCCCAGATTCTGAAGCTCCGAAGGAATGATGATCTTGGTTGCCTTGCCGTTGGCCACCTTGGCCAGAGCTTCCAGACTGCGGATGGCCAGAACCTTATCGCTGGGCATGGCCTCGTTCAACAGGCGGATGGCGTCGGCGTTGGCCTTCTGCACGGCCAGAATGGCCTGTGCTTCGCCCTCGGCTTCCAGAATGCGCTGCTGCTTCACAGCATCCGCGCGCAGGATGGCGGCTTCCTTTTCGCCCTCAGCGGCGGTAATGGCGGCCTGCTTTTCACCGTCGGCTTTCAGGATGACGGCGCGCTTCTCGCGCTCAGCCTTCATCTGTTTCTCCATGGCTTCCTGAATTTCACGCGGCGGGATGATGTTCTTCACCTCCACGCGGTTCACCTTGATGCCCCACTTGTCGGTGGCTTCGTCCAGGATGGCGGTGATCTTGCCGTTGATGACATCGCGGCTGGTCAGGGTGTGGTCCAGCTCCATTTCGCCGATGATGTTGCGCAGGGTGGTGGCAGACAGGCTTTCGATTGCCGCAATGGGCTGGTTGACACCGTAGGTGTAGAGCTTGGCATCCATCACCTGAAAGAACACCACGGTATCGATCTGCATGGTAACGTTATCGCGGGTGATGACCGGCTGAGGGGGAAAGTCTGCCACCTGCTCCTTCAGGCTCACCTTTTTGGCGATGCGCTCGATGAAGGGAATCTTAATGTGTAGGCCTGCCGACCATGTGTCGGAGTAGCTGCCCAGCCGCTCAACGACATACACCTTGGACTGGGGCACGATGACGATATTGGTGATGATCACCAGCAGGACGACAAAGACCAGCGCGAGGATCAGAAAAAACATGACCATAGTGGTTCTCCTTTTTCAGATGGGTGCAACGTTTCAGCGCAGAACGCAGATCACGCTCTGCGGCTTTCGGTCAATACGGGCTCCACGATGAGCAGGGTGCTGTGCAGTTCGGTCACACGGCAGCGCTGCCCGGGGGTGAGAATGTCGCCGGGAGTGGCGCAGCGGGCATTCCAGTCCACGCCGTCCAGTCGCACACGGCCCGGCAGGTCGGCGGTGACGGTGGTCAGCACGGTGGCCTCCCGGCCAAGGTTTCGGTCGCCATTGGTGGGGGTGATTTTCTGGCGCAGCTTTGCAGCCAGCGGCCGGAACGCCAGCAGGCACAGAATGCTTACCACGATGAACACCAGGGCCTGCGCCCGGAACGAATCCGTGAACAGGCAGGTGAGCAGGGCGGCAGCTGCGCCGACGGCGAACCAGACGGAGGTCATGCTGAAGGTGGAAGCCTCCAACAGCAAAAAGCCCACCACGGCAGCCAGCCAGAGAAATGGAACAGGGTTCATGGTTCTCCCTCCTTATGCCCCTATTATAGAGTATCCCCCGGGTGGAAGGTCAAGCGTTTTTTACTGGAACGTTGCGCAGAAAACGAAATAAAGAACAAAAACTCCCTCAGTCACGGCTTTGCCGTGCCAGCTCCCTCAGAGAGGGAGCCTTTTGCGTAACCGGGAAGGTGAATTAGCCTCCCTCTTTGAGGGAGGTGGCATCGCGTCAGCGATGACGGAAGGAGTGAAAAAGCCGCTGCACAAAATATGTGCAACGGCTTTTCTCAAATCAGGTGATATCGTAATAGCTGTGGTTCGGATTGTGGCCGTTCTCCTCCACCACGATGGTAAAGCCCATGGGGTTCACCTCGGTGTGCTTGCCGGAGGCTAACGGCTCTACGATGATATGCTCGGTGCGGTTGACGATGATCTCTGCCGCCTCAAACTCGCCGATGCGCTGGTAGTGGAGGACGCCGCCCTCCGCCCGCAGGACACGAAGCTTTCCGGTGCGGAAGGCCTCGCAGCTGTGGCGCAGCTGCGCCAGCTGTGCCAGCACCGGCTTCAGGCGCTTTTCGTGGCTGTCCCAGCAGAAGAAGGCACGGTTGAAGGGGTCGCGGTAGCCCTGCATCCCGATCTCATCGCCGTAGTACAGGCAGGGCACGCCGGGCAGCGTGTAGATGATGGCATAGGCCATGCGCAGGCGCAGCATCCCTTCCTCGTAGGCTTCGCCGACCACACAGCGGCCGCTCTGCCACTCGCGGCCCCGACCGTTGGCGGGCTCGTCCGCGATCACGGTGAGGGCGCGTTCGGTGTCGTGGGTGGAGAGAAAGTTCAGCGCAGTGTCCATGGCAGGGGCGGGGTAGTGCTCACAGATGGACAGAATTTCGCCCATGGCCTGCTCGGCGGGCTTACCCTTTACAAAGTCCAGCACAGCGTTCTTGAAGGGGTAATTCATCACGCTGTCCAGCCCCTTGCCCAGCAGATAGGTGCGGCGCTGGCCAAAGCCGTATTTGGTGGTGGCGTCCTCCCACACCTCGCCCAGCAGGAATTTCTCCGGGCTGACCCGCTTGACAGCGGCGCGAATCTTTTCAATAAAGTCGTCCGGCAGCTCGTCGGCCACATCCAGCCGGAAGCCTGCGGCACCGCGCCGCAGCCATGTGTCAATGACACCGCCCTCGCCGGTGATGAACTCCACATAGGAGGGGTTCTCTTCGTTCACCTCGGGCAGGGTCTCGAAGCCCCACCAGCTGCGGTAGCCGCCCTTATACTTGGGGTCAAAATCGTACCAGCTGCGGTAGGGGGAGTTGGGGTCGCGGTAAGCGCCGCCGTCACCATAGCGGCCTTCGCGGTTGAAATAGCGGCTGTCGGAACCGGTGTGGCTGAACACACCGTCCAGCACGATGCCAATGCCGTACTTGGCAGCCTCGCGGCAGAGCACCTCGAACTCCTCGTTGGTGCCCAGCAGCGGGTCTACGTTGAGATAGTCGGCGGTGTTGTAGCGGTGGTTGGAGTGCGCCTCAAAGATGGGGTTGAGGTAAAGGTAGTCCACCCCCATCTCCCGCAGATAGGGCAGCTTGATGCGGATGCCTTCCAAGTCGCCGCCGAAATAGTCCTCGTTCAGGTGGCCGCCGGTCTCGTTGGGCTGCCAGAAGGGTTCGGCGTGTTTGTCGGCCTGATACAGCCGGTCCGGGAAAGGCATGGGCTTGTTCTCAATGCCCTCGCAGAACCGGTCCGGGAAGATCTGATAGAACACCTTGCCCTTGATGCACTCCGGGGTCTGGAAACCGGCATCGTAGACGGTGATCTGCCATTTTTCGCCTTCCTGCCAGCTGACAACGCCGCAGTTGTCCGGCCCGCGGTAGATGCGGCGGAAGTCGGTGTAGAGGTCGAAGTAGTAGAAGTACAGGCCCGGGTCATTCAGCGGCAGCTCCACGGAAAAGTGGTTCTGCTGGGGGGTCTGGCCGTCGAACTTCATGCGGTAGTGCACCGGCACGTCATATTTTCCCTCCTTCTGGAGCACCAGATGAGGATCGACATAGCCCAGCTCTTCCGGGATGCACAGGGTCAAACGTACGGTCTGACCGGCCCGCAGTGCGCCAAAGGGCTGCTTGAAATAGGGGTCGTAGCTATTGAACAGACAAGACAAAGCAGGGTCGTCCTTTCTCAAAAAAGCCCCGGCGGGCCGAACGCCGCCGGGGCAGATGGATTTTTTAAGGGAAAATTACTTGCCCATGGGCACCGGGGAAGCGTACCAGATGTCGTGTGCGTAATCCAGCACAGAGCGGTCGGCGCTGAAGATGCCGCTGTTGGCAATGTTCTTCAGGCTCATGTGTGCCCACTTCTCGCGGTCGGCATACAGCTTCTGCAGGTCGGCCTGTGCGCGACGGTAATCCTTGAAGTCGGCCATGACCATATACGGGTCGCTGCTGCGCAGGTTCTCGGTCACTTCGTGGAAGTTCTCGCCATTCCAGCCGCGCTCCAGGAAGTTCAGAGCGTTGTTGGCAACGTCATCGCCCATGATGAAAGCGTTGGGATGGTAGCCCACCTGCTTGAGGTTGTTCACCTCGGGGGTCAGCATACCGAAGATCAGCTCGTTCTCCTTGCCGGCAGCGTCTGCGATCTCCACGTTTGCGCCGTCCAGAGTGCCCAGAGTGATAGCGCCGTTCAGCATGAACTTCATGTTGCCGGTACCAGAAGCCTCGGTGCCGGCCAGAGAGATCTGCTCAGAGACCTCGGCGGCGGGCATCAGGTGCTCGCTCAGAGAGACGCAGTACTCTTCCAGATAGACCACGCGCAGCTTGTCGCGCACAGCGGGGTCGTTGTTGATGAGGTCGCCCAGCTTGCAGATCATGCGGATCATCTGCTTTGCCATGTAGTAACCGGGAGCAGCCTTTGCACCGAAGATATAGGTCTTGGGGATGAAGTCGGCGTTGGGGTTCTCCTTCAGGTACAGGTACTGGGCAGCGATGTTCAGCGCGTTCAGGTGCTGGCGCTTATACTCGTGCATACGCTTGACCTGACAGTCAAAGATGGAGTTCGGGTCGATGACCTGACCGGTGCTCTTGGACAGATAGTTGGCAAAGTTCTTCTTGTTTTCCAGCTTGATGGCGTTCAGCTGCTTGAGCACGGTCTTGTCGTTCTCGAACTTGTTCAGCTTGGACAGATCGGAAGCATCATGCTTGTAGCCGTCGCCGATGGTCTCGTCCAGCAACTTGCACAGGCCGGGGTTAGAGGCCAGCAGCCAGCGGCGGTAAGCGATGCCGTTGGTCACGTTCTTGAAGGCCTGCGGCTTGAACAGGTAGTAATCGTGGAAGACGCTGTCCTTGATGATCTGGCTGTGCAGCTTGGACACGCCGTTGATGCTGTTGGCGGTGTAGGCGCAGATGTTTGCCATGCGCACCTGATTGTCGCCGATCAGTGCCATATAGTCGATCTTGCCCTTGTCGCCGGGGAAGACCTTCTCCAGCTCTGCGCGGGCGCGGCGGTCCATTTCCACCACGATCTGGTAGATGCGGGGCAGGGTCATCTTGAAGATGTCCACGTTCCACTTTTCCAGAGCCTCAGCCATGACGGTGTGGTTGGTGTAGGAGAAGACCTTCTGGCAGATGTCGAATGCCTTGTCCCAGCCAAAGCCGCACTCATCCAGCAGAATGCGCATCATCTCGGGGATGGCGAGGGTGGGGTGGGTGTCGTTCAGCTGGATGGCGACCTTATCAGGCAGGTTCTCGAGGGTCGCATAGCTGGACAGGTGGTTCTGGACGATATCGCCGATGGATGCGGCAGACAGGAAGTACTGCTGGCGCAGGCGCAGGATCTTGCCCTCAACATGGTTATCGTTGGGGTACAGCACCTTGGAGATCAGCTCTGCATTGGCGTTCTTGCTCATTGCAGTGTTGTAGTTGCCCAGAGAGAAGCTGGACATATCAAAGTCCGGGGCCTTTGCCTGCCACAGGCGCAGCTTTGCAACGCCCTTGCCGTCGTAGCCCTGCACATACATATCAGAGGGAACAGCCATGACGCTGTTGTAGTTGGTGTGCTGGATATAGTGGAAGCCGTTGTCCCAGTTCTCGTGGATCTCGCCGTCAAAGCGCACTTCTACAGCCTGATCGGGGTGGCTCTTCAGCCAGACCTGACCGCCGGGCAGCCAGTTGTCGGCACGCTCCTGCTGCCAGCCGTCCACGATCTTCTGCTTGAAGATGCCGTACTCGTACAGGATGGAGTAGCCGGTGCCGCAGATGCCGGTGGTGGCCATGCCGTCCAGATAGCAGGCAGCCAGACGGCCCAGACCGCCGTTGCCCAGACCTGCATCCGGCTCTTCCTCAAAGATGCTGTCAATGTTGATATCAGCGTCGGACAGGGCCTTTTTTGCCACCTCGTCCAGACCCAGGTTCAGCAGGCTGGTCT
>ERZ779762.1409-NODE-1409-length-13431-cov-1.963218_pt1 | contig 13431 bp, 9 predicted proteins | sample MGYA00511887_ERZ779762 | MGnify/ENA primary metagenome ERZ779762 (study PRJEB29588, sample SAMEA2163052) | human gut metagenome | biome: human gut; feature: human-associated habitat; material: faeces | place: Denmark | collected 2008/2010 ...
TGAAAATGTAGCATTGCCGCTGACATTCCGGGGAGTGGATAAGAAGATAAGGGAAGCCAAGGCAGTGGAGATGCTGAAGCTGGTAGGACTTCCTAAACACATGAAGCACCGGCCAAATGAGATGTCGGGAGGACAGCAGCAGCGCGTCCTTCTGGCGAGAGCCCTGTGTGCAACTGAGAACCTTCTTCTGCTTGATGAACCGGTAACTGGCCTTGATCCTGTCGCAACGGCACAGTTCTATCAGATGATACAGCAGTTAAATGAAAATGGTGTGGCAGTGATCATGATATCACATGATCTGAGGGCAATAGATTGCGCCAGACATGTGCTTCATATGAATCATGGGGGCTCGTTCTGGGGCAGCAGAGAGGAATATAAGAACAGCAGATATTGGAACATTATTTCGGTAGAATATGAGAAAGGTGGTGGACAGAGTGCAGCTTGTCGATAAGTTAATTTACTATATGCAGTATCCATTTGTTAAGTATGCTCTTGTGGTTGGTATTCTTATAGCATTGTGTTCGTCACTTTTCGGTGCAACATTGGTTTTGAAAAGATTTTCATTTATCGGCGATGGACTTTCGCATGTTGCATTTGGAGCAATGGCGGTAGGATCTGTTCTGAAACTGACAAACAACACGATCATAGTGATGCCGGTGACTGTGGCTGCTGCAATTCTCATACTTATGTCGGGACAAAATGCGAAGCTTAAGGGGGATGCCGCGATAGCTATGATGTCTGTCGGTGCTTTAGCCGTAGGTTATCTGATAATGAATGTATTTTCCACGTCGGCAAATGTATCGGGGGATGTGTGCTCTACGTTGTTTGGTTCAACATCCATACTGACATTGACAATGGGAGAAGTGTGGCTGTGTATAGTTATGTCAATATGTGTAATAGCGTTTTTCTGTTTGTTCTACAACAGGATATTTGCAGTCACATTTGACGAGAGTTTTACCAGGGCAATCGGGAAAAATGCAGGGGCATATAATCTGGCGCTGGCGGTGATAATCGCTGTGATAATAGTGCTTGCAATGAATCTGGTGGGCTCCCTGCTCATCACGGCGCTTCTGGTATTCCCTGCACTTTCGGCAATGAGAGTTATGTATAGTTTCAGGTCAGTGGTATTATATTCGGCTGTATTGTCAGTTGTGGGAACTTTGGCTGGAATGTTGGTATCCATATTATTTTCAACACCGGTGGGTTCTACGATAGTTGCGTGTGATATGGTTATATTTGCTTTTAACAGTATAGCAGGGAAAGTGATGAGGAGATAAGAATATGTATATGAATAGAAATAGAAGAATGCATGGATGCAGACACAGATTTAAGCGATTGATTATGTCAATATTGGTGCTGAGTATGTTGCTGACTGTCACAGGCTGTGGTGGAGCATCTCAGACTGCGGGCAGTCGTTTGAACACACAGAATGCAGTGGATAAGGTGCTTAATCAGAAAACAGGCGATGGTGATGTGGAAAGCAAGTCGTCGGCGGGAGCCACAACAGAGACGACGATCACAACAGAGACGACGATCACAACAGAGATGCAAACCACGACAGAGACAGAATCCGCATCTGTAACTGAGGCGACATCAGAACCAACATATGGGCAGGTCGTGAATGGAGACAGCTCAGTTATAGCGCAATACAAGTCTGAGGGTGTGGATGTGGATCTCACACTTATGGGAAGCGATCTTGTATATGCGACGGTATATCAGATGATGTCAAAACCTGAGGAATATGAGGGCAAGACGATAAGGATAGAAGGAAAGTTTTTTGCATCCTATTAGCCGATAACCGACAAATATTATAATTATTGTCTCATAGCCGACGCTCTGGCATGCTGCAGTCAGGGGCTTGAATTTGAACTTGGTGGAGGTGCAGTATATCCAGGCGATTACCCGGCGGACCAGAGTGATGTGATCGTTACGGGAGTATTTGAAACCTACACAGAGGAGGCTGGACAGACATTTTATTACTGCAGGTTGAGAGATGCAGAATATCAACTGGTATCGACAGAGAATCAGTAGAGTATAAATTGCATAACATTTTTGGAATCCGGGCAGATTAAAGTGCCCGGATTTTTTGAGTAAAAAATATTCAGAATTAGGAGGCACATAGCTGCATCAAAACCAGGAATCACATAGAAAAATATGGCAAAATGACGCAAATATACTAAAAAGCATTAAAAATAGCTAAAAAATGATAAAATTACTTAAAAAAGAATTTGATATATTGTAAAAACTATGCTAATTTTGAATAAAGGTAAATATTCAGCGCAGCAGCGAAAGAGCACGGGAACCGTGCGGTTTTGCGAATGTATGGTCGGCTGAATACATTAAAATACACAGAAGGGATGTGATGAAGTGAAAGAGAAATACAAAGGTGTACAAAAACTCACAGACAATCCGTTCCTCAACCTCTATCATATAGATGCGGTTGACACGGCTGGAAAAGACTTCAATTATTACTTTGCTTCAAGGAATAAAGAGAACGACATCAAGATAAAGACCCACGATATAAAACCGGAAGGAATAGTTATATATGGAGTTAAGCTGGAAGATGAGCCGAAGCTGGTGCTCATAAGGCAGTACAGATACCCACTCGATGCATATATATATGAACTTCCTGCAGGACTGGTGGACGGAGATGAGACTCCGGCGCAGGCAGCAGTCAGGGAGATGAAGGAAGAGACAGGGCTTACCCTTGATGTATATGAGGGCGGAGAAGACCTCTACAGAAGGCCATTCTATATGGGCCCGGGATTTACGGATGAGATGAGCAGTGCTGTATTTGGAACAGTTACAGGAACACCAAATCTCGACAGCAAGGAGAGCACAGAGGACATACAGGTCATACTCGCAGACCGAGGTGAGGTCAGAAGAATCCTGTCAGAGGAACAGGTGTCGCTCAGAGGAGCATACCTCATGACACATTTTCTGGCTGAGGGAGATCCACTAGAATTCCTGAGAAAATAGGAAGCGCTGAGCAGTGATTGCTCAAACAGCAGAACGTTCATAAAAGGGCATACTAAATGAGAAAAAAGAAGGAGAAGTAGAAAGATGAGTTACAGAGACACATATGATTTTTGGATGACAGATGATTATTTCGATGAGGATACCAAGAAGGAGCTTGCAGCCATAGCTGATGATGAGGCTGAGATCGAGGACAGATTCTATCGTGATCTTGTATTTGGAACTGGTGGACTCAGAGGTGTGATAGGCGCGGGAACCAACAGAATGAACTTCTACACCGTCCGCAAGGCTACACAGGGTCTTGCAAACTTCATTGTGAAGCAGAATGCGCAGGACAAGGGCGTGGCAATAGCATACGATTCAAGAAAGTATTCTCCAGAGTTTGCAGCAGAAGCAGCTCTCTGCCTGTGTGCAAATGGAATCAAGTCATATCTCTTTGAGTCACTCAGACCTACACCTGAGCTTTCATATGCAGTCAGAAAGCTTGGATGTACAGCAGGTATAGTTATAACAGCCAGCCACAATCCACCAGAGTACAACGGTTACAAGGTATACTGGGAGGATGGCGCGCAGATCACGGCTCCAAAGGACAGAGAGATCATCGCAGAGGTTAAGGCTGTAACAGATTTCCATACAGTAAAGACCATGGATAAGCAGGAGGCACTTGATAAGGGCCTTCTCACTATCATAGGTGCCGAGATAGATGACGCGTATATGGAGGAACTCAAGAAGCAGATCATTCATCCTGAGATCATCAAGGAGCAGTCAGAGAACATCAAGATCGTATACACACCGTTCCACGGAACCGGTCTTGTACCTGTAAAGAGAGTCCTGTCCGAGCTTGGTTTCAAAAACGTATACATTGTTCCTGAGCAGGAGCTTCCAGACCCTGAGTTCACAACGCTTGAGTATCCAAACCCAGAGGATCCAAAGGCATTTGAGCTTGCCCTCAAGCTGGCAAAGGAGAAGAATGCGGACATAGTTCTCGCTACAGATCCTGATGCAGACCGTCTTGGAATATACGCACTCGATACAAAGACAGGCAAGTATATGCCATTTACAGGAAATATGTCAGGACTTATAATCGCTGAATACCAGTTCAGAGAGAGAACAAAATGCGGTCTCATGCCAAAGAATCCGGCCATGGTCAAGACTATTGTAACCACAAATATGGCTGATCCGCTGGCTGCAGATTACAATGTCAACCTCATCGAGGTTCTAACAGGCTTCAAGTTCATCGGTGAGCAGATCAAGTTCTTCGAGCAGAATAATTCATACAATTTCGTAATGGGTATGGAGGAGAGCTACGGATGTCTCGTTGGAACATACGCAAGAGACAAGGATGCTCCGGTTGCAGTTATGTGTCTCTGCGAGGCTGCAGCATACTGCAAGAGCCAGGGAATCACTCTGTGGGATCACATGCTTGATCTCTATGAGAAGTACGGATATTACAAGGAAGGCCTCTACACAATAACGCTCAAGGGTGTTACAGGAGCAGAGAAGATCCGCAAGATCATGTCCTCACTCAGAGCTGAGTCACTTACTCAGATCGATACACTCAAAGTTCTCAAGGTTCGTGATTACGAGAAGAACACGATCACAGATCTTGCCACCGGAGAGGTCACAGAGTCAGGACTTCCACAGTCCAACGTCCTCTACTACGACCTTGAGGATGGCGCATGGGCATGTGTACGTCCATCAGGAACAGAGCCAAAGATTAAGCTGTACTACGGAATCAAGGGAACAAGCCTTGATGATGCAGATGCAAAGCTTGAAGCTCTCCAGACAGCACTTGTTGAGAAGCTCAACAAGCTGGCAGAGTAGCATAAGTATAATATATAGCAAATACAAAAAAGCGCCGTCTGGTCTGGTGACCGGACGGCGCTTTGCTGTCCTTATACGATGACGTCGAACTGTATGTAGTCTCCCTGGTCGGTATTTACCGTGTCGAGATATATTTTGCCATTGTACTTGTCGGTCAGTTTTTTCAGGTTGTAGAGACCGTAACCACGGCCATGTCTGTCTCCGGTTTTTGTGGTATATCCCGGTGAGAACATATTCTGGCGGAATTCGTTGGTTTTGACGGAACCCTTGTTTCTTGTTCTTATTTCTATCTGGTTCTGCCTGCTGTCCAGGTACAGATATGCAGTGCCAAATGGGGCGGTCGATTCAAGCGCATTATCGATCAGTATACCGATGATCCTGATCAGTTCATACTCCGGCATTCGGCTCTTCAGATCCCTGGATGCCACCTGGACTACGAGCTCCTTCTGATCCTTCTGTGCTTCCGTGATCTTGCTGTACACAAATCCGGCTACAACGCTCAGGTTGATCTTGAGCAGATCACAAATGGCTTCTGTAAAGGAATAAAAAAGGTCGGTTATATTACAAGTCAATTGTAGAAAATATAATTTTTTTAGTAAACCCCGCCATAATAAAACGGCTGCAATATACATCTGCGCAACAAAGTGATATAAATTGCAAGATTAAATATTGAATTTAAAAACTGCTTAATATATTATACAAATAACAATAAATTAGCTAAAAAATAGCCTAATAAAATGAACGGAAGATAAATTGTGGATAGATAAAAAAGGAAAAATCTGTGTGGCCTGTGAGGTCAGGAAAGGGGTAGAAGATGGACGCAAAGCAGAGATACGAGATGTGGCTTGGCAGCGATCAGGTAGATGATGTTACGAAGCAGGAGCTCGTAAACATAAAGGATAATGAAGCGGAGATTGAAGATAGATTTTACACAAACCTTGAGTTTGGAACAGGTGGACTTCGAGGCGTGATGGGAGCGGGAACGAACCGCATGAACATTTACACGGTTCGCATGGCAACACAGGGAATTGCTAACTACCTGGCGAAGATCGGAATATCAGAGCCGTCGGCAGCTATAGCATTTGACAACAGAAACAATGCTTCGCTGTATGCGCTTGAAACTGCTCTCTGCCTGTGTGCAAATGGCGTGAAGGTGTATCTGTTTGATGCGCTCCGTCCGACACCGGAGCTTTCATTTGCAGTGAGACATCTGCACTGCAATATCGGCGTGAATATAACGGCAAGCCACAATCCAAAGGAATACAACGGGTATAAGGTTTACTGGGATGATGGAGCCCAGATCGTATCTCCTCAGGATAAGGAGATCATTGCAGAGGTCAACAATATAGAAGATTTCTCCATGGTTAAGACTATGGACAAGGACGCTGCAATAGATGCAGGACTGTTGAATGTGATCGGTCAGGAGATCGATGACGCATATATAGGAGAGCTTCACAAGCTTGTCATGAATCCGGAGGAGATTCAGAAGGCGGGAGATCTGAAGATCGTATATTCTCCGCTTCACGGAACAGGCCTTAAGCCTGTTACAAGAGTTCTCAGCGAACTTGGTTTCAAGGATGTACATGTCGTTGAGGAACAGGCTGTTCAAGATGGTAATTTCCCAACTGTAAAGTCCCCAAATCCTGAGGGCGCAGAGGCGTATGCCCTGAGTCTTGAGCTGGCGAAGAAGGTCGGCGGCGAGCTGATTCTTGTCACAGACCCTGATGCTGACAGACTCGGAATGTATGGATATGACAGCAAGAATAATGAGTATAAAGAATTTACAGGAAATATGTTCGGTGCGATCCTCTGTGATTACGTGCTGATGCAGAGATCCCAGAGCGGAAGACTGCCTGAGAATCCGGCGATTGTAACTACGGTTGTTATCACCAATATGGTCAAGGAGATATGTAAGAAGTACGACACTTTCTGTGACTGCAACAACCTGATCGGATTTAAGAATATAGCATCGAGAATGAGGGCTTATGAGCAGACAGGTGAACACAATTATGTGTTCGGGCTTGAAGATACATTTGGATGTCTGCCTGGTACATATGCAAGGGACAAGGACTCGGTTGGAACGCTGATGCTTCTCTGTGAGGCTGCGGCATACTACAAGAACCGTGGCATGACTCTGTGGGACAGAATGGTTGAATTGTGGCAGGAATATGGTTACTACAAAGAGAAGGTTCAGACCATGAAGTTTGATGGACGCGAGGGTGCTGCAAAGATACAGTCAATGATACAGACGCTGAGAGATAATCCGGTGCAGAAGGTCGGAACTTACAGCGTGGAGAAGATCTACGACTACAAGCTTGGAACAGAGACAGACGCAGCGACAGGCAAGTCCGAGGCGGCGGTGCTTCCAAAGCCCAACATGATATATTATCAGCTTGCGGATGGCGCATGGTTCCTTGTGAGACCTTCAGGCACAGAGCCGAAGATCAAGTTCTATCTCGGGGTAAAGGGAAACTCACAGGAGGATGCGGCAGAGCAGCTTGACGGGCTTGCGGCAAATGTGAAGGCGATGTTCTCGTAAAACGGGATGACTGGTAAGAAACGAAATAGCTGGCAAATAAATGTCAGCAGAAAATAGATTCGAAGATCGCGGTAGCGACTAAAAATAATTACAAGGTGGAGGTAAAAAAGATGGGTTACATGGACGAATACAAGTTCTGGCTTGAGTCAGACTGCTTTGATGAGAAGACAAAGGAAGAACTTAGAAGTATCGCAGATGATGACAAAGAGATCCAGGACAGATTCTACAAGAATCTGAAATTTGGAACCGGCGGAATGCGCGGAATCATGGGTGCTGGAACCAACAGAATGAATATATATACAGTTACAAAGGCAACGCAGGGACTTGCAGATTACATACTTGAGGTCGGCGCGGATGCTGCGGGGAGAGGTGTTGTTATAGCACATGACTGCCGAAATATGTCAGCAGAGTTCACAGAGGCATCAGCTCTGTGTCTCAATGCAAATGGCATAAAGACATATGTGTTTGATGCACTCCGCCCTACACCTGAGCTGTCATTTGCAGTGAGAGAGCTTGGATGTATAGCCGGAATCGTGGTAACAGCAAGCCACAATCCACCTGAGTACAACGGTTACAAGGTGTACTGGGAGGACGGCAGTCAGATCGTATCCCCTCAGGATCAGGATATCCTGAAACATGTGGCGAATGTTGAGAGATACGAGGATGTCAAGACCATGGATAAGGACAAGGCTATCGCAGACGGCCTGTTCTGTATGGTTCCTACGAGTGTTGATGAGAATTACTATCAGGCACTCATAAAACAGACCATCCACGGCGATATCATTCCGAAGGTTGCAGACGATATCAAGATAGTATACACACCACTTCACGGAACAGGAAATGTACCTGTAAGGGAAGTGCTAAAGAGACTTGGCTTCAAGCACGTATATGTTGTAGAGGAGCAGACTGTTCCTGACGGAGACTTCAGCACGGTCAAGTCACCAAATCCAGAGGAACCATCAGCATTTGCCATGGGAATAGACCTGGCAAAGAAGGTGGATGCGGACGTTATCATGGCCACAGATCCTGATGCAGACAGACTTGGAATATACGTCAAGGACAGTACGGGAATTTGGAAAGACACGGAATTTGCAGATGATCCTGCATATCCATATGTCCGCTTTAATGCCAATATGACAGGAGCCTTGATCGCAGAGTATGTCTGCCGTGAACAGAAGGCAGTCGGCAAACTGCCGGAAAATGGTGCTATCTGTAATACAGTAGTCAGCACCAATCTTACAAAGGCGATAGCAGAGAATTACAATCTGAAATATATAGAGACACTCACCGGATTCAAGTACATAGGTGAGCAGATCCTTCTCTTTGAGAAGAACAACACATACAAGTTCATCTTCGGAATGGAGGAGAGCTTTGGATGTTTAGTAGGAGACTACACTCGTGACAAGGACGCTTGCGCAGCCGTTGTCATTTTATGTGAAATAGCAGCATTTTATAAGCTGCAGGGAGAAACCATCTGTAATGCCATGGAAGAGGTTTATCACAAATATGGCTATTACTTTGAAGGTGCGTTTGGGATAACTCTAAAGGGTGTAGATGGTGCAGCACAGATTAAGGAGATGATGGAGAACTTCAGGAACCATCCACTTACGAACTTTGCAGGTATCAAAGTTACCGGCATGAGGGATTATGTGAGCGGAATCCGCAAGCCGTTTGATGGCGAAGAGGAGCACATGGGTCTTCCAAAATCAAACGTGCTGTACTATGAGCTGGAAAATAATGCGTGGTTCGCGGTTAGGCCTTCTGGAAATGAACCAAAGATCAAATTCTACTTTGGCGTGAATGAAATCAGCCTAAAAAATGCCATGTCAAAGATAGATGAGATGAAAGCATGTGTGCAGGAGCTTGCTAAATAAACAAACACAAAATATGGCAGAATTTACTGCCGAAAAAGAAAAACATTCCTTCCATATACTACAAAATTAAACATGTAAATGCACTTTCCAGCCAATGCGCTGAACAAGGGGGATCTCGGCCTTGATGCTGAGGTCCCTTTTGTATAAAAAGAAGGCAGGGAATCAGGAGCTTCAGGGGACTAGATAACTGAACGCTGTTATATGTCACAAAGTAAAATATAGTTAAAAATACTAAAAACTGTTTAAGAATTAACTAAAAAATGTTATAATATATAAAGTAACGGCAGTGTGTGGCAAACGCGTACAGGAGTAGTATAGGAGATTATATGCCAGAAAAAGAAATAGAAAAAGAAATAAAAAAAGAGAAAGAAATAGAAAAGAAAAATATAAAAAGTATCGCTGGACATATCATCGATGAGAAAACCGATGAAAAAGAGAAACGAGAGCCGGAGAGCGTCTTGGATGTGGATGAGCATATGTCTGAGAAACAGAAACTCAGCCTTATGAACAAACAGCAGAAAAAGGAATACATACTGGAGTATTATGCTCCGAAGGCTCTATTTGCACTTGTTGTTGTGGGCATAGTTGTATTCCTTGTTGTAAAACATTTTACGGCGGAATCTGTGGCACTCAACATCCTTGCGGTCAACACTACACAACAGGAATCCGCTGCGAATGACAAGGCGTATTATGAGGAATTCCTCAGTGAAAATGGTCTTGATGCGGAGAAGGAATATGTCAGTATAAGTACAGGAATCGGCGTGTCAACTGATCCGAATGATGCCATGAGTCAGGATAGTCTACAGCTTATACAGAACAAATTTATGGCGAATGCGGTGGACGTGTTCTTTGCCGACACAGACCTTGTCATGAGTTTTGGAGAGTTCGGATATATGCAGGATCTTGATAAGGTGCTGACTGATGAACTGAAAGAAAAGTATAAAGATTCGTTTGTGTATGCAACGGTTATTGAAACGGGTGAGAAGATACCTGTCGGAATAAAGATCGGTGATAATTCCTGGGTGAAGGATACCGGCTGGTATGAAATGGATGTTGCAGTGGGATTTGGCGAGAATGCCAAGAATATGGATCTTGCACTTGAATTTCTTGAATACATAAGCAGAGAGTGATACCCATAAATAAAACGAGGAGACTATAGATACATATGAGCATAAGATATGATGAGGCAAACAGAATATTTGAACTTGATACGAGAAACACGAGTTATCGTATCGGAATCGCCGATGAAGAGGGGTTTGTCGGACATATATATTATGGACAGAAGATCCGTTCGCAGAAATGTGATCAGTTTTTGAGAACGTGTGAGGCTCCTTTTGTTCCGTCCAAGAATAACAGGGAGAGATGTTCATTTATGGACACATTTCCGACAGAGTATTCCGGAAATGGAATAGGAGACTACAGGGAGAGTTGTATTGCGGTAAAGACCGCAAATGGCAGCAGAACCGTTGATCTGAAATTTGTGGATTACGATATTGTAAATGGAAAGCCGGGGATTAGTGGCCTTCCGGCATCATTTGCGGGAGAAGAGGAGATTCAGACTCTCGTTGTCCATATGATGGATGGGGGATGTGGCATTGATGTTGACCTGATATATTCTGTGTTTGAGGATGAGGATGTTATAACCAGAAGTGTGAGCGTGAAAAATGCAGGTGATAGGGATATCAGGCTCACAAAGGTATATTCTGCATGTATAGACATGGATGACGAGGATTTTGAGATGCTCACTCTTCATGGCTCATGGGCCAGGGAGAGACAGATTGAGAGACGCCCGATAGCTTATGGCAAGCAGAGTGTAAGCTCTCTCCGAGGTGAGTCATCCCACCAGGACCATCCGTTTATGGCATGGATGACAAAGGGTACAGATCAGACTACGGGTGATGTATATGGAATGCATTTTGTGTACTCGGGTAACTTCATCGCACAGATAGAGAAATCACAGTTTGATTCCATACGCGCAGTCATGGGCATACATTCAGAGGGATTTGAGTGGTGGCTCACGCCTGGAGAGACGTTTACAGCGCCTGAGGTTGTGCTTACATACAGCCATGATGGACTTGGACAGATGACTAGAAATCTTCATGATTTTTACAGATGCCACATGATAAGGAGCAGATATCTTCATCAGAAGAGACCTGTCCTCATCAACAACTGGGAGGCTACATATTTTGACTTTGATACCGATAAGCTCCTTGCGATAGCGAAGAGTGCGGCAGAACATGGAATAGAGATGCTGGTCATGGATGATGGCTGGTTTGGACATAGAAATGATGACGCCACAAGTCTTGGAGACTGGTTTGTAAATGAAAACAAGATCAAGGGCGGTTTGAAACATCTTGTTGATGAGGTGAATAAGCTGGGGCTGAAATTTGGAATATGGATGGAGCCTGAAATGATTTCTCCTGATTCTGAACTTTACAGAAAGCATCCTGACTGGGCGTTTGCGGTTCCGGAGAGAACGGCTACATTATCGCGAAATCAGTACGTGCTTGATCTCTCGAGAAAAGAAGTTAGAGACTACGTGTATGAATGTGTGCATAACGTGATATCATCCGCAAATATTGAGTATGTTAAGTGGGATATGAACAGACAGCTCACGGATATCGGCAGCGTAGAATTCACCGAAGACAGGCAGGGAGAATTGGCTCACAGGTATGTGCTTGGAGTATATGAGCTGCAAGAGCGCCTTGTTAACGATTTCCCAGATCTTTTGCTTGAGAACTGCTCGGGCGGTGGTGCAAGATTTGACCCTGGCATGCTTTACTACAGTCCGCAGATATGGTGCTCCGATGACACGGATGCCATAGAGAGACTTTCTATACAGGAGGGAACGGAACTGATATATCCGCTTTCGACCATGGGCGCCCATGTGTCGGATTGCCCTAATCACACAGTTGGAAGGAGTACACCTTTTATGACCAGGGCACATGTGGCTCTGGCGGGAACATTTGGCTATGAACTCGATATCACAAAAATAAGTGAAGAAGAACGTGCGATGATCCCTGAGCAGGTGTCTATGTATCATAAATATAATGACCTTGTAAGGGAGGGTGATTATTATAGGGTTGCATCGTACAGGGAAAATGGACTGTATGATTGCTGGATGGTTGTTGCAAAGGATAAGAGTGAGGCGTTGGTGACTTACGTTCAGGTGCTTGGAAGACCTAACGTACACAGTAGAAAGATAAAACTTTTAGGGCTTGACGTGACTGCTGGTTACAGACTTGACGGAACGGAGAAAGTGTATGGGGGAGATCTCCTCATGAATGCCGGAATGCTCATTGAAACTATGCGTGGAGATTATATGAGCAGACTGTATCACTTTGTACTTGACAATAGTTTAACTTAAAAATAAAATAAAAATTAAGTTATTTAACCACGTGAAAAAATAAAGTGAGAAGGACTAGTTATGGCAAAATCAGTAAAATTGGGAGACATAGCTGCCATTGTTGGCGTGAGTACCGTGACGGTCTCAAAGGCACTTTCAGATCAGAAGGGTGTCAGCGAGGAACTCAGAGCACAGATCAAACAGTTGGCAGATGAGATGGGATACCAGTCACCATCTGAGATCAGAAAGAAGACGGCAAAGAAAAAGTATAATATTGGTGTTCTCATTCAAGAGATATACCTTGGAAAGTATCCGTCGTTCTATTGGCAGTTATATCAGGTGCTTAACAAAAAGGCGGTGGCAAGAGGCTGCTTTACTATGCTGGAGTTTGTTTCCAGAGATAGTGTATTGAATGCTGAGATGCCTATGCTCTTGGAGGATGACAAGGTTGATGGAATAGTTGTTGTAGGTTCCATGGGTAAGGAATACCTGGAAAAACTGGAGAAGACAGCCAAGGTTCCTGTAGAATATGTGGATTACTATGACAATTCGAGACCGATAGACACGGTTATAGCAAACAGTTTCTATGGAAGCTATATGCTGACTAATTATCTGTATGATATGGGACATAGAGATATTGCATATGTTGGCACGATAGGTTCAACGAACAGTATAACTGACAGATATTTGGGCTATATAAAGTCTTTGTTGGAGCATGATATTCCGCTCAGAGAAGACTGGGTTATTCCGGACAGAGATGTGAAGACGGGGCAGTTTGACGAGGAGAACTGTTTTAAACTTCCAAAGAATATGCCTACAGCGTTTGTGTGCAACTGTGATCTTGCGGCAGCTACGCTCATAAAGATACTCAA
>ERZ779762.1414-NODE-1414-length-13406-cov-2.565051_pt1 | contig 13406 bp, 10 predicted proteins | sample MGYA00511887_ERZ779762 | MGnify/ENA primary metagenome ERZ779762 (study PRJEB29588, sample SAMEA2163052) | human gut metagenome | biome: human gut; feature: human-associated habitat; material: faeces | place: Denmark | collected 2008/2010 ...
AAAACATGGCTGGAGCAGCCGCTCATCGACCCGTCAAAGATACTTAAGCGGCTTGACGCGGTGGAAGCGCTCACCAGGGACGCTGCAGGGCTGTACGATATCTGCGACGCGCTCAACGGAATATATGACCTGGAGCGCCTGATGACCCGCGTGATGTACAAATCCGCGTCCCCGAGGGACATATATTCGCTGGGACAGACCTGCGCGCGCCTGCCGGGACTAAAGCAGTGCGTTTCAAAAGTGAAATCCCCGCTGCTGGATAAGCTGAACAGCGAGATAGACGAACTCAACGACGTGTCCTCGCTGGTGGAGAATGCGATAGTTGACGACCCGCCCCTCACCATGAAAGACGGTGGAATAATCAAGGACGGCTTCAACGAGGAAATAGACCGTCTGCGCAAGATAACCGGAGGCGGAAAGGACATTCTCGCGGAAATAGAGGAACGCGAAAAGGCTGCCACCGGGATACGCAATCTGCGCGTTGGCTATAACCGCGTTTTCGGGTATTACATAGAGGTTTCCAAGGGACAACTCGACATGGTGCCTCAGCATTATGTGCGCAAGCAGACGCTCACGACGGGGGAACGGTACATTACCGACGAGCTGAAAAAGGTCGAGAGCGAGATACTCGGCGCAAACGACAAGATACTGGCGCTGGAGCAGGCGATTTTCGGCGAGGTGCGGGATTTCATCGCGACCAAGCTTGAGATGATACAGCAGGCGGCAGCGGCGGTTGCGGCTATAGACGTGCTGTGCAGCTATGCGCAGGTTTCCATCGAAAATGGCTATGTAAAGCCGCAGATAACGCTTGAGAGCGTTGTTGAGATACGCGACGGACGTCACCCGGTCGTTGAAAAGGTGCTTACCGACCACCCGTTCACGCCGAACGACGCCTACCTTGACACCAATTCCAACCGGCTTATGATAATCACCGGTCCGAACATGTCGGGTAAGTCCACATTCATGCGACAGACTGCGATAATCGTGCTCATGGCGCAGATAGGGTGCTTTGTTCCCGCGGCATATGCGAAAATCGGCGTAGTGGACAAAATCTTCACCCGCGTCGGCGCTTCCGACGATCTGACTTCGGGGCAGTCCACATTCATGGTGGAGATGAACGAAGTCGCGGATATTCTCAAAAACGCCACGAAAAAGAGCCTTGTCATTCTCGACGAGATAGGCAGGGGAACTTCAACATTCGACGGAATTTCCATTGCAAAGGCAGTCGCTGAGTACATAAGCGGAAAGGCGATAGGCTGCAAGACGCTTTTTGCAACGCATTACCACGAACTCATCTCAATGGAGAAAGAATACGAGGGCATACGCAATTTCAGCGTAGCGGCAGTGAAGCGCGGCGACGAGCTGAAATTCCTGCATAAGATCTGCGAGGGCGGCACTGACGACAGTTATGGCATCGAGGTGGCAAAGCTTGCGGGGCTTCCGCAGAAAGTCATCAACCGCGCCAAGGAAGAACTGAAAGAGCTTGAGGTCATGGGCAGGGCAAAGCTGTCCGATACGCTGGAAAAGACTGCGGACCACCAGTTCAGCTTTAATGCGATAAACGAGCAGAACGCCATTGCAAAGCTTCGCGCGGCTGATATCAACACGATGTCCCCGATGGACGCGCTGATGTTCATTAAGGATATAAAGGATACACTCTGAACTGACTGCCGGGAAAGACCGGCTTAGACTGGAGCAATAATGCCAAAGATAAACCTGCTCGACAAGAGCGTATATGAGCTTATCGCCGCCGGAGAGGTAATAGAACGCCCATCCTCGGTGATAAAGGAACTTGCGGAAAATTCCATCGACGCCGGTGCGACTTCCATAACGGTGGAGATAAAGCGCGGTGGAATTTCTTATCTCCGCGTGACTGACGACGGCTGCGGTATCGCTTATGAGGATATTCCGACGGCGTTCATGCGGCACGCTACAAGCAAGGTCTACACGCAGGACGACCTGGACAGCATAAACACGCTGGGTTTCCGCGGGGAGGCGCTGGCTTCCGTGTGCGCGGTGAGCCGCGTGGAACTCCTTACAAAGCAGCATGAGGACAAGCTTGGCAGCCAGTACCGCATCGAGGGCGGGGAGCCGGTGGAATACGACCGCGCGGGCTGTGCGGATGGTACTACCATAATAATACGCGACTTGTTCTTCAACACTCCGGCGCGGCTTAAATTCCTGAAAAAGGACGTCACCGAGGGCAACTACTGCGCTTCCGTCATAGAAAAGCTCGCGCTAAGCCACCCGGGGATATCGTTCAGATTTATCCGCGACGGTCGCCAGACTATGATGTCGAGCGGCGACGGAGAGTATTACAGCGCGGTCTACGCGGTTTTCGGAAAGCAGTTCGCAGCAGGGCTTATTCCGGTTGAGAATGTGTACCAGAACACCGCGGTGACCGGGTTTGTTTCTTCGCCGCTGTTCACCCGTGCGAACCGTTCCATGCAGCATTTCTTCGTGAATGGGCGCAGCGTGAAAAGCCCGCTGTGCTGCGCGGCGCTTGAGGAAGCATTCCGCAATACCATAATGGTGGGGAAGTTCCCGTCCTGCGTGCTGTGCGTGAATACCGACCCCGCCCAGGTGGACGCAAATATCCACCCGACCAAGACGGAAGTCCGCTTCACTAATGAGAAGCAGGTTTTCGACGCGGTTTATTTCGCAGTCAAGAATGCGCTGATGGGTTACGACGAGAGCCGCGAAATAAAGCTGAACCCCGCGCCGGTGCAGTCGGTGCAGAATATTCCGCAGCCGGAGCGCGCTAGGACTGTAGAACCGCAGCGCACTGCTTCTGCCGTAATTATCGAAGAAGCGCCGAAAACGATGCACATTCCGAGCGGCAGGGACGCAGTCCTGCCCGGAAATTCGGAGCCGACAAAATTCACGGTGCGCCAGGAACAGCCGTTCCGCATGAAAACCGAGGAATCCCAAGCGGAGCAGACATATATCTCCGAAATGGCGCCGGAAAAGAAGCCGGAGCCTGCAGAAACTCCACTGAACGAACTTCCGGGATTTGCGTTCCTTAATGAAAGATCTTTCGAAAAGAAGCCGCAGCCAGAGCCGCAGGAAGCCCCGGCTGAAGAACTCCACGCCGAATGCAGAAAGCAGCAGATACGCGTTGTGGGAGAGCTTTTCAAGACCTATATAGTCTGCGAAAGCGACGAGGGAATGATACTCATAGACAAGCACGCGGCGCATGAGCGCGTGAATTTCGAGCGGCTGAAAGCGGGATTTGACAGCTCGGCGCAGATGCTCATCCAGCCGGAGGAAGTTTTCCTCAGCCCGGAGGAGTACAACGGAATGATGGAGTATTCCGACAGGCTGGCGGCAGTGGGTATAATCATGGAGTTTTCCGATGGAAAGGCGCGTATAACCGGGCTTCCGCAGATGCTTGACAAGGTTCCCCCGGCAGAGATAGCCGAGTGTATCGCAAAGCTGGTGGCGCAGGGGAATACCAACGCCGAAGGGGCGCTGTTCGACGATATGCTGCATACCGTCGCATGCAAGGCTTCAATACGCGGCAACGAGGACAACGACATACTGGAGCTGCAGGTGCTGGCGCAGGAGGTTTTCAACAACCCGGATATTCGCTATTGCCCGCACGGCCGCCCGGTACTCACACAGATATCAAGGAAGCAGATAGAGCGCTATTTCGGGAGAGTTACCTGAGGAGGGTGCATGAACAAAATCATTGTTGTCAGCGGTCCGACGGCTTCCGGCAAAACGGCGCTGGCAGTGGAACTTGCGAAGAAATACGGCGGAGAGGTGATCTCTGCCGACAGCATGCAGATATACACCGACATGGACGTCGCAAGTGCAAAGGCGACGGTGGAGGAGCAGCAGGGAATTCCGCATCATATGATGGATTTTCTCGACCCGTCCGAGAGCTTTTCAGTAGCCGACTGGGTGAAAATGGCAGGCGAGTGCGCCGAGGATATCTTTTCCCGCGGGAAGATACCGGTGATATGCGGCGGCACGGGGCTTTACATTTCGTCGTTCGTGGATAATCTGCAGTTCGACGACAGCGAGTGCGATTATGAGTTCCGTGATGAAATGCGCAAATTCGCCGAGGAAAACGGCGCGGAAGCGCTCCTTGAAAAGCTTCGCGAAGTAGACCCGGAAACGGCTTCGGAACTTCATGCGAACAATGTTTCCAGGGTGATACGCGCGCTGGAGGTGTACAAAACCACCGGGCACACTATCGCAGAGGCAAAGCGCGCTTCCAGAAATGCGCCGTCGCCGTATGAGTTCATTCTGCTGACGCTGGATTTCGAGAAGCGCGAGCAGCTGCATGAACGTATCAACCGTCGTGTTGAACTTATGCTGCAGAACGGACTTGTTCAGGAGGCGCGGACGTGCTTTGACCAGCCGGAGCGCCCCACAGCGGCGCAGGCGATAGGCTGCAAGGAGCTTTATCCGTACTTCCGCGGTGAGAGGACGCTTGAAGAATGCGTTGAGGAGCTGAAACTCCGCACCAGACAGTATGCCAAGCGGCAGTTGACGTGGTTCCGGCGCGACAGCAGGTTCCACAGGATAGTCATATGCCCCGGCGACGGATTAGCCGAGGCAGTTGAAAAGGCCTCTGAAATCATTGATGGTAAATTGTAAAATACAATATATGTAAATAAAAGAATAATAATACCAGAAAATTCAGAAAAAGATAAAACTTTTTCTGAATTTTTTTTAAATTTCTCAAAAAAATTATAGCTTTTTTTGAAAAAGTATGTTATACTAGTCTATATAGGAGTATCATGCAGTCGTGCAACACATGTGTGAATTATTCTGTGGCTCCTATCAGGGTACAGGGGAATTCCCTGTCGTATTGAATTGCAGAGAGAGAAAAGGTGATTTAGTATGGCAAAAGACATAAACTTACAGGACGTGTTCCTTAACCAGGCAAGAAAGGACAAAATACCGGTAACAATTTACATTACCAACGGATTTCAGTTCAAGGGCGTGGTAAAGGGATTTGACAATTACACCGTGATACTCGATACCGACGGCAAGCAGAACCTTATCTACAAGCACGCCATTTCGACTATCACGCCGCTTAAGTCCATTTCTATCCTTGACGCCTACGAAAAGGCAGAAGAAGAGTAATGGAATCCCGCTGGACGTCTATTATCATCATCGTGCTGTCGCTGTTCGTTTTCATTTTCTTCATCGGTCAGGTCTTTTTTGCTGATGGTGAAAAGGTGAATACCGAAACTGCCTATACATACAGCATGACTGAGGACGTGCCTTTCGAGGGAGTTTTTCTCCGCGATGAAACTGTTGTGTACAGTCCCGGCAGCGGCGTGCTTGACTATGAGCATTCCGACGGGTCGAAGGTGGGCAAGAGTTCAGTTATTGCCAGCAGATACCGCAGTGAAACCGACATCGAACGTCGCCGTGAGATCGAAAAGATCAATGAGCAGATAGAAGTCCTCACTGACGCGCAGAAACTCGCGGGTACTGATAACAACCAGCTTGAGAACATTTCCAGCCAGATAAACGAGCGGCATTCCCAGATGATAGAAAAGCTTATCGAAGGGGATTACGCTGCGGCGCAGTCGCAGGAAAACGCCATGCTCGGCGTGCTTTCCAAACGTGAGATATCGCGCGGAGATGTCAGCGGCTATGAGGGCAAGATACTTTCGCTGAGAAACCGCGCGTCAGAGCTTGAATCACTGCTTTCAGGCGATGTGACTGAGATATACGCTGACGGCACCGGCTACTTCGTGAGCCATGTCGATGGCTACGAGGGCAGGTTTTCAATGTCCGATTCGGCGGATATAACTGCCGATCAGATAGACGAAGTCATCGCGAAGCCTGAACTGAGCAAGACTTCCGGCGCAGTCGGCAAGCTTATTGCTGATTACCGCTGGAGAGTGGCTGCTGTGATAAACAGCGAACAGCTTTTCGGCTGCTACGAGGGAAGTATGGTAACGCTGAGAGTCCGCAGCGACCCTACTCCCATTGAAGCTGAGATAGTTTCGATAACCGACAGCGGCAGAGGCGACGGCACATGCGTTTACGTGTTCGAGTGTGATACGCTCACTTCGTCCGTGGTTTCAGGCAGGACGGCGCAGTTCAAGTACATCGTCAACAGCTACGGTGGTCTGAGAGTGTCGAGAAGCGCGCTGAGATTTAACGAAGATCAGGAGCGCGGCGTGTATGTCGTAGTCAGCGGAAAGCTGGTTTTCAAGAAGATCAACGTTGAGTACTGGGGCGACGATTATCTCATCTGCACCCAGGAGGAAGACGGGGATCACCTCAAACTATACGACAGAATAGTAACAGAAGGCAAGGATTTGTATGAAGGAAAAGTTGTTGAGTAACACCCAGACAAGCTTTGACGACATAAAAGGAAGCTATGCCAGGATCTGTGAAAACATAGAAAAGGCAAAATCCGCTGCCGGGCGCACCGATAATGTGCGGCTGATGGCTGTGACTAAAACTGTAGACCCGGAGCGCATAAACTATGCGATAGGGCTGGGCGTTGACCTGCTCGGCGAAAACCGGGTGCAGGAGTACATGGACAAGCGCGAGCAGTATCAGCCGGCTGAGGTGCACTTCATAGGCGGTCTGCAGAGCAACAAGGTCAAGTACATCATAGATAAGGTTTCAATGATACATTCCGTTGATAACCTGCGCCTTGCAGAAGAGATAAGCAAGCGTGCGGGACAGCACGGGCTGGTCATGGATATACTCGCTGAAATAAACATCGGCGAGGAAGAAACCAAAGGGGGCGTTACGCCTGAAAGCGCTGAGGAGTTCTGCGCGCAGGTGAGGGAGCTTCCGCACATCAGGCTGAGAGGTCTGATGACGATACCGCCGCCTGGCTGCGGGGAGGATACCTTTGCAAGAATGCAGAGACTCTTCGCGGATCTGAGCACTGACAAGTCCGTCAACGCTGACGGCGCGTTCGATACTCTCTCCATGGGGATGTCGGGAGATTATGAAACGGCGGTAAGGCATGGGTCCACAATTGTCCGGATAGGCTCAGGGCTTTTCGGATACAGAAAATACTTATAATAATTGGGAGGAAATATCATGGCATTAAGCGACTTATTTGCAAAGTTCAGACAGAACGATGAGGAGTTTGAGGAAGACGGCTACACCGGCAGCTACGATGACTCTTCTTCCGCTGTTACCGAGGAAGAGGCAGAGGCTCCTGCAAGATTTGCTTCTGCGCCCCGCACAAGTGAAAAGGTGATCAGCATGCACAACAGCGGCTACCACGGCGCTTCTGTAAAGGTTATCCAGCCCCTCAAGTATGAAGATATCATGAAGGAGCCGGTACGCTTCCTGAGAGAGAACACCAGCGTTGTCCTCAACCTTGAAAAGGTTGCAAGCGTTGACTCCAGAAAGAGAATAGTTGACTTCATGGCTGGCGTTGTTGCTGCTATCGACGGTCGTATTGTGAGAATCGCAGAGTGCACCTACTTTGTAGTTCCCAGATCCGTTGACCTCAGCGGCGACATGATGGACAGCGAGCAGTTCTGATAATGAACCCCGGGCTGCAGAACAATTCCGGAATACTGAATGAAGAAGAGCGTTTCCTGGCCGCACATATAGCCGACCTGCAGAAGGCGGCTGAGCGGTCAGGCACGCCCAGATTTTCCGCATTTCTCAACGAGCGCGAGCAAGTGGTCGCGAGGTGCGCGGTAAAGGGCGAGCCGAGGTTCTTCGGAGGTTACGACGGGGCGATGCGCACCGTGTGCGGCTTCGTCGACGGAACATATGCGCAGGAACTTGAGCCGGGAGATATCTTCCCGGTGGGCGCTGTGACATTCAGCTATAGGAAAAACGACGTCCTGACGCACAGAGAAATTCTCGGAGCGCTGATGTCGCTTGAAATAAAAAGGGAGCTGCTCGGGGACATTCTTACTGCGGAGGGTTACTCTGTCGTTTTTGTCCATGAGAACGCCATTGATCTGGTGAGCTCGGTGGATAAGATAGGCAGGGTGGGTGTTTCCGCGGAAACAGGCGTTACAAAGCCGCTTCCGCAGCAGAAAATCCAGCAGATGGAACTGACCGTTTCGTCGCTGAGACTTGACTGCGTGGTTAGCGCTGCCGTAAATACTTCAAGGGAGAGATCCGCATCGCTCATTAAATCGGGCATGGTAAATGCGGACTTTTCACCATGCACTGACGTAAGTGCACAAATCAGTGAAAACACAATACTATCGGTTCGTGGCAGCGGCAGATACCGCCTTGCACGGATCTCAGGAGAGACCCGAAAGGGGAAACTTCGCATAACTATCGAAAAATATCTCTGAGTTTCAGAGTGATACATATTATCGCCAGCCGCATTGCGGTTTTCAGGAAGGAAGTACGATAACAATGAATGCAAAGGACATTTTGTCAAGACGTTTTGAGAAAGCTACCTTCAACGGATACAAGACAGACGACGTAGACGAATTCCTGCGTGAGATATCCAGCGAATATTCACAGCTGCAGAAGGACAAGAACGAGCTTGAAAGAAAGCTGGAGGTCCTGGCTGACAAGATACGCGAATACCGTGACGACGAGGACGCTCTTAAAGACGCGCTTCTTCTCGCACAGAAGCAGGGAAACCAGATCGTCAACGAATCCAAGGCTGCTGCCGAGAAACTCCGCAAGGAAACGCAGGAAGCTGTTGACAAGCAGCTTGCAGAAACCCAGGCAAAGGCAGACAAAATATCTGCCGACGCTGACGAGTACGCAAAGCGCATAACCAGGGAAACCAACGAGCGCGCCGACAAGATGATAAAGGACGCGCGTGCAAAGGCTGAAGACATCGATCAGAAGATGAAAAAGCAGATCGAGATCCAGCAGAACATTCTCCAGAAGACCCGCAAGGAAGCCGACGAGTACAGAAACCGTCTGCTGACCGCATATAAGTCCCATATGGATCTTATCGCGAAGCTGCCCGAGATGTGCGAAAACGAGTATATCCGCACGACCGCGCTCGAGGTAGAGAAGCGCGAAGCTGAAAAGGCAAAGGCAGCCGCTGCAAAGCAGGCTCAGAAGTCTGTTGAGGAAAAGAAGCCCGAGCCCGAAAAGCCCGCAGAAGCTCTCGTTGAGAAGGCTCCCGTGGCTGCCGAGGAACCGTTCCGCGCTATGCCGCAGAGCGAAAAGACTGCCGAGAACGATCTTCCGTTCTTCAACAGCGACCAGGAAAAGAAGCCCCGTCGCACCGACCTGCAGTTCGGCAGGAACCTGAACAAGTAAAACCACTCCGATAAACGGAGAAAGATAAATACTAAGGAGACATAGCTGATGTCAGAGGATTTCAACAACACACTAAATCTTCCCAAGACCGACTTTCCGATGAGGGGCAATCTCCCCCAGAGAGAGCCGGATATGCTGGACAAGTGGGAGCAGGATCGCCTGTACTACGCACTTTCTGAAAAGAACAAGGGCAAGCCTTCCTACACCCTTCACGACGGACCTCCATATGCTAACGGTAATATCCACATGGGTACCGCGATGAACAAGGTGCTCAAGGATATCATTGTAAAGTACAAGAGCATGACCGGCTTCAACGCAAATTACGTTCCCGGCTGGGACTGCCACGGTCTGCCTATCGAACTGAAGGCTATCAAGCAGATAGGTCTTGACAGCGGTACAATCGACCCGGTAACTCTCAGAAAGAGCTGCCGCGAGTTCGCGCTGTCCTGCCTGGACGGTCAGAAGAAGCAGTTCAAGCGTCTTGGCGTCTGGGGCGACTTCGATAACCCTTATCTCACCATCAGACCTGAATTTGAGGCAAAGCAGGTCGAGGTATTCGGCAAGATGATGCAGAAGGGCTACATCTACAAGGGCTTAAAGCCGGTTTACTGGTGCGCAGACTGCAACACCGCCCTGGCTGAGGCTGAGATCGAGTACCAGGACGACCCCTGCTACTCCATCTATGTAAAGTTCCCGATAACCGACTCCAGGGGCAAGTTCGATGATCTCGGAATTGACCTGAGCAAGGCTTATGTAGTTATCTGGACCACTACCACATGGACTCTCCCGGGCAACCTGGCTATCTGCCTTGGCCCGAACTACGAGTATACATTCGTAAAGGTTGAGGACGAGGAGAGCAAGTCTTTCGGTCAGTATCTGCTGATGGCTACCGAGCTTGTTTCCACCGTTATGGAAGCAGTGGGCATCAGAAAGTACAGCACGGTTGGTTCTTTCCTCGGTTCTGAGCTTGAGCTCATCGAAACCGACCACCCGTTCATGGGCAGAAAGTCTCCGGTCATCGTGGGCGACCACGTAACTCTCGACAGCGGTACAGGCTGCGTTCACACCGCTCCTGGCTTCGGTCTTGAGGACTTTGAGGTATGCAACAAGTACAAGGGCATGTTCAAGATAATCGTGCCCGTTAATGAAAAGGGCGTGCTGACTGAAGAAGCAGGCGATTTTGCCGGCTTGAAGACTGCAGACGCAAACAAGGCTATTGCCAAGCGTCTTGAGGACGACAATACACTGCTCGCAATGCAGAAGATAGTCCACCCGTATCCGCACTGCTGGCGCTGCCACGAGCCTATCATCTACCGCGCTACAGACCAGTGGTTCTGCAACGTTGATATGTTCAAGGCTGACACCATCAAGGCTATCGAGGACGTTCAGTGGATCCCTGAGTGGGGCGAGGAACGTATCAAGAACATGGTCAACATGCGCAGCGACTGGTGCATTTCCCGTCAGCGCCGCTGGGGTGTTCCGATTCCGATACTCTACTGTGAGGACTGCGGAAAGGTCATCGTAAATGACGAGACCATCAAGGCAATTTCTGACATGTTCAGAAAGGAAAGCTCCGACGCATGGTACTCCAAGGATCCGTCCGAGTTCATTCCCGCAAGCGTTAAGTGCGAGTGCGGCTGCAACAAGTTCCGCAAGGAAATGGACATCTTCGACGTATGGTTCGACTCCGGCTGCACACATGCCGCTGTTCTCCAGGAGCGTCCTGAGCTGTCCTGGCCGGCCGACCTCTATCTTGAGGGCTGCGACCAGTACCGCGGCTGGTTCCAGAGTTCACTGCTGACTTCCGTTGCCACCACCGGCAGAGCGCCTTACAAGGCAGTCTGCACACACGGCTGGGTAGTTGACGGCAAGGGCGAGGTAATGCACAAGTCCAAGGGCAACGTCGTGCTTCCTGAGGAAGTAATCAGCAAGTATGGCGCGGATGTGCTCCGTCTGTGGGTGGCTTCACTTGACTTCCACAACGATGTAAGAGTTTCTCCGGAAATGCTTAAGCAGCTTTCCGAGGCTTACAGAAAGATAAGAAACACCGCTCGCTTTATTCTTGGAAATCTGGGCAACGGAGAGGGCTTCAGCCCTGATACCGACATGGTCGCACTGGATAAGCTCAGCGACTTTGACAAGTGGGCGCTGTCAAGACTTGACGCAGTTATCGAAAAGGTAAAGGCTTCCTATGAAGCATTTGACTTCTATCTTGCATATCATGCAATTCACAGCTTCTGCGTTGTTGACATGTCCAACTTCTACCTGGATATCGTCAAGGATACGCTGTACTGCTCCGCTGAAAAGGCTGAGGAAAGACGCGCAGTGCAGACAACAATGTATATCATTCTGGACTCTCTGGTAAGACTTGTTGCTCCTATCCTCACATTCACATCTGATGAGATCTGGAAGTACATGCCGCATAAGTCCACAGACGACCTGCGCGGCGTTCCGTTCAACCAGATGCCCGAAAAGACCGGCGTTGTTATCAGCACTGAGTTTGAGGCTAAGTGGAACAAGATCCACGCAGTACGCGACGATGTTCTCAAGGCTCTTGAGGAGAAGCGTACAGCGGGCGTTATCGGTAAGTCCCTTGACGCTGGCGTGACTATCTGCACTGAGGGCGCTGATTACGAGCAGCTGTCCTCTTATCCGGAACTTGCGCAGGCATTCTCCGTTTCTTACGTTAATGTTAAGAACGGCGCTGACGGCGAATTCAAGGGCGCTGTTGAGGGCGTTTCCGTCACCGTTGAAAAGGCTGCCGGAGAGATGTGCGAGCGCTGCTGGAGCCATGCTCCGTCAGTAGGCTCTGACGCACAGTACCCGCACCTCTGCGCACGCTGCGCAGCAGTTATGAAGCTTGATCTGGGCTGATAGATCCTGGCAGGGGGAGGGGATTTTCCCTTTCCCTGCTAAATTTGTTGATGGCATTCAGTTCGGAGAAAGGGCATAATGAAAGCATTTCTGAGTAAATACAGGCAGTATGCGGCGCTTGTTCTGGCGCTGCTGCTTGTGGGAATAGATCAGCTGACCAAGTGGCTGATAAGCACTAACATGGAACTGAACTCCACGGTTCACCTCATCAAAGCCGGTGACACCGAGGTGCTGAATTTGTACTACTGCCTTAACAGCGGTTCTGCATTCAGCATGATGGAGGGAAAAACGGTGTTCCTCATCGTTATCACTTCTGTCGTGATAGTGGCGCTGATAGTGGGTCTGCTGACAAAGAGAATACAGCGTGCGCCGTATGTCGTTGCGGTTTCGCTGATAATTGGCGGCGGCGTTGGAAATCTGGTTGACCGTGTGTTCAACGGCGGCGCTGTTATTGACTTCATTGATGTGCGCATAATCAACTTTGCGATATTCAACTTTGCTGATATCTGCGCGGTAGTAGGTGGAATCCTGCTGTGCCTTTTCGTTGTGATAGACGAGGTAAAGGAAAGCCGTCAGAAGAAGCAGGGCAAATCTGCAGAAAGCGCTCCCGAAGCGCCGAAAACCGATGGAAACGATTGAGATCATCGCACCCGGAGGGGTACGTCTGGACAAGCTTATTGCCGACGGCACGGAATTATCCCGCAGCGCGGCAGTCCGGCTGATAGAGCAGGGAAACGTGCTGGTTAACGGCTTGCCTTGCGGTAAAAAGGATATTCCGCAGGCTGGTGCGCTTGTTGAAATAAACGTCCCCGAGCCGCAGAGCGCAGACATTCTGCCGGAGGATATTCCCCTGGAAATAGTCTACGAGGACGACGACCTGCTGGTGGTGAACAAGCCGAAGGGCATGGTAGTCCACCCGGCGGCAGGGCATTATTCCGGCACGCTGGTCAACGCGCTGATGTTCCATTGCGGCGACAGGCTTTCGGGAATAAACGGCGAGATACGCCCGGGGATAGTCCACCGTATCGACAAGGACACGAGCGGGCTTCTCATGGTGGCGAAGAATGACTTTGCGCACCTGGGATTATCCGAGCAGATAAAGGAACACAGCTTCACGCGCGAGTATGAAACCGTTGTCTGCGGAGCAATAAAAGAGGACGGAGTTGTGAACGCCCCGATAGGGCGGCACAAGACCGACCGCAAGAAGATGTGCGTGACGACCGAGAATTCCCGCGAGGCAGTGACGCATTATTTTGTGCTGGAGCGCTTTGCAGGGTACACTCATCTCAGGGTAAGGCTGGAAACAGGACGTACACATCAGATACGCGTGCACA
>ERZ779762.1418-NODE-1418-length-13391-cov-2.949610_pt1 | contig 13391 bp, 12 predicted proteins | sample MGYA00511887_ERZ779762 | MGnify/ENA primary metagenome ERZ779762 (study PRJEB29588, sample SAMEA2163052) | human gut metagenome | biome: human gut; feature: human-associated habitat; material: faeces | place: Denmark | collected 2008/2010 ...
CGCTCCCTTCGTACCTTTTTGTAAGCAGATTTTCATGCGAGCATGAAATCTGCTTTCAAAAAGGTACGAGTGAACTGTAATACAAAAATAGGTTGCATCTGCCAAAAAAGTTTAGTACACTGTAGATTGATAAGTTGCGACATATTTTGACAGGAGGATAAAAGCACATGGCACAGGTCAGTATTGTAATGGGCAGTGATTCCGATATGCCTGTAATGGCAAAAGCAGCTGAGATTTTGGACAAATTCGGTATTTCCTATGAAATGCGGATTATTTCCGCACATCGGATGCCCGATACTTTTTTTGAATATGCACAGACCGCGGAGGAGCGGGGCGTAAAGGTGATTATCGCCGGCGCCGGTATGGCAGCTCATCTGCCGGGTATGTGCGCTGCATTGTTTCCGATGCCGGTGATCGGTATCCCGATGCACACGACGTCTCTGGGAGGCAGGGATTCCCTGTATTCCATCGTTCAGATGCCCTCCGGTATCCCGGTGGCGACCGTTGCGATCAACGGCGGTGCAAACGCAGGTATTCTGGCGGCGAAGATTTTAGCGGTTTCCGATCCGGAGCTTCTTGCAAAGCTCAAGGCTTACAGCGCAGAGATGAAAGACGGCGTACTGAAAAAGGATGCAAAGCTGCAGGAATGCGGCTATCACAACTACACAAAATAAACAGGTGCACAGGCACGATATGGAGGATCAGATGGATTACAAGAGTTCTGGAGTGGATATTGAAGCCGGATACAAATCGGTGGAACTGATGAAACAGTATGTAAAGACGACAATGCGCCCGGAAGTGCTTGGCGGACTGGGCGGTTTTTCCGGTGCATTTTCCCTGGAAAAGATCAAGGATATGGAAAAGCCTACCCTGGTATCCGGTACAGATGGTGTCGGAACCAAGATCAAGCTCGCCTTTCTTATGGACAAGCATGATACCATCGGTATCGACTGCGTTGCCATGTGCGTAAACGATATTGCATGCGCAGGCGGCGAACCGCTGTTTTTCCTGGACTATATCGCATGCGGCAAAAATATTCCCGAGAAGATCGCAGAGATCGTAAAAGGCGTATCCGCAGGCTGTGTACAGTCGGAAGCTGCCCTGATCGGCGGCGAGACAGCAGAACATCCCGGACTGATGCCGGAGGATGAGTACGATCTGGCTGGTTTTGCAGTCGGCGTAGTGGATGAAAAAGACCTGATTACCGGCGAAAACTTAAAGCCCGGTGACGTGCTGATCGGCATGGCAAGCTCCGGCGTGCATTCCAACGGCTTCTCTCTGGTTCGTAAGGTATTCGACATGACCGTTGAAAGCTTAAACACCTATTATGATGAGCTGGGCGCAACCCTGGGCGAGACCCTGCTGGCTCCGACACGCATCTATGTTAAGGCGTTAAAGGCAGTCAAAGAAGCCGGCGTAACCGTAAAGGCATGCAGCCATATCACCGGCGGCGGCTTTTATGAAAACGTGCCCCGTATGTTAAAAGAAGGCACCCATGCGGTGATCAACAAAAACAGCTATCCCATTCCTCCGATCTTTACCCTGATGGCGAAAAAGGGCAATATCGAAGAGCATATGATGTATAACACCTATAACATGGGACTGGGTATGATCGTCGCAGTAGATCCCGCAGATGTGGATAAGACCATGGAAGCAATGAAATCTGCAGGCGATACCCCTTATGTGGTAGGCACCATCGAAGCAGGCGAAAAGGGAGTGACCTTATGTTAAGGCTTCTGGTCTGTGTCTCAGGCGGAGGCACGAACCTGCAGGCGATTTTCGATGCGATTGACGCGGGAAAAATCCGCAATGCCGAAATCGCAGCGGTGATCAGCAACAACCCGGGCGCATATGCGCTGGAACGCGCGCGGCAGCATAATGTGGAAGCAATCTGTCTTTCTCCGAAATCTTTCGAGAGCAGAGAGGCGTTCAATCATGCCCTGACCGAAAAGGTGAAGGAAATCGCACCGGATCTGATCGTGCTGGCAGGATTTTTAGTCGCTGTTCCGGCAGAGATGATCGAAGCGTTCCCAAATCAGATTATCAATATCCATCCGTCGCTGATCCCTGCGTTTTGCGGTGTTGGCTTTTACGGTCTGCATGTCCATGAGGGTGTGCTTGCGCGCGGTGCAAAAGTGACCGGCGCGACGGTGCATTTTGTGGACAACGGAATGGATACCGGTCCGATTATCTTACAGAAGGCGGTTGAAGTGCAGCAGGGCGATACACCCAAGAGTCTGCAGCAGCGGGTCATGGAGGAAGCGGAATGGAAAATTTTGCCCCAGGCCATCGATCTGATTGCCCAGGGCAGAGTAACCGTTGTGGATGGAAAGACGATTATCGCATCGTGATGCAAAATTGCATCGCATAACAGCGAAAGCGCCTGAAAATATGGAGGTTCATATGAAAATTCTGATTGTGGGAAGCGGCGGCAGAGAGCATGCGATCGCTGCAAGTGTGGCAAAGAGCCCGAAAGCAGAGAAGATTTACTGTGCGCCCGGCAACGCCGGAATTGCGCAGCTGGCAGAGTGCGTTCCGATCGGCGCGATGGAATTTGACCGTCTGACCGAGTTCGCAAAGGAAAAAGAGATCGACCTCGTTATCGTCGGCATGGATGATCCGCTTGTCGGGGGCCTGGTAGACCAGCTGGAGGCAGCCGGGATCCGTGCATTCGGTCCTCGCAAAAATGCGGCGATTCTGGAAGGCAGCAAGGCATTTTCCAAGGAACTGATGAAAAAATACAATATTCCGACGGCTGCCTATGAAGTGTTCGACAAGGCAGAGGATGCGCTGGAATATCTGCATACCAAAGCGAAATTCCCGATCGTTTTAAAGGCGGATGGCCTTGCACTTGGAAAAGGCGTTTTAATCTGCAGCACGTTGGAAGAAGCGGAAGACGGCGTATGCACGATTATGACAGATAAGAAATTCGGCACAGCCGGCAACAAGATGGTCATCGAAGAGTTCATGACCGGACGCGAAGTTTCCGTGCTGTCCTTTACAGATGGAAAGACCATCCAGATCATGTCCTCCGCCCAGGATCACAAGCGCGCAAAGGACGGCGATCAGGGCTTGAACACCGGCGGCATGGGCAATTTTTCCCCGTCTCCGTTCTATACAAAAGAGGTTGATGCGTTCTGTAAAAAATATATCTATCAGGCTACCGTCGACGCAATGTCTGCGGAAGGACGCACCTTTCAGGGTGTAATTTTCTTCGGCCTGATGCTGACACCTGACGGCCCGAAAGTGCTGGAATATAATGTCCGCTTCGGTGATCCGGAAGCGCAGGTTGTGCTGCCGCGTATGAAAAACGACATTCTGGACGTTTGCGAGGCATGTATCGACGGTACGCTCGATCAGCTCAAGTTGGAGTTTGAAGACAATGCGACAGTTTGTGTTGTGCTGGCATCGGACGGTTATCCGTTAAAATACGACAAGGGACTCCCGATTTCCGGCCTGGAAGCCTTTGACGGAAAAGACGATGTGTTCTGTTTCCATGCAGGAACCAGGTTTGCAGAAGACGGAAAGACGATCCTGACCAACGGTGGACGTGTGCTGGGTATCACGGCGAAAGCGCCTACCTTAAAGGAAGCGCGCGCAAAAGCGTATGCAGCGACCGAATGGGTCAATTTTGCCAACAAATATATGAGACACGATATCGGTAAAGCGATCGACGAAGCATAATATACCGATAGAGCACTGGCGACAGGCGAAATCGGAAGCCTGGCTGAGGAGTTTGGAAAAGAGAAAAGGACCGCAGAGACCTTTGCGGATCGGAATCAGAAAGGTACGTAAATTAGAATGATGAAATGGACGACCAAGTTCAGCACTGTGCTGGGATGTGCACTTGCTGCGGTATTTTTATTTACATCCACAATGGAAGTCGGCGCTGTGCCGCTGACCTCTTCCCCGAGCGGAACGACAACGACCACAACAACCGACACCAATGCTGCAGAGGACGGAAACGCTGATGCAGCCGCAGAGGATAACGCCGCAGAGGATAACGCAGCAGGGACAGCTGCTGCAGGAACCGTTACCAGCGCAACCGTAACCTCTTCCAGCGTTAATATCAGAAGCGAAGCTTCCACCAGCGCAAGCGTTGCAGGTAAGGCAGCCAGCGGACAGGAGCTGACCGTTACCGGCGAGACACAGGGCAGCGACGGCAAGACCTGGTATGCAGTAACATTTGATAATGTAAGCGGATATATCCGTTCCGATCTGGTAGAGGCACATGTGTCGGAGGCGACAGCAGAGCCGGCTGTTGACGAAACTCAGGAGACGGAGGAACCGGAGGAGGAGCCGATCGTAGACAACTCCGCAGATTATTCCGTCGCCTTTGAGGATGACGGAAGCGGCAGCAGTGCATGGTATCTGCATGATAATACTATGGGAACCAGATATCAGGTCAGTGACCTGCTGAATGCAGAGGAGACCAACAAGAACAACCAGGCGACCATCGACCAGACCGCAAAGAGCATGCGCTTTGTCGTTATTCTGATGGCGTTTGTAATCGTAGTTCTGATTATCGTTGTAACAATCCTGATCATCAAAGTCAGAAGCACGTATGAAGACTATGACGATTATGATGATGACGAAGAGGACGACGAGGATGACGAAGACGACGATGAGGATGAGGAAGAGGAAGAAGAACGTCCGCGCCGCTTCGGCCGCAAAAAGCCTGCCCGTTATGTAGAAGAGGATGACGACGATGACGATGACGAGGATGAGGATGAGGACGAGGAAGAAGAGCGTCCGCGCCGCCGTCCGGCAAAGAAGGCTCCGGTAAAGAAGCCTGTTCGTCGCCCCAGAGTCGACGAATATGAAGACGAGGATGACGAGGATGAGGACGAGGAAGAGGAAGAAGAACGTCCGCGCCGCAAAAAGGGCAAATCCAAAGATTGGCAGTCCAGGAATTTCCTGGATGATGACGATCTTGAATTTGAATTCCTTGACCTGAAATAAATCTTCCAAAAAGCAAGCATTCAGAAAACAATAGAAGCACGTTCTGCGAACATGCTATTGTCGTGAATCCATGAAAAACATCCGGCTTTTGCTGCAAACTGCCCGCTGTCTGGCGGGAGCACAGGAAACAGCAGTGCCGGGTGTTTTGTTTTATTCATGACAATAGCATGCTCGCAGCGCGTGCATGCTATTGTTGACTATTTTCAGGATTCTTGTTATAGTGTTTCTAGAACACTTTAAAGAGAAAATGGATGGGAGATCAGCATGATTCTGGAAGTCGATTTTAACAGCGAAGAAGCGTTATATATACAGCTGCGCAATCAGATCATTGTCGGGATTGCGACAAACAGGCTCAAGGAGGGAGAGTCCCTCCCGAGCGTGCGGCAGCTTGCAGAATCCATTGGGATTAACATGCATACAGTGAATAAGGCATATACCGTGCTCAAGCAGGAGGGCTTCGTCAAGGTGGACAGACGCCGCGGCGCAGTGATTGCGATTGATGCGGATCGAATCAGTGATCTGGAGCAGATGCGGGAGTCGCTGCGGGTCATTCTGGCACGGGCAAGTTGTCGGAATATTTCCCGCGAGGAAGTACATGCTTTGATAGATGAGATTTATGAAGAGTATGGAGGACTATAACAGATGCAGTCACAGTTTACGGATAAGGCAAAAACTGCCCTGCTTTTGGCAGGGCGGGCGGCAAAAAGCCTGCATCAGAATTATGTTGGGACAGAGCATATCCTGCTGGGTCTGATCAAAGAAGGAACCGGTGTGGCATCAAGGGTTCTGACGGAAAACGGGGCAAAAGAAGAGGCGATCCGGGAAATGATTCAGGATCTGCTGGCTCCGGAGACGCCCAATCCGGTCATAGAGCGGGACGGTTATTCCCCCCGGGCAGAGGAAGTTCTGGAGGAAAGCCACAGACAGGCGGAAAAGGCAGGCAGCGCGCTGACCGGAACGGAACACATTTTGTTAGCGCTTTTAGGAGATGGGGATAATGTTGCAGTGCGGGTGCTGCAGACGCTGTCGCTGCCGCTGCAGAAAATCATGCGGGATACGCTCCTGGCAGCAGGACTGGACCCTACGGCGTACCGCGAAGAGCTGGGACGCAGGCAAAAAAAGAGCCAGACCGGGACGCTGGAGCTTTACAGCCGGGATCTGACGAAGCTGGCTGCACAGGGAAAGCTCGACCCGATCGTCGGCCGTGACGCAGAGATCGAGCGTATTTTGCAGATTTTAAGCCGCAGGACGAAGAACAATCCGTGCCTGGTAGGAGAACCCGGTGTCGGCAAAACGGCGATCGTCGAGGGACTTGCGCTTCGGATTACGGAGGGCAGCGTGCCGGATACGGTAAAGGATAAACGGGTTCTGATGCTGGATCTGTCCGGGATGATCGCGGGAAGCAAATACCGCGGCGAATTTGAGGAGCGAATTCGTAAGGTCATCCGTGAGGTGACAGACGACGGAAATATTTTACTGTTTTTGGATGAGCTGCATACACTGATCGGTGCAGGCGGCGCAGAGGGGGCGATTGACGCTTCCAACATTTTAAAGCCGTCCCTTGCGCGCGGCGAGATTCAGCTGATCGGCGCGACAACGCTGGAAGAATACCGCAAATATATCGAAAAAGATGCTGCCCTGGAACGCCGTTTCCAGCCGGTTACGGTCGAAGAGCCAACGGAAAAAGAGGCGATCGGCATTTTACAGGGAATCGTTTCCAGATATGAAGAGCATCATAAAGTAAAGATTCTGCCGGAAGCCCTCGAGGCCGCAGTACATCTTTCCAATCGCTATATCAACGACCGGAAGCTCCCGGACAAGGCGATCGACGTGATGGACGAGGCGGCTGCTGCGGTGCGCCTGCAGCGGATGCAGACGACTGACGAGGCAACAAACCAGGCAAAGGAAATCAAAACGCTGGATGAAAAGCTGGAGCAGGCGATCCGCGATCAGGATTTGGAGGAGGCCTCCAGACTAAAGCAAAAGCTAAAGGAGGCGCTCACCCGTTACGAAAAGCACCAGAAACGACAGGAAAAGAGCCGCAAAAAGGGGCAGCCAGAGGTGACAGCAGAGGATATCGCAAAGGTCATTTCCACTTGGACAAAGGTTCCGGTGAGCCGCCTGACCGAAAAAGAGAGCGAACGGCTGTTAAAGCTGGAATCTATTCTGCACAAGCGCGTGATCGGACAGGAAGAAGCCGTATCGAGCGTTGCGCGGGCGATGCGCCGCGGCAGAGTCGGACTGCAGGATCCGAGACGACCGATCGGTTCGTTTTTGTTCCTCGGTCCCACAGGTGTCGGAAAGACGGAGCTTTCCAAGGCGCTGGCAGAAGCGATGTTTGGTTCAGAAAACGCGCTGATCCGCGTGGACATGTCGGAATATATGGAAGGGCACTCTGTTTCGAAAATGATCGGCTCGCCTCCGGGCTATGTCGGCTTTGACGAGGGCGGACAGCTTTCTGAAAAGGTTCGCAGAAATCCGTATTCGGTGGTTTTATTCGACGAAATCGAAAAAGCGCACCCGGATGTTTTCAATATTTTGCTACAGGTGCTGGACGATGGGCATATCACGGATTCCAGAGGCAGGAAGGTCAGCTTCAAAAATACCGTCATCATCATGACGTCCAACGCCGGTGCACAGCGGATTGTGGAGCCAAAAAATCTCGGCTTTGCGGCAAAAGAAGATGCGCAAAAGACTTACGAAAAGATGAAGGCCGGCGTGATGGAAGAGGTAAAACGCCTGTTCAAACCGGAATTTTTAAACCGGATAGATGAAACGATCGTATTCCATCAGTTGACAAAAGACGATATGAAGCGAATTATCAATCTGCTGGCGCAGAGCCTGATTACGCGCTGCCGGACGCAGCTGGATATCAGCCTGACACTGACACCATCTCTGAAAGAGCATATCGTAGAAAAATACAGCAATCTGAAAATGGGTGCAAGACCGTTAAAGAGAGCAATTCAGACGCTGATCGAGGACGCACTTGCGGAAGAAATTCTGTCGGGACGGGTAAAATCCGGCGATCATGTGAGTGCAGGCTTCCGCGAGAATAAAGTTGTTTTCAGCGTCAAAAACAAATAAACAGCAAACCGCCGCAAAGGCGGACAGGAGGACAAAAGAATGGCAGCAGTAGCAGAACTCATCAGAACAGAAGCAGACGGAAAGATCAGCTTCGGCAATCATCTTCTGCAGGAAAAGAGCAAGAAGGAGGGCTTTGAGGCCGGCGGCGATGAGTACAAGGTAAAGACTTTTAAAGAGATTACCAAGCTGGAAAGAAACGGCATGTTTGTCTATGAGTCCGTGCCCGGCACGAGCGTAGAGCATTTTGCGGAGAGCGAAAATGGCGTCAGCTTCATGGTAGAGGGCACAGAGGACGCGCAGATCACACTCGGTCTGGAGGAAGATATGGAATATGATGTGAAAATCAACGGTGAGGATGCGGGCAGAATGCGCACGAACCTCGGCGGAAAGCTGAATGTGAGCGTGGAGCTTGCTGGAATCGGAGAAGTAAAGGTAGAAATTTCAAAATAAATGGCAACAAAAATAAAAACCAGATTTTTCTGTCAGGAATGCGGCTATGAAACGGCAAAATGGCTGGGGCAGTGTCCGGGCTGTAAGGCGTGGAACTCCCTCGTAGAGGAACCGGTTTCCGTGTCCGCAGGCGGAAAAGAGAAAAAACAGGTGCTGTCCGGGGTGCAGAGCGCTCCGGCAGTGCTGAATGAAATTTCGATGGAAGAGGAAAGACGCACGGAAACCGGGATGGGAGAGCTCGACCGGGTACTGGGCGGCGGAATCGTTACCGGCTCGCTGACGCTGGTCGGCGGCGACCCGGGTATCGGCAAATCGACGCTTCTTTTGCAGATGTGCAGGAACCTTTCGTTAAAAAAGCAGCACATTTTGTATGTATCAGGCGAGGAATCCTTACGCCAGATCAAAATGCGTGCGATGCGGATTGGCGATTTTTCGGACACGCTGGAGCTGTTTTGTGAGACGAACCTGAATCGGATTGAGGAGATAATCCAGCAGAAAAAGCCTCAGATCGTCATCATTGACTCCATCCAGACGATGTACAACGAAGCGGTCAGCGCGGCGCCCGGCAGCGTGTCGCAGGTGCGCGAATCGACTGGTGTTTTGCTGCGGCTGGCAAAAGGGCTCGGTATTTCGATTTTTATCGTCGGCCATGTGACCAAAGAGGGAACGGTTGCAGGTCCCAGAGTGCTCGAGCATATGGTGGATACGGTGTTGTATTTTGAGGGCGACCGACATGCATCTTATCGAATCCTCCGGGGCGTCAAGAATCGTTTTGGCTCAACCGATGAGATCGGTGTGTTTGAGATGCGCCAAGAGGGGCTGACAGAGGTGTTAAACCCGTCGGAATTCATGTTAAATGGCAGACCTGCCGGCGCGAGCGGCTCGGTCGTCTCCTGCTCAATGGAGGGGACTCGTCCGATGCTCACGGAGATTCAGGCGCTCGTCTGCCACAGCAATTTTGGCATTCCACGCCGTCAGACGACCGGAACGGATTTTAACCGCGTCAATTTGCTGATGGCGGTATTGGAAAAACGGCTTGGCATGCAGATCGGGGGGTGTGATGCTTACGTCAATCTGGCAGGCGGCATTCGGATTACAGAGCCTGCCATCGATCTTGGAATCGTGATGGCAATTATGTCGAGCTTCAAAAACAGCCCCGTCCCGGAGGGCGTTGTCGCCTTCGGGGAAGTGGGCCTGAGCGGGGAAGTACGCGCCGTTTCGATGGCGGAGCAGAGAGTGAGGGAGGCGCAGAAGCTCGGTTTCACAACCTGTATCCTCCCCCAGGTCTGTCTCGAAAAAATGCCGAAAATTTCCGGCATCCGATTAGTCGGTGTCCGCAGTGTTGCCGATGCCGCGCGGGAGCTGTAAGAACGCCCTACAGCGGCTGGTTGGGATAACCCGGAAAATAAAACGGAAGGGTCGCACCCGGAACAGGATATACTGCGATCTTGTCGTCGAACAGATTTTTTTCAGACGGCGCTTCGTCGTTTTTGGAAACCGGATTGACGCCGTCGGGAGAGAGGATGCAGTCATCCGCAAGGTCAGAAGGACGGTCTGATTCTGGAATTACAGGATACATGACAAAAACCTCCTTTTCATTGTTGGATTCAAAAAGCAATAGGAAAGCTTTTGGGATCAGTATGTATCTTTTTTGGGGAAAATATTCTATTGTCGTGAACTGCAACATTTTGAAAAAGTAGTTGACAAAAGATACAGTGGTGCGATACAATATGATCAAGTTGAGAAGTTATCAACCCACAAAATCAGGCAGGATGTTTTCCGCAAGGAGGATGTCCTGCCATCCCCCCACAAAGATTCGATACCTGCTGATTTCGTGTCAGCAGGTTTTTTATTCATGATAATAGAATGCTCGCAAAGCGTGCATTCTATTGTTGCATAAGAAAGTTCGTTTCTATACAATGTTATACAATAAAAAACGCTCCGCGAGGATGCACACTCGACGCAAGGGTAGATGGTTGCCGAAGCAACCGCGCCTCGGCGCAAAAATATACTAAGGCACATTCTTTTTATATTTTATATGGAGAATTTATATGGAGAATACGAATGAAAAAAACGGTTTTAAAGGAAAATAATTCCTGCAGAATGCAGTGTATCGCAGAAGAAAATCTGGAACAGGAAATGGACAGCCAGGTAGAGCCGTTTCTGAAACAGGTTCAGATTTGCGGGTGGATGGAGGTCGCGCCCGAAGGCGGTGAATCGCAGGAGCGTGATGTGGCATCGGCAGACAGCACATCGCAAAAGTCTGAGAACGCACCAGAAGACGGCGTGGCTCAGAGAAAAACAGCTAAGACGGGCGGTCTGTATTATGAACTGTATCCGCAGGAGACACAAAAAGGGACGATCGTGATCAGCTATGGCTTTACAGAGTCCTGCCTGAAATATCATGAATTGATTTACTATTTTTATCTGCAGGGATATCAGGTGGCGATTATGGATCACAGAGGGCATGGAAAATCCATGCGTGAAGTGGAAGATCACACAATTGTACACATTGGATTGTTTTCCCGATATGTAAAAGATCTGCACCGGTTCGTCAAAACAGTGGTGAAGCCGATGGCAAAAGATCTGCCGCTGTATCTGTACGCACATTCCATGGGCGGCTGTATCGGCGCATTTTATCTGGAGCAGTACCCTGAGGATTTTGCCAAAGCGGTTCTGAATGCACCGATGTTGGGAGTGAATCTGGGCGGCGTGCCGTCCTGGGCGGCGCGGGTGCTGTGTGATTTTAAAGTGTTCGGAGGCAATGGGAAGGATCGTCTGCTCACACAGGGCACTTTTGATCCGGAAGAGTCTTTTTCGGACGCGTCCTGCAGCTCCGAAGCGCGCCATGATTATTATATGAAAAAACGGCGGGAGGATGAAAGCTGCCAGACCTCTTCAGGAAGCTATGAATGGGGCAGGGAAGCGATCAATGCCGGGAAATTTGTCATCAGCAAAAAGCAGGCGAAAAAGGTGAAGACGCCGGTGCTTTTATTTCAGGCGGGAAAAGATACGCTCGTAACGCCCGGAGCACAAAAAGAGTTTATCAAGAGGATCCCAGATGGACAGCTGGTGGTTGTGCCCGATATCCGGCATGAAATTTACCGCGCGCCAAACAGCGTCCTGCAGCCGTATCTGGAAATGATTTTTGAATTTTATGACAGTGGGGAAAAAGTCCTGTAAAAAAGGAGGATCGGCAGAAGTTTCGCTTTCCTGCCGACGATATGAAAGCAAGACTTGTTGCGTATTGACCGCCGGGGTGGTATGATAGAAGAAATGCAGACGGGCATAGTTTGCACAGTTTTGAGCGAAATGGAGATTAGAATGGAACAGTTAGCAATTTTTGGCGGGGAGCCGGTTCGGAAGACACCGATTTCCTATGGGCACCAGTATATTGATGATGCGGACATAGAAGCGGTTGCAAATGTGCTGCGCAGCGATGCGCTTACCTGTGGACCGAAGGTGACAGAGCTGGAGAAGCGTTTGTGCGAAGTAACCGGGGCAAACTATGTCGTTATGGTCAGCAACGGAACGGCGGCGCTGCATCTGGCTGCGATGGCGGCGGGCATTACGAAAGGGGATGAGGTAATCGTAACCCCCCTGACGTTTGCTGCTTCAGCCAACTGCATTTTGTATTGCGGCGGCACGCCGGTATTTGCTGATGTAAAGCGTGACACCTACAACATCGATCCGGAGAGCATCCGCAGCCATATCACAGAAAAGACCAAAGCTGTCGTTGCGGTGGATTTTACCGGTCAGGCAGTGGAGCTGGATGAGATCCGTCAGATCTGCAAGGAGCATAATCTGATGCTGATCGAGGATGCGGCGCATGCGATCGGCACACAGTATAAAAATAAAAAAGTAGGCAGCATCGCAGATTTTACAACCTTCAGTTTTCATCCGGTCAAAACCGTAACAGCCGGAGAAGGCGGCGCGATTGCGACCAACGATGAGAAGCTGTATCACAGGCTGCTTCGGCTGCGCTCTCACGGAATTACGAGAAATCCGGATGAGATGGTACATCCGACCGATGCGAAGTGGTACAATGAACAGGTTGAGCTCGGCTATAACTATCGGATGACAGATTTTCAGGCGGCGCTTTTGCTCAGCCAGTTAGACAAGCTGGACCGTTTTATCGAAAGAAGAACTCAGATTGTAAAACGCTACAACGAAGCATTTGCAGAGTGCCCGGAGCTTGTGCTGCAGCGGGAGATCCCGGAGTCAAAGACGGCACGCCATTTGTATGTCATTCAGTTAAACCCTGAGCTGCTGACCTGCACCAGAAGAGAGTTTTTCGATGCGTTGTATGCGGAAAATGTGCATGTACAGGTGCACTATCTGCCGGTTTACTGGCATTCCTATTATGAAAAGCTGGGCTATCCCAAGGGACTGTGCCCGAATGCGGAGTACCTGTATGAGCATGTGATGAGCATCCCGCTCTTTTACAGCATGACAGACGAGGATGTGGAAAGCGTCATTACTGCGATTAAAAAAGTGCTCGCTTATTACAGGAGATAGATTGGAGAACGAACATGAAGAAATTTTTGGAGCTCATTTCCGAAGAGATGGGAAAAGGCTTTGAAGCTGCAGGTTATGAGGCACAGTTGGGACGCGTAACCGTGTCCAACCGTCCCGATCTGTGCGAATATCAGTGTAACGGCGCGATGGCGGGCGCAAAAAAATACCATAAAGCCCCGATCATGATCGCCAACGACGTAGCGGAAAAGCTGACGGACAGCGCAGTATTTTCTGAAGTATCTGCGGTTGCGCCCGGATTTTTGAACCTGAAAGTAAAGGACAGTTTTGTCTGCGAATATTTAAAAGAGATGGCTGCAGCGGAGAAGTTTGGCGTAGAGCCTCCCGAAAAGAAAAAAACCATCGTTGTTGATTACGGC
>ERZ779762.1423-NODE-1423-length-13346-cov-3.772252_pt1 | contig 13346 bp, 15 predicted proteins | sample MGYA00511887_ERZ779762 | MGnify/ENA primary metagenome ERZ779762 (study PRJEB29588, sample SAMEA2163052) | human gut metagenome | biome: human gut; feature: human-associated habitat; material: faeces | place: Denmark | collected 2008/2010 ...
CAGCACTCCATGTATCTCGAGCCACACGAAGCGGCGCTACTACCAGAACTTTATGCACCTCAAAGCTGTCGAAAAGCAGGTCGTTTATTGCTGTCAGCGTAATGCTTGTCTTGCCAAGACCCATATCCAGCAGAAGCGCCGCAACGGGGTGAGTGATTATGAATTCAGCGGCATATCGCTGATAATCATGAGGTTTGTATTTCATCAAGTATCTCTCCTATCCGCTCCTCGGCATCCAGTACATATACCGGGAAGCCGAGTCTGCGTAGTAATCTGTGCCGTGAAAGCTGAAGTGGGCGAGACTTTTCGCCGGGTGATTTGACTTCCACAAAGCCGATTTTGCCGCCCTGCAGGAGTACGATTCTATCAGGCATTCCATCATAACCGGGAGACACCCACTTGGGGCAGATGCCGCCGCGCTTCTTTGCAGCGGCTACCAGTTTTCTTTCTATGGTTACTTCTCTCATTGCGTTTCCTCCACATCAATCAGTTCAAAAACACACCGTTTTGCATCTTCCAAGGTCTCGATGCGGCGGTTGTTCCACCACTGATACCGGTCGGCGTCAATGCTGATTTTATAAAAATCTCTGCCCCTGAAAGCATCCCGTTCAATCAGCACTGAACGCTGTTTGTATTTTACCGACCATTCGTTTTCGCCGATTTCATCCCATTTCTTTCTCTGAAAATTCGACCTGCGCCGGCTTTTCCTTCTGGCAAAATCATCACGTGCTTTGGCAGCTATAAGGTCGCCCTCCACGATACCGGCACAGATACATCCCACCTGTAACAGTCCATTGTAATTCGAATGCTCCATCATATGGATAAATCTGACCTTATGGCAGTCACACAGTTCGCAGTTGAAATCCGCTGTCTCACCATCGACAACCTCCACGCATCTCCAGTTTTCAAGAGGCGCGTTCAGTTCCCGAAGTCGCTTATGACAACGTCGGATATATTTTTCTGTTATCTCACCATTCAGTTCCTCAAGCATTGACCGTCCATCCTTTCTGATTTCGGGTAACAAGCAACACGCGGAAACAATACTCCCTATAATTACTACGCGTGTATTATAGCCCCTATATATAGTATTTTTTCTTCATTTTGAATATAAGGGAAATAGATGTTGCTACTGTTGCTTGTACCCTCTAAGCCCTTTATTTATCGACACTTTCGTCATCATCGGTTAGGCAACAGATTCTTTCATAGAGCCGTTGCTTGCCATAGGGAGAACGCTTGCGGACTTTTGTGGTTCGTTGCCAACCGTCAATCTGTGTCATAAGGGCTGCTATCGCATAGGAGTCCGCCGGCTTCAAATCAGAAAGGTGGCGGCCGAAACATTCGCACCAGATTTCCGCATTGCTGACAAACCTACGGCGCACCGTGCCTCTCACGCTTGTGGGCGCGTCCTTTTCCGACAGGAAATTGCGTCTGGCGAAGATATCCATGCTGTCCCAATTATCCGGGAGCAGGGTTTCCAGGTACTCCTCAACCATGCCCTGACGTTCGTCCACTTCCATTGCATCACGCTGCACCTCTTCAGCGGCTGAAATCATATCACCCTCAAGGTACAGTTTTTCACCGTTTTCGTAGTAGTGCTTTGCTTCTGCCCAGATTTGGTCTCGTTCCTCTTTAGAGAAACACCAGTTCTTTTTCTGCTGCGTCTGGTTTAGCTTCACAACCCAGAAGCGGCGGTTTCCGGTGATGTCACGCAGATAACCGCGCTCACCGTTGACGGAGGCAATGATGATGCACTGTCTTGGATGGCTTTCCACTGTCTTGCCGTAGGAGGGGCGGTATTTGTCATCGGAGGTGGACAGGAATGCTTTGACCTTCTCAATGTCAGCCTTCTTCATACCGGCAAGTTCTGCAATCTCCATAATCCAGAAGCCCTGCAGTTTTTCTGCGCCGGACTTATCATTCATATCAGTAAGTGATAGAGTTTCGGAGTAATATTCATCGCCCACAAGGTCTTTGAACAGGGTGCTCTTGCCGATGCCCTGAACACCGTCCAGTACCAACACGCTGTCGAATTTTGTACCCGGCTTATAAATGCGGGCAACGGCAGCCACAAAGGTCTTGCGGGTAACGGTTCTGACATAGTCGGTGTTATCAGCAGAGAGGTATTTAATGAGAATTTCATCAATACGCTTTTTGCCGTCCCACGCAGGCAGGCTGTTGAGATAATCACGCACGGGATGGAAGCGGCGATCATCTGCCACCTTGGTAAAACTTACCTCGTGGTTGCGGCTGGAAAAAGGAACATAGCGCACATCAATCATGGCTTTGAGCTGTGCCGTATCCGCATCACGCCAGAACTTGTTATCCTTAGGTCTGTCCCACGGCAAAGGTCCCGTTACCTGAATGCGGTTTGCCATCTCATTGAATGCAAAATTGGCATAGTCGGGGTCGTTGTTCAGAATGAGCATTTCATTCCACACGGAGTTTTCCAGTACATTGCTCCTCGGCTGATATTTCAGAAGAGACTCCCAATTTTCCGTGCTTTCAAATTCAAGTTCAGCCCTTTCGCGGCGCTCTGTGGCAATCTGCAGCTTGACCTTTTCCAAGGACAGGGCAAACTCGCACATCGCGTTGAAAGATTTTTTCTCTTCCAAATCACCGAAACGGTGGATACGGACAAGGTCAAATCCGTTAAGAAGCCTTCCGCAGGCGGGGTCGGAGGTATGGTGGCTGTAAGCGAAAATATCATCGTATATGACAACACCCGCTATAGAGTCTGCTTTCAGATAGTCATATCTGTTGGGAGATGCCGTGGGCGCATATATATCGGAGAGAAATTCCTCTATGACTTCTTGGATAGTAGGATAGGCACGGCAGAACACACCGACCGTTCCTTCTTTCTCCAACGGGTTCTTCTGGGTGGTGGTTTCTTTTTTGATGACCTCGGACTGTCGGCTGGAGGTTGGCCACTGCGTGATATCGCGCCAGTCCTTGTACATACTCAGGAACTTATCGACATCAAGGGGCTGACCGAGCTGCTCCTCGAAAACAAACTCGCCGTTGGAGGGACAGGACGCCCAATACATCATGCGGTTTGCCTGATAGGTGGAGTCATCGAAAAAATCCATGCCGATTTGCTTTGCCACCATACGCATCAACGCCGGGTACTCATCTTCACTAACCTCACGGGAAAGCAGAATGACCAATCTATATCTGGGATTATCCGATGTATGGCTGTGGGTAGAGTAAATGAAATAGGTAAGGTCACCGAATTCCTTACGAACTGCACCGCAGAAATCAAATCCCGCCGGAACATGGTCTGCATCCAGAAGACCTACCGTGCGAAACAGCACATTGCCATTCTTACGAATTCCGCCCTTCAGCCAACCACCAACCAAGCCTCCGATGTCCTTCAGATTACTGCGCTGCTCTTTGGGAAGTTTCGGATATTCTTCGGCAGTTTCGGATGTACGCACAGGGTTTTTATTGCGGCTCACGATGTACTGCCAGTCTATCTCCTGATTCTTGTACTTTTTGTCAGTTCTGCGGTTACATACCGCAATTTTTACTTTCTGACTCATATATAGCCTCCTTGATTTCTTCCGTAAAATATCTGATACGGATTTTCCGTTGTTTGGCTTTTTCTATTTCTTCAGCCATTCCTGTGGTTATTCTTTTGCCGAATACCCACAGTTCCTTGCACTTGGTCAGAAGAACATAATTCATAAACATTGCCGTTTCTCTTTCAGTTTCCTCGCTCATAAACTGTGGGAACAAAAGGTGCGGAGCAATTGGTATGCAGCCCTTGTCTACTGCGTATCTGCAATAGCGTCGGGCATTCGCTGTATTCAGCCTGATGTTGCCCGAGTAAGGCGAACAGATATACACCACCGGCTTGAAGTGTTTTGCTTTTTCTTCCTTTATTGCCGCCGTGAGTCCTGCATACGCAGTAGGGTCGGGATAGCGTTCGGAGTTATAATAACTGACATCATTCATGCATTAACACCTCCCGCAACTGCTGTCAGCAGCTCGTTTACAAAGTTTCTGTAATCCTCCGTCCGGAGATCCTGTATATCCTCGATGTCATAATCGCCATAGGTTGAACGAACCTGTCTTGTGAAACCGAGTTTGCATAAAGATAATGTTAGAGCCACAACATCGTTAAGAGTTGGACAGTGCTGGCTGAACTGTTCTTTTGTGCATTCAGGACACATTATTCTTGCTGACAGCGGGTGGTCTTTCTTGGCTTTGAACAGTTCGTTCAGGGGAACAGGGACTTCCTTTCCGCATTTGCAGCAGACAGAGAAGGTGTTGCCATCGAGAACAGGATTTTTTCTGTTGCAGGAACTGTCTCCTGCCTTATTTTTTGTGTAAATCATTTTTCTCCTCCATAAAGAATTGGTTCGGATTTTTGTCCTCACCTACTAATGGACAAGCGAAGCAAAAAACCGAACCAAAATAATCAATCTTTTTTATAAAAACTGCATTCGTACCCGTCAGCACGGAGCGGCAAGCCCTCTGCCTTGGAGGCAGCTTCTGCCCACGGTGGAGTTCTACCCATCATCTCGCAGATTTCGGATACATTTGTATCTATCGGGCATTCAATGATAAGTTCATCATGAACATGACCGCAAATCCGATAATCCCGCAGCGTCCGCATAGCGTAGCAGAGAATATCACGGCTAACCGCCTGCACGATGTTCTCCACGAATTTAGGACCGTAGCTTTCAATGCGCTCCCACTTCTTTGTTGTGCCGACTCCCTCATAGGTGACTGACTCGCCGCCGAATTTATTCTCGCCGATACGGGGCTTGACATAAGAAAGCCGCCTGCCGCTCGGCAGCGTGATGAATAACATTCCGCTTTGGTATGAAAACTCAATGCCGTGTGTCTTTGTTGAAATATGCTCCCTCACGGTCTGCTTTACGCAGCGGTCAACCTCCCACCAAAACTTTACGATATTCGGGTTGGAGCTGCGCCACATATCCACAAGCGGCTGCAATTCGTCCTCCGATAAGCCCATCTCCAATGCGCCCATAGCTTTCAGCGCACCGACCGAACCACCGTATCCGAGCGCAAGTTCAGCAATTTTGCCTTTCTGCCGCAGATGTCCGTTGACACCATGCTTTTCAACAGGTACACGGAACATCTGGCTTGCGGAAGCACAGTAGATATCCCCGCCGCTTTTGAAAACATCAAGCCGCCACTGTTCTCCTGCAAACCATGACAGCACTCTCGCTTCAATTGCAGAAAAGTCAGATACCACGAATTTCATTCCCGCTTTCGGAACGAATGACGTGCGGATTAGTTGGGATAGCGTGTCCGGAATATCATCGTAGAGCAGTTGCATCGCGGCGTAATTTCCGCTTTTCACTAGCTCTCGTGCCTGTTCAAGGTCGGAGATGTGGTTTTGCGGAAGATTTTGCAGCTGTATCAATCGACCCGCCCAGCGTCCCGAGCGGTTCGCGCCGTAGAACTGAAACATTCCGTGCGCTCGACCGTCCGAGCAGACAGCGTTTTTCATCGCCTGATATTTCTTGACGGAGGATTTCGCAAGTTGTTGACGAAGCGACAGCACCTCCGCCAGCGGTTGCGGAGCGGTTTTCAGTATCGCCGCGACTTCCTTTTTGCCAAGGCTGTCAACCTCCAAACCGTTCTCGGAAAGCCACTGTTTCATCTGTTGAACGGAGTTCGGATTTTCGAGCGAAGTAAGTTCCTGCATTTTTGTCGAAAGCAGAGCCTTTGAACGCTCATCAAATCGTATTGCGTTCTCAACGACAGACATATCCAGAGCAATTCCACGGTCGTTTATATGCTGGTCAAGGCAGTATTCCTCCCACACGAAGTCCGGCACTGGAAACTTATGCAGCTTGTCCTGTATCGACATTTCGACTTCCACATCTCGCTTGTTGTATGCCTTGAACTGCGCCCATTTTTCGGGAGCGTGTATCGGGAGATTTCTTGTTCTGCCGCCGTTTGCCTTGGTAGGGGCGCACGGAACGCAGAAATACTTGATGAGGTCCTTGCCCTCTTTCAGCTTCTGTTCCGACAAACCGAGAACAGCCCCTGCACCCTCAAGCGACAGCGGAAGTCCCATGTATGCCGACCATATCATTGAACATCTCCACGCAGTCGGGTCGAGATACTCTCCGGACGATAGACCGAGATGTTTTGATAGACAAACTCTCTCAAAGGTTGCGTTGAATGCCCATTTGGTGACAGAATTGTCCTTTAGTGCCGACAGAATTTCAGCGGGGATTTCCTCACCTTGCGCAAGGTCATACACCACAACATCACCGCCGTTTACGGAAACTCCGAAAAGCAATATTTCAAAAGCGTGTGACTCCACATATCTGTAAACGCCGCACTTCGAAAGGTCAACATCGCTGTAGGTTTCTAAGTCGATACTTAAGGTTTTTATCTTTTCCATAGTTCACCTCAAAAAGGACGGTAAAGTTTATCTACCGCCCTGTTAAGTTCTTAGATACACAGCAGTCTGAATGTTTCCTTGCCTTTAGGGGTTATCATCGTCTGCGTGTCAGTGTATCCTGTTTTGTCATTGACGAACTCCTTAAGTTCAAACAAGCCGCTGTCAACGTATGTTGCATAAGGTCTGAGCTTGCCTTTCTTGGTGCGGAAAAGATAACCCTTGTCAAGCAGGAAACGCACGAAATCATTCTGCCTTATGCCGAGTTCCTTTGCTGTGTCGCGAATACCCGTGAGCAGGTTTCTGTCAACGAGCATATCGAAATAGTCAGCTTTCGGCTGCATAATCTGATTGGAAACGGTAAGCTGTGCGTTTTTCGCCTTTTCAGCTTTCAGTCTGGTGGCAAGTTCGATGAGAAAATCCGGCGAAGCAAGCGCCTGTTCCAGAACATCGTCCGTCATGTATGCACCGTTCTTGCGGATAGAGGGCAAAACCTCATCAAACACCCAGCGTTCAAAACGCTCTGCTCCGGGCAGCTTGCTGTGAGCGATAAGGCGGTAAACATTGCCTTCCGTGATAAACTTTGCCTGCTGCTCTCTGCCCATGCTGTCTATGAGGGGGTAAATCGCCACCCCATTTTCTTTGCAGTGCTGAATAATCGCTTTCTTCGGGTCTGCATATCCCAAAGCGGCTGCAATATCCTTTCCGCAGAACAGCACTTCGCCGTTCTTCTGAATGGTGCGGATTTCTCCGAATTCCGTGTTGTTAAAAGTTGAAATTTCCATGTAAACCTCCATAAACTGCCTTCCCACCCACCCGACAGTATCAGACTTCCAATAATATTACTTGTGATCGTGCTTGCGGCGCTGCTTGATTGCCGCTGCCAGCGAACCGATAACGGTGATGAGATTGCCGATGACCGTACCTACCGAAATGCCGAAACAAGCGGCAATCATAATGCTTTCAAACTCTGTCATTCTACACCTCACGAAAGAAAATCGTCATCGTCGTCAGTGGCGAAATCGTCCTCGGCGCGGGTTCTGCCGCCGAGCGGCTCACCGTCACGAATCTTCTGCAGATTGTTCAGACCGCAAGCAATACCCTTGTTGCCGTTGGAATTGAATGCGTAAAAGGAGATAGACGCTCTGCCGTACACGCCGCTGTAAACCTCGCTGCGCTCCAGAATGGGATTGCAGTTAGCGTCTACGATACCGGGAGCGGTCGCCGAGTTTGCGTTGATGAAATAGCTGTTAGCGTAGGCTTCATCATCGGGACGCTCTGTATCGCCGTCACGGAGAGGGTTCTTGATAGCGGAGAGAGCGGGCACGGAGCGACCGTTGCCCTTAAGCTTGGACTCACCCTCCTTGTAAGCCGCTTCAATAGCTGCCTTAATCTTCTCGACCGTCTTAGTATCGGACTTCGGAATGATAAGGCTGACGCTGAACTTCGGAGCGCCGCCGTTGATGGACTTCGCTTCCCAGACGTTTGCGTAGCTGAATCTTGTGTTGGGGCCTGTAATTACTTTTGTGGGATTTGTGAACTTTGACATATTAGTTGTCCTCCTTAAAATCTTCATTTGCTGTATTGATTGCCGGACGCTTGTCCGACATTGGAACTAAAGTTGGCTTGCCTTGGGGCTTTTCAACAAGCCCTCCGAGCAGTTCGTTGAACTTCTTCTTGCCAAGCAGAGCGGTCATTGCTGTGATACCGAGAACATTATGTTCGTAGGGGTCGAACCCAGCTGCTTCGACCGCATTAACAACGGCATTTTCATCTGTGTATTTGCGGTTGGAGCGTCCCTCGACTACCTTGAAACCATCGTATGTAACGCCGCTTAGCGCCTGCCGCAGAGCGTACTCTTTCACGTCTGTCACCCAGGATATAAGCTCGTCCGCTTTAGCGAGAACAGCGGCGATTTCGAGATTATCAAGCGTGGCAGGAGGTTCAAAGTCGTAACGGGCAAGTGAAAGATTGTATTCCGCAAGTTTTCGGCAGGTCGTTCTGACCTTGCAGAAACGGCAGTGTTCTCCCGCTTTGAATTCGCCGTCACCATTTGCGGCAAGCTGCGCAGTCGGGGCAAGAACCTCGTTTGCCCAACGGAGCAGTTCTTCCTTAGAAGTTGTGTACTCGCTGATGTTGCTACGTCTGGGCTGGAATATTGTCATGCTGACAGTGTCGATGTCGTAAATGCCATCGAACAGTTCCAGAGCGCCAAGAGCGTACAACATCATCTGTGGATTGTTCTCGGCGAGAACTTCCACGCCCTTACCGTACTTGAAATCAATAACCGACAGCGTACCGTCTGCCACGATTACACAGTCGCCGGTGCCGAAACCCTCCGGAACCCATCTGGAGAAATCCAGTTTCTGCTCGATAAGAACGATGGGGTCGCTGCAAACAGCTTTTGCTTTCTCAACCTGCTCGTATGCGTACACGGCATACTCATTGGCGCAGCGCTCCATTTCTTCATCATAGAAAGTGAGATTTTCAGTTGGGTCGTCAGTTTCCATGTTGAGCAAGGCTTTCAGCCTGTGTTCGCAGAGAGCATGAGCGTCCGTGCCCTCCCGGGCATAATCGCTTGTGGTGTCCGGAAGCTCGGCGCAGAGCTTTGCGGACGGCGGACACTCAAGCCAGCGGTGACTGGACGATGCCGAGAGTATTGCGTGCTTATTCGGCATTGCCCAGCGCCTCCACTTCAACGAGAACCGCCGCATAATCCTCGGGCTTGATTGCGGAAAGCTTGTCCGCGCCGCGCTTTGTGATTATCGCCTTTACCTCTGCTGTGAAGCCCGCGCGGGATTTTTCAGCGCACACGGCTCTGACATCAGCGAGAGTAATCGATTTAGGCTCTGTTGTTTCTTCTACCTTCTTCTTTTTGGAAAGCTTTAACTCTGACGGCGCTTCTTCAGTTGAAAGCAAAGCCGCTATCGACTCAGACAAGCCGATAAGGACCTCGCCGCAGTGACGAAGTTCAGAAAGCTCCACCGCAAGTTCGCTCATTTTTCCCATTAGACTGTACCTCCTTCCTTGACCTCGCAGATTGCCAGTTCACGAACTGTGTCGCCGGGAACGATTATAGTGAGTTTCTGCTTGCCGCCAAGCAGAAAACGCAGAAGTCGCTCCCTGATTGAAACGCAGCGCAGAACTGCCACTCCATTGTTCACCGGCTTTTTTGAAACACTTATTCTCAGATTGTGTTCCATTCTTTTCACCTCTTTCCGAGGGATTTTGTTTCCCTCTGCCTTATAGCCTTGGGAAAGACAGAGATTGGACAGTCTATGTAAAAAAATCTGAAAAGAAAAAACGTGGGCGTTAGGAAAATCCCAACGCCCACGGCGCACATCATTTATTTGATTATCTGATTAACCCTTTCCTGTACTTCCGAATAGTCATAGCCGGCATTTGTCAGCCTTTCCTTGCGTTCAGCGCCGTTCCCCCACAGTCCCACAATAACCTCAACCGCAATCTCATCAACGGTTTTCTTGTATAGCTTTTCATTGACCCTTTTCTGTACGACATTGTAGTCGTATCCGGCGGCGGTGAGCAGCCTTTCACGCTCTGCGCCGTTATCCCACTTTCCTGCGAGGACTTCATCGGCAAGTTCGTCAACTGTCTTGTTACTGTAACCCTTAAAGCAAATATCCCCGTCAACATCATAACCGCCTATTCTGTCAACACCCCACTGCCACATTGTCTGACCGTAGTTGTATCTTGATGGTCGTTCCGGGCTGTTCGTCCAGTGGGCAAGCCAAATATCGTACTTGCCAACAATCTTGCTCCTGTCGTAGTAGTTCTCCATAAAGGGCGGATTTGCGTAAATTCCGGGCTTGAATCCTGCTTTTATTATCCTTTCGCAGAACTCAATTGCCATCTTAGTGCGAGTGTCCGTATTCAGACCGTCAATCTGCTTTTTCTCCTCCATATCGAAGAATACGGGATATGTAGGGGATAATCCCTTGATGACCTCAACGCATTTCTCGGCTTCTGCCTGCGCCTGTTTAATGCTCATAGCGTAGCTGTACCAGTAAAATCCGTAGGCTATACCGTACTTTTTGCAGTCAGCCACGAACCTATCCATAGTCACGTCTTTCTTTGTTGAAAAGCCCGCGCGGATAATTGCGAACTTCACGCCTGCCTGTTTCAGCGCAGGAAAGCTGATACCCTCCTGGCAGTAGCTTAAATCCACACCTTTAATCTTCATCTTCGTCCTCCTTTTCGCTTCTCTTATGCAGCTGCTCCAGCACATCTTTCAGTTTCTTCGGCACAGGCAAACCCAGGTGCGCAGCGTTCTCAAGCAGCGAAATTCCCTCGTTCGACAGATAAAAGAAAATCACCGCAGTTCGCAGAACGGAGCCTGCGCCGATAACCTTTGTGTCAAGAATATGCCCCAAGCCCACAAGCGCAAAAATGAGCACTTTCTTGCAAATACCCTTGAACCCGACTGCACTCGATAACTTCTTGTCAGCAACTGCACACATAATGCCCGTGATGTAGTCGATAACCACAAACGCAATAAGCGCATAGAGCAACCCGTCACTTCCTCCGAGAAACCAGCCGAGCCACCCGCCGACCGCAGTAAAAACAAGCTGAATTGTGTTCCAGAATTCTCTCATAATAAACCCTCCTCGTCAACAATGTCGTAAGTTATTTTCATGACCTGCCCGTCTAATTTGCGTACAGGTTCGGACAGGTTATTTATAGTGGTAAGGCACAGTTTGCAGATACCAAGCGCAAAGCCGAAAAAGTGCTGATTACTGCTTGAATACGGATAGTACGGCAGAACATACAGCGGCAGCGACAGTCCCTCTGTCTTAATGAGATTGCAGTAGGAATAGAGATAACTCACACCGTATGTTGGCGCAGACATTCTCATTCTGTACCAGCCGTAGCCGTCAGAACGCTTGATTATCTCAAGCGCAATAAGCCCATAGGAAATATTGCAGCTGTCGCAAAGGAGCAGCGGTGTGTTGGTTTTTTCATCGACATAAAAGCCCCAGAAACTGGCGGCGCTCATGTTAGACAGCGTTCCGTTCCCGACATACTGAATAATATTCCCGGTGGATTTTCCGTCCTTTGTGAATACCCTCATTTGCCCGTAATTGTTGGTAGAGGTTGATTTCTTGCCGTCAATAAGCGGATATTTCGTTATCACAAAATACTTGTCGTCCCACTCAAATGCGCTCAGCGCATTGCAGTAATCGCCGTTCACTCCGGTACCGTAGAACCAACGATAATATGGCTGCGAGTTGCTTATCCTCTCATAGTGAAATCCCACTCCGTAGTTTTGCAAAATTGCGTCCGTTTCAATTACCTTTTTGGAAACCTGCGAGTAATCCGAAAGACGAAAAACATAATGATGAATGTGATACCGAGCCGTAGCAACAATGTGTATTTTATCCCCGACAACATACGGAAAGTACGCAAGCCACTGCGGATCGTCCTCCCAATTCTGCCGCAGCTTCTCCTTTTCTTCATCGGGGAGATAGTCGCTGTTCGTGATGTTGCAGTCGTAGAAATAACTTCCGTGATGATAGGAATTATCGTTCATAGAACCGGGAATTCTCTCCGAAGCTGGGAACAGCTCTATCACCTTTTTCACGCTGATAATGCCGCAGAACGGCTTTTCCGCGCTGACGCTTATCGACATCGGGTCGAAAATAATGACCTCATAAATGCCGCCGTTGTGGATATGCTTGCCCAGAAACCGCACGTTTCCGTTGTTCATTCTGTTCATGTAAAACCATTTGTACAAAGCGCAGTTAAACTGCGAATCGGGAATGTACCGTCCCACAATCGTGTGATATGCCTGTTTGAAAGAATCTATCGAACTGCTGTTGAGGTCAGTTCCTCCAGTTGACAGATTCCAGTAAGTGTCGTGGTAGCCGCAGGTGCCGCCGTCCTTGGTGGTTAGGCATATACAACCGATTTCGCCGTTCGCACGGTCTGAAGCAAAGTCCCACACATGACGGTAGCCCTTGCCATTCTCTATTCGTCCGCTTTCGTTTGCGTTGTAAGTACCTATCGACTTATCCGTGCTTGTGTTTGAAATTCCGGCATGACCTATCTCCTCGTTCGTCCACGGGAGCATCATATTATTGCCGTCCTCGGGGATTTTGTCACGGCAGACGATGACTCCTCGGAATGCAGTATCGGCAATGTTTCCCACGAAATCACGCAGCATATTAAAACTGCGGTCGTTGTCGGAATCCATGCCGATTTCAATGTAATCGGGTGGGTTCAGAATCGTGTCAACGGCATTGGTTATCATGTTTTCCTCATGGATTTCATACACCGTTCTGCCGGACTTTTCGTCTATGATTTGAATTGTCGCACGTCCTTTTATCATGTTTCTTCCTCCTCAAATGGTGAATAAATAAACGAAGTCTGGAAACTGCCGCAAGGCGCATTGTTAAGCACATCAACTAGATTTCCGACCTCGCCGTCATACAATAACGTTATACTCTGCACGCTGTCTTTCATTACAGAACTTCCGAATGCAAGCCAAATCGTGCTGCCGAAATTACCGACACCAAAATCCGCAGAAATCGGCTGCAAGCGCACAGTTTCATTTTCGGTTGTGACTATCATGGTGAACGCAGAAACCGCTATTTCATCAGCCTTGACAGGATTACGCAGTTCAAGATATAGCTTTCTGTTGGACACATTCACCACCGTAATTGGCGGCGGTGTAATTATCTTCGGACTCCATGCGTCAGGGAATACCGCTCTGAACGTGGGTTCAAGCATTTTCCTCTCCCTCTCGCTCTTAACAAAAGCGGGCATAGGCTCGGTGAACTTGAATTTGTGCGATTTAAGTATTTCAAATAAGAGCGTATCCGATGTGCGAACAAGCGCTTTTCTGGCTGTTCTCCGCATAGTGAAATGAACCTCATTCTCACGTGCTTCAATGTAGCCGTCCCAGGGTGTATCTCCGGCAAGGTAAGCGCCCATCACATAGCCC